>Ga0209299_1001353_pt1 | contig 13608 bp, 10 predicted proteins | sample S_140806_MF_Meta_FD_187326 | JGI IMG/M metagenome (GOLD analysis project Ga0209299, IMG submission 187326) | Freshwater microbial communities from Lake Simoncouche, Canada to study carbon cycling - S_140806_MF_MetaG (SPAdes) (version 2) | ecosystem: Environmental > Aquatic > Freshwater > Lake ...
CCTGGCAGACCTCGCAGGCCGTTGTCGCTGCCGAGGCTGAACCCCATCGGATTGGTCAGGGCGGCGAAGGCAAGCTGGCCCGCGGCCCGCAACTCAAGTTGCCAGCGAGGCGCCAGCTGCAAGGAGGTAGCGAGTTGGGAGCCGATCGCCTGGGACTGGTTCGGCACAATGCCGAGGAAGTTGAGTTCCTGGAGTTGCGCTGTCGTGCTAATCGCACCAATGCCTTGCAGGCCGTAGAGGCTGGCGTTGAAAGCCAGCGGGCCCGACGCCCTTGCATACCCCAGGCCGAGGCGGGCGAAGCCCGTGCGCAGCCAGCCTTGATCGCCACCACCCACGATGGCAGGGAAGCTTTCACCGCTAAAGTAAGCATCATTGCGATTGGCGCTGAGGCCCACAATGGCGGACCAGCGATCCTGTAGTGATTCGTGCAGGGTGAACTCCAGCTGGCTGTACAGCTGTAGTTGCCGAAAGCTGAGCTCGTGGATAGGCTGCGGCGCCTCCACCAAGTTGCGGCGGCTGGCTCCAAAGGCGGTGGTGAGACTGAGCTGATCGAGCAAGGGGAGCGTGTAGCTGAGTGATCCACTCAGGGAGCCGAGCTCAGGATCGGAATCTGTGTTGAGTTCGCCGAACAGAAGCAGGCTGTCGCCATTGAACAGGGCGCTGTTTTGAACCAAGGTGGTGAGGCCTCGGAACTGGCCGCTACCACCGTTGCCGTCATTGCGCAGGGCCAGTTCACCCTGCAGCGGCTGGGCGCCTGGTTCAGCGGTCACCAGCAGCTGGGCCCGGCTGGAATCCTCGCCGATCCGGTTGAGGTTGATTTTTAGCAGACCCACGCCGGAGAGCTGCTGGATCTGCCTGAGGGTGGCCGTGAGTTTGGGCAGGTGCAGCACACTGCCCTGAAGAGGCCCCAGCAGCAGCCGCAACCGACGCTGCAGCCGCCCATTGGAGCTCACCACCTGGATTGTTTCGATCCTGCCAGGCACCACTTCCAGGACGTCGGGTGGTGGGCTTGGTCGTGGGATCACGCGGCTGTTGATGTAGCCATCGGCAAACAGACGAGAGCTGAGGACAGTGGCGCAATTGCTGAGGCCCGCAGCTGGATCGCTAGCGCTGAGGCAGTTCCCCAGAATTCGGGAGAGTTCCGCGGGGCTATAGGGATTGAAGCCCCGTACGCCAGGTGCGGCGACAGTGGTGCTTGGGGTTGTGGACGGAGGCAGGGGTGTGGTATCGGGTTTGGGGCTGAGCTGGGGAGGCGTGGCGGGTCTGGTTTGCTGCTGCCCTGCCCCTGGCAATCGCACCGGCCCTGGCTGCAGCGGAGGTGCAATCAACTGGGCAAGAATGGGCAACATGCCGTAACGAACAAAAAGGGTTGGCAAGCAGGGGGATTACCAGGGGCTGCCGGAGAGGACCATGCCTGCCCAATAATATGGATGGCTGAGGCCTTGGGAGAAGAGGGTTTGCTCTTCCCGGGAGAGACCGCTCACCAAGGTCGATTTCGCAGTACCCATCAGCTCGTTGGGGCCCAGCAGGCGATCACCCTGGAGTTGCACATCTCCATGCAGAAAAGCCTGCCGGGTTGCCTGAAGTGCTTGATCTTTGGCCAGGCCCAACTTGAGATAACGATAAAATTGAATGAAGAAGGCTGCAGTGCCGGCATCATCCACCTCCCAGAGGGTGCCGAGGCCGCTGCGGGCTCCTGCCTGAAGTGCCATGCCCACAAAGCCCAGTTCACTTTGCTCATCGCCTAAGGCGGTGACGCACCCACTCAGGGCGATCAGATCCAAGGGGCTGCTGCTGCTGCGGGAACGCAGGTGGAGTCCGAGTTCCGTCAGGCTGAGAGCCGTCTTTGGGGTGTAAAGCAAGCCAGTGCTGGTTTGGCCGGGGCGGAAATCGGTATGGGTGGCGATATGGAGTTGGCGCAGCCCCGGGCTCAGGGCGTTGTCCATCAGGCTTGCGGTGCTGAAAGCATCGTTCAGAAGCAGGGTGGATGGGTAGACCTGCGCCACCGCCATGAGTTCTTGGAGCACCATTGGCAAGGGATCCAATCCGTTCTTGAATTGGCTGGCCCCAGCCAGCAGCAACCTGCGGTTCTGACTGGGTTGGCTGAGCATGGACCGCTGGGCTGGGTCAAGATCAATGAGGCCAAGCGATGGTGTAAGCGTGATAGCGTAAGTATCACCCAGTAAGCCATCCCCTATCGGCAAGGCGGCATAAGGAATTGCCTGCAGCCCCCGATCGACTTCCATCACTAGGGCCGTAATTCCTTGCTGACGAAGAGCCGGCAGCAGGGGCTCGATCATGATCCGGGAGAGATGCTGGGCTGGATCCTTGGAGAGTTGTGGCTGTGCTGAACGGCGGCTGAGTTGGCGTTGGAAGCTTCTGATCCAACGATCAAGATCCGTCTGGGCCACCTCAATGCTAGTGGTGATTGGTGCGCCCTGGGCACTGAGGAGAATGGCGTTGATTCGCGACTTGCCAGTTGGTTGTTCATTCCGTTGTAGGTGCAGAATAGCTGGGTTATAGCGCGGCTTTTTGGGGTAAGGCTTGCTTCTGGGGTCTACTGTTTCGGAGTTCAACTGCTGTGCTAGTAGTAATCGAGACTGTAGATCTTGAACAGTGTATAACCTGCCTGAATTGGTGGGCAATCCAAGCTTTTTAACAGTCGCCTCCAAGGAGCGCTGCTGCGCTGTGAGCAGCAGTGCTTCGGAATCACCTTGATCACTTGCGCTGGTAGGTTCTAGGATTATTGATGTCGCAAGGATGCTTTGATTGGGGATAGAATTAACAGGAATCCGTAGAGGCTCAAGTGGATTGTAGTTGGGTTTTGCTTGATTGATGCTTAATCTCTCAAGCAACATTTTGTCGAGCTTGGCAAAGCTTTTGTAAGTAATATCTTGAAGGAATTCTTGAGTGAACCTGCTATAGGTGTATACCGGTATTGGATCTGCTTCTAGATAAGATGATTGGTTGCGAGCTAAAAAGAAAATGCCGCCATCTGGAATATCCTTGGGACTTTTGATGGGCTTTGCGCTCATTTGTGTAGGCCCTTCAAAACCAATCGTGTTAGGAGAAATTACAATCGTTGGATGTTTTACATCCGAAACCGATTGGGCGCCAGTTGTTAAACTGCTTACGTCCAGTTGTGCATTCGAAAATCGAGTTTCGCCATCTTTATTGAATGAAAGAATGACGCCTGGATGATAAAAGTTATCGGCTTGTCTACGGGGCGGGCCGGTTTTCGCTATCAGAGAAGAGTCGCGTATATTGATGCTACTACTGCCGTTATTTACGAGGGCAATTAGTCCTGCTGTGTTTTCCAATTGGTTGGCCTTGGGCCATCCGCTTGATGCATTGAGTTCTGAATTATTGTTAATACTTATGCCTCCATTGGAGACAATCCTAATCTGGCCGCCACTGTAATAGTATTGATAGCCTTCTAGGTACGCAGTCAAGGCGCCATATTTCCCTGCCTTAACATTAACATCTTGATTTGCTCCATTTTTTATCGTAAACGTGTCTCCCGTGCTCAGGAGGGCGCTTTTCAAACCTCCCCCATCTGTATTTTTAACCGAATAAAGCTGGCTGGCCTCAATCTCAATAGGACGCAGCGCGGAGCTATTTGTTAATGAAATATAGCCGCCAAGAAACGAATATGGCGTCCATTTTTCGGGGCTATCATCATAAAATCCCGTTTGATCAATCAGTGGATAGCGATTAGAGGATGAATTGAGAAGGCTGTTGGTGATGCTAATTCCATCATTACTATCCATAAAGATGCATCCTTGGCCAACTCCATAACTGGCTGTAATAAATGAGTCTGCCACCTTTATGCCTCCAAAGGCATCCTTGTCATTGGCCTTAAATTGTATATTGCCGGCAATATTATGGCTGGCGTCCGCTGTGAAGTGGCTGGATCGAACATCAATGCCTCCATTGCCGGCAATGAGTGCAATCTCTCCGCTAACCTCCGATAAATGCCGCATGGTTTCATCAATCAATGGCTGCTCTCTAGGCAGCCACGCGAGATCCAGAGAAGCATTGAGCTTCGAATCTCGGACATCGATGCTACCACTAGAGATCAAACCAATCAGAGGCCGCGGGGTGGATGTTGGCTTGTCTGGCTGTGAGGATCTGAGGGTTAGTGGAGCCTTGATGTCTTCTAGGGAGTGAGGCTCCACATCTATGCTGGAGTTGAATAGGCTGAGCTGATTGGGTGATCCTCCTGTATTGGTGGTTTGCAGTTGGATTAAACCCTTGGGAGCCGCTAACTTGCTATTCGATATCGAAATTGCACCACTGGTCATTCTGATCTCCTGCCCTTTGAACATCGCCCGATCCACATGTATCGATCCCTGCTCAGAGCCAATGGGATGCGTTTGGACGTCTACTAAGCCCCACCCCTTTGGGCTTCCGGCTGTTATAGTTAACCCATGCAAGTCTAGCTTGTGGCCAGAGAGGATCACGGAATTTCCTGCGTGGAGGTTGGTTGCCGCGCCTGGCCTAGTGAGAAGATCTCCACCGGTCGCATCCGCTAACAGATTGTTGGCCACAGTAATCTCAACGCCATCCAAGGTAATTGACTGACTGCTCGCAAACTCAGATAAGCCGACGCGATCAACCTTTTCCGGGTTCATTGCGCTCCAATTCAAGCTTGGCTGATCATCAGGGAGATTGGCTTGCCAGGGGCTGTTTGCGAATACGTTGAAGCTTCTGCCACCAATCCGCATGCCGCTCGCTGTGCTGAGCAGTAAGCTATCAACATTGTGTAATCTTGTCCCAGACCCCAGCCAGATTCCGCCTGGAGAAAGCCAGAACAGGTTCGCAGGAGAGGCAAGGCGAAGAGGCTTATTGAGCAGAGTACCAGCTTGATTTGTGACGCCAATAATTAAATTTTGTTTTCCATGCGTATCAATCGTGACATCACTAATGGCACCTCTCGTATCAAACTGGCTGAAACGATGAAACAAATTTGGTCCACTTCTGCTGCCTCCGTTGATCAGGCAACTTCCTGATCTGCAGCTCCCCAAGGCGCTGCCATTGACCCGAGTTCCAAAGCCACCTGGTGTAACCTGCGCCAAAGCTGATGCCGGCAGTATGGAAGCCAGGATAATTGCAAATCGGCAGATTAAGTTCATTGAGTTTAGTTCGGTAGGAGTGCTACTGTTCGCGCTATTACCGGGAAGCGTTACTGAAGAAGATCGATTGAGTGCCAACTGGGCCATGCGCCCTGGACTACAGATTTTGAGGTGTGATTTCAATGGTCGTGCTCCACTATGCTACCACGGAATGATGGGATTTTTCAATGCTGTTTATAATGGAAACCTCGAGAAATTCGAGTTCCAGCGGGGACGCAGCAAATGAGACTCATTCCAGCATCAGCCCAGCTTGAGAACGAATTCTTTCGATAGGTGATTTTTCGAGGTGCCCTAATGAAAAAAAATCATTATGTCAACCAGTTCATGCCGATTAGGCTACCCACGCTGGCGCAAGCCATATCAACCTCTAGCTACTCCATCCGGATGGAGTGCCGCGCATCTCGCTTCTCCACACGGTGGCATAGCCCCAGCGCGTCGTAGAGATGCAGCGCTTGACCGTCCTGCTCGTTCAGGTCGTCTGAGCGCACCAACCCCCCGCGAGACGCCCCCACAATAAAGCTGGTCCGACACCAGGTCGGCGGTAGCTGCTGCTGGTGTGCGATCAGCGGCTCCGCCGTCTCGCTTACGAAACCGTAGAGCAGATCCGTGAAAATGATTTTGTGCAGTTTTTCTTGGCTTCGCCGGGTATGCGAGTAAAATACCATTTCATCCATCGATGATGATTCATTTCCGCTAGGCGTAGCCTTCTCGAAGAGTAGCGATTCTCGAAAGAAAATATTCATCGAATCACTGACCTGATCGTAGAACGCGGTAAAGCTACGGTTATGGCATCAACGGCAGAAGAGGACAACTCTGACGATCAAGGCGCCAATGCTGACAACCAGCTATCACTCGACGACCTTGTGAAGCCAGCGCAGACCAGCGTAGGCGCAACGAGGTTGAGGGAGTGTTGGGCTCAGGGAAGCGGAAGTATTCGCTCAGGCTGATCATGGCTCGGCTTGCGAAAGGTGCAGAAACTTCAATCTCGATGGCGTTTCTGGTGATGTGAGCCGAGATCATCCGGAGGCCTCTCCGCCTCTTTTCTGTCTTTTACTCTGCTTGGTTTCACCTCTTGGTAGAGGCCCGCATTCTCATGGATGATGCTTATGCACACTTGGCGGCTTTTTCAAGCGAGCAACCGATCACTGCATAGTCAAACTTAATTGTTCTCTATCGCCGGGCACTCTTGGCTTCAATCAAGCTGCCTGCTGGTTGCTTTTTTTAGGAATCCCTAGGTAGTAACTAGATTCAATTTTAATAGAGCTCGTCAGTTCATTGAAGCTATATGATGCCAAGGTCGAGTGATGGGGAGGCCCACTTCCGCCGGCGGCCATCAGCCCACTGGTTCGTAGAAGCCTTCGGCTAGCTGGCCTCGCTGTAGCGACGCATCGATCGGTTCCATCAGACGAGCCCTGACTGCTGCTGAAAGCGAACGCCGCGTCGCATCTGGCAATTGGGAAGCGCCTTGAGGAAGCCGATCAGCTCATTTGCTCCACTATTGGTTTCGAACGGGAAGGCCACCACAAAGTAGCTTTTCCTGCGAATCGATCCGGAGCTTGTAATGGCGCGCCAGGGTTTCTGGAACAAACTACAGGTGGCCCATGAGTTCACGCCCGTCAACCCTTTCGCTGGCAGGCGAGTGTTGGATACAGCCGAGCCATAGGCAAGGTCAATCAAGGCATGGTAAATTCTTGGCTATACAGGCTACAGGGCTACAATTGGCTCACCCAAGTGAACCGCTGCGAATCCCGTCGCAAACCAAGATTCTTGATGCGCTTGGCCAGGATTTAAGTGAGAGCCTGCTGCGCAATCATCGACAACTAGCGATCCCGGCTAATCACCAGCTTATCTTTCAGTCCGATTGGGGCACGGAGACCTACATCATTGTCGAAGGCATTGCTAAGGCCAGGAGTCTCACTCTCGCCGGCGAGGAGGTGGTGATCTCTTTGATGGGTTCAGGGGCGCTGATCGGAGACCTAGCCCTCCTCTCACCAGTACCCATCCGATCGGTTGATGTGGTTGCCCTCACTGCTGTCTCCCTGTTGAAGCTGCGCGACGGGGCCCTGAAGGAAGCTCTGGAGGGCAGCGCCACCGCCCTAGCCCTGATCGCCTCCTTACAGGCCCAACGCCTGAAAGTGTTGGGAGAGCGGCTGATGCTGATGCATGAGGATGCCACCACGCGTCTACTCGCCACGCTGCTTGAGTTGGCGCGTCTCAATGGCCCAGCCGACGACCCACACCAACCGATTCCAGCGATATCCCAGAATGAAATCGCCGTTATCGCAGGCCTTTCTCGGGGAACGACCTCAACGCTGATCAACAAGTTGCGCAGCAACGGCACTCTTGAGAATGGTGTGGAGGGCCTTCGCTTCGCGACGTTGGCGCCGCTGCAGCGACGGGGGTTACTACCCACCATCCCTCCTCCACCCGGCTAGGTCCCTTTTGTTCCAATAGCAGCAGCCGCTGGTTAAAGCGAACATCTTCTGTGAGCTATACCGTTGCAGCTTTCTTCTTGCCACTTGATTGTCCAGCTTGCTCCGCAAAAGCCGACCAGGTTGCTCAGACTCCTTCGCAGTGAATAGTCGAGCCTTGGTGCGCAACGGCATCCAGTTCCAGACAGGTCTCCCTCTGCCTGAGATCCAGTGTCATTACGCCAGGGAGGAGCACTGTGAGGCGGATCTGGATAAGACTCGCTGGCCTGTGGGCTTTCTTGTCTCCACGCTGCGGCGGGCGTGAGCCCGCCGCCTGCATCCCCAGCTGCATGAGGCTACCGAACTTGATGGCGATGACGCCTCGGAGAATCCCGGCGGCACCCATCCCGGCCATGGGCGCCGGTACCCCGGTGCTGCCGCGCTGGAGCTGGGATGGGGCCGACAGGCTGCTCACGGCCAAGACCCGGCCCCGAGGGGGCCAGTGGCGATCAGGGTTCGCGGCTGCAGGGGAACTCCTCGATGGCGCCCCGGCGCAACCGGAATCGTGGCTCGTCGGGATTCTCGAGGCTCCACCACCAGCGACCATCGGTGTAGCTCGGGGCGCCGGCGTTGTTGGTGCGGGGCAGCTGCAGGCTGATGCCTCGCCACTCCAGCACCACGAAGGCGCCGGGTGGGGTGCCGGCGCTGATGTTGGGGATCGCCACCGCATCCACGGCGCCGTTCTCGCTGCGGGCCAGCAGGAGATCGCCGCCGCAGCGATAGCGCACCGCAGGAGTGGTGGCCGGCAGGCCCGCGCTGGCGGGGCCGGATCCGGCGGCCTCAGCCAGGGCGGGGGCTGCTGCGAGGCAGCAGAGCAGCAGGCAGAGGGAGAGGAGCGGCTGGAGGGCCCGGCCCCACTCCTGGGCTTCCCGGTTCAACCCCCGGGCGAACGTCTGGGCCAACCCTCGGCCCAGCTCGCGGGCCTTGGCGGGGGGCGATTGCCGCGGGGCGCTGCCTGGATTCCCTCCGCTTGGGGCTCCGGGGAAGGGGCCGGACCCGCGGCAGCCGGGCCGGCCGCGCCAGAGTGGTGATTGTAAGGCCATGCGAACGCAGTGGTGCCGGTCCATTCTCCGCTCAGCCCCGATGCAGCTCCGCTGCTGGTCTTCGATGGCGGCTGTCCTTTTTGCCGCCATTTCGCCACCCTCAGCGAGTTGCGGGGCGGCATTCCCGACCTGCAGCTCTGCGATGGCCGCCGTGATCATGCCCTGCGGCGGGATCTAGCGGATCGGGGCTTTCCGCTGAGTCGCGGCGCGATCGTGCTTGAGGGGGGGCGCATCCACCACGGGGCTGCCGCGATCCAGTGGATCTGCGCCCGGATGGCCCCCAGTGGCCCCCTGCTGGCGCTGCTCACGCCCTTGTTCGTCGATCCGGTGCGGGCCCGGCGCCTCTACCCCCTGCTGCTGGGGGCTCGCAGGTTGGCCCTGGGCCTGCGGGGGCTGCCGGAGGATCCGGACCGATCGGGCGTGGCGCCTGGAGTGGGGAATCCGACATAAAAACCCGAAGGGGTTCCAAACTGGGTCTGTTTTCCTATGGTGAGGCGATGTACGTCACTTAGGGTGCTTTTCCGTGCAAAGCCACCTTTCACAGCCCAGGCATTCGATCCACTCGGCTGCTCAGGGTGGCTTGAGCCGAGTAAGCGCCCTAGCCGCCATCGGCATGGGTGTGGCTTCTCTGGCCATCAGCGCTGCTCCGGTCAGGGCTATCCAGACCACGGTGGATTTCTCGTCCGCGACCCAAGTTTCGAACTAAACCAGCCGCACGTTCAATGGGGGCTTTGGAGTTCAGACCACCTTTTCCAATGCCACGGCCCGAATTGCTAATGCAACAAAAACAATTGACAACAATGGCAGTGGCATTTGCATAGCCAAGTCTAGTATTGTGAATGCTGGTACTTGTGGGCGATCTACCCTGCTTCCAGGCGTTAACGGCATTTTGCCCCAGGGCAATATTGATCTGAACTTCAACCAGCGGCTTTTCCTGCAGGGCTTCCGGGTGGGTCAGAACAGCATGAATCAGATCACGGTTAATTCTCAAATTAGCAATCAAGGTGCTCTGATCTTCAAGTTGAACGGCACTCAGTTCGCCACCTTCGACTATGACAACATTCCAGTCGCCGGCGGCACCCTCTACAAATTCCCTGGCTCAGTTTATTACAAGCCCGGCGATACGGTTACTATTGAGAACACTGGATTTAGCTTCCAGAACCGCTCCTTCTATCTCAAGAGTATGGACGTGGAATTCACCCCCGCTCCCCTACCGGTTTTGGCCACCGCTACAGCCTTTGGTTGGAGCCGTCGCCTTCGTAGCCGGGTTCGCAAAGCAGCAGCAGCTGCCCAAGTCTGAACGATGAGCCGGACCCGCAAGGTGTCGGCTGATTAAGCTGATCGAATCAGAAGTTTGCTTGGGAGCGCCTGATTAGGCGCTCTTTTGCTATTGACCTGTTGGTGTGATTGCCCTGTTGCGTTCGATCCTGATGGAGCCTCAATCCAAGCCAGCCCCCGATCTGCAGGATCTGATTGACCCCGCCCAGAAAACGGCCACGGCCATCACCGTGGCCGCAACGGCCTTCGGCTTGCTGGCCGTGTTCCTGATCAATCTGATCAGCGGTGCGAGGCCCCTCAAGTTGCTCGATCCGCAATGGCAGCTGCGGGTGATTCTCCAGCTCATCGCCAACGTGAGCTTCCCCCTGGTGGGGTTCATGCTGATCTGCCTGGCCCCCCAGATCGATCCAGGCCTGGCCCTGCTGCAGCGGTGGCGGCACCGATCCCAGACCTTGGCCCTGGGGGCCGTGCTGCTGTTCCTGCTGATCATCCCCCTGCAGACCCACGCGAGCTGGAAGGTCATCCGCCAGGCGAAGGTGGAGCAGGCCACCCAGCTTCAGAACGATCAACGCAGGTTCGCCGCCCTGCAGCAGGCCATCGAACAGGCCACAACCATGGACGACCTTCAGGCCCGCATGAAGGCTCTCGATGGTCCGGTTCTCGGACTTCAGGATCAGGCTCTGCCGCTTGAGCGGGTGCGGCAGCAATTGCTGCAGGCTCTCAAGCTGGCCAGGTCCAACAACCGCACCGCCCTCGCTTCTCTGCCCCCGGATCAGGTGCTCGCCCAGGTGATCAACACGGTTCAGATCTCCTGCAGTTCCCTGGTCATGGCCCTGTGTTTCGCGGCCGGTGCCCGGCGCCCGGGTAGTCGCCGCACCCTCTTGCTGCAGGCGGTTTATCAGGGCCGCCAGTGGCTGCTTTCGCGCAAGCTAATGGCCTCCACGGAAGCCGGCCAGTCGTTGCAGGAACGCCAGCGGGCCAGCGATCAGCAGAAAAAACGCCATGATGATTCCCGCAAACGGGCCATCAAGGAACAGCAGGAGCGGGAACGCCAGCACAAGCAGCGGCTCGCCAAGTGGGGCAAGCAGCGCGACTGGTTTGAAGGGGCGATAGTTAGGCTTCCCTTGGTTGCAGCAGATTCAGCACCTTCGTGGCCAATCTCCTACGCAGCGGAGCTCGATCGTGGCGGGTGGCTCATTGGCTTGGTGGTTTTAGGTCTTGACAGACGACATAGACATTCTGCTTAGGGGCAACGTTTGGCTCTTCGAACACTTTGATCTGGCTGTTTGCACCAGCGGATGAAGCACAAGCCGCGCCATAACGACTCAATATTTGGTTGTAGCGTGATTCTACTGACATTTTCAAGCCGTTCTTGGCCTGGTGAACTTGCATTGATTTTTGAAACAAGACCCTGGAAAGCAATGGCCGCGCTCCGCTCAAGGCGGCGATCCTTGACGGCAGGTCATCAAACTCGACCTTGGAATAGCTTTTCTTTAAACTGCTGCTGGCAAAGAAGTAATTATTGTTGCCGGATCGCCTCAGGTCCTGCGCCAGCTTTATTTCGGTTGACTTGAAGGTTATTGGGTAAAATACCTTGCTCCAATCGTCTGGTTTGGGAGGGCTTGCAATCGATACCTTTTTGGGTCCAGGAAGTAAAAGCCAGCCTAAGGCAACCGTGATTACTGAGCCTGAGACTATCCACTGCTGAGGCAGTTTTTTGTTCAACTTGAGTGGGCACCTATCGAGAAGAGCCCAGACACCCAGGCACCAAAGCAGGGGCCATGAACGATTCAGGAACTCCCCGTCATCCCATGGCATGGACGGGCTGAGAAGTAGACTAACTACATACGAAAAAGCTGCCAAGATAAGGATGCGTACCCCGAAGCTTTGCCTGGATGGACCGGAGACGCCACTGATCAAGGCGATGAGGAAGAGAGGACCACAGAGAGTCATGAATCCGAGCAGGGGAGCAATCCAATCGATGTTGAGCACAGAGATCTGTCCAACCTTCAGCTGGCCCCAAGTCCTTGCTACAACGACACCAAAAAAGGTCATCACCTCCCCAATCGGATGCTTTCTGCCGAGACCTAGAACTGAATTTCCATGGAGGTGTAGCGCCGCAAGAAACGCTAAAGACGCTAGGGGAATGTAGATCGTACGATTGAGGCGCAGCCTTCGATTCTGTCTCAGAATACTGAAGCCAGCCGAGATGACAACAACCACCACCATGGGGAGCAGAGCATGGGCAATCTGAATCTTTGTGAATACCGTGAGCAGAAATCCTAGAAGGGCAAGACCAATGAGAGGAATGGAACCCCGCTTGTGTGTTTCAGTGCAAATCTGAATGCCAGAAAGTGTTATGGCGCAGGCATACATGGTGGCAGGTGCTGTTATTAATAGCCACGCCGGATCCAGCCAGCTATCCCCGAGAAGCCTCACCCAAAGGCTGTAGATCAGGAACACACTGCTCGCGCTGCCGAGAAATATGATTGAGGCATGTCTGGTTTTTGCCTTTAGTGCTTGTTCTGCAAGGGGAAGGAGCATTAGGAGGCATCCCAGTGGCACCAAAATGGACACAAAGCTCTCTAGGGGGCTTGCTTGTGGAGATAGGCTGCTGAATAGAGAACTCAGAATATAGGACGAGTAATGATATGGAACGATTGAATCTGCATAATCAAAGGGTGAGATCGGAAGTTGCCCCTGTGGCAATGAACTGAGGCTAAGCACCGTGTTGGCATGCCACGTGACATCAGCCCAGCTCTTGATTGTTGTGTTCACAGCAACATTGCGAAGGCCGCGAATGGAGGTGATTTGATTCGCCAACAGAAAGGTTGTGAACATGGCTGTGAGAACCAGCGCGATCACCGACCTCTTGGTGATTCCTGCTTGGATTGACTCGTGGCCTGAATGAGTCTGCCGTTGAGCGCGGATGACGTTCTTGAGGCAAAAGAGAAAAACCCCTACTAAGCTCCCCATGAGGCAGCTTGCCACTGTGCCTTGTTTAAGCATAATCAAGGCAAAGCTTGCTAAGCTGCACAAGGCATAGCCAAGCGGTAGATAATTATTGAGACTGTATTGGGAGGGCCAAAGATGCCTGCAAATGGAAGCCCAGCTTGTTACTCCGACGCAAAAGATAAAGACAGAAAAGATGCTTGCCACTGTTAGAGGCACTCTTCCGAGTAGGCACCAGCAGATAATCGCTATTGAGAAAATCGAGCTGTAGGCAATGTGCGGTATGACCTCATCGCGACTGAGCAAGGAGTTTGCTTTCAAATTCTAATTCAATTCTCAGGCCTGCTCATGCCATGGCGATGTTGTCCTGGCGACATCCCGGTGTGCCGAGGCTTCTATTCGCTGAGCAGCAAGTCATCTCTGTGTCCGTGCGTCTATCTCCCGAAGACCGTGTAGCTCCGGGGGGTCAGCACTTCAGGGTCAGATCGACCAGCCTCTTCTTGATCCCCAGGCTGAACAAATGATGATTAATTGCCTCTTGTCCACACCAGGCTCCAACCAGCTGACCCTCTAGATCCAGAATCCTTAGGGCAGGTCTTGGTTTTCCAGGAAGCCCTTGACGAGACTTGAACTCGTGACCTCTCCCTTACCAAGGGAGTGCTCTACCGCTGAGCTACAAGGGCATGTGGAAGGTGGGCCGGGTTGGATTTGAACCAACGTAGGCAGAGC
>Ga0209299_1001356_pt1 | contig 13594 bp, 9 predicted proteins | sample S_140806_MF_Meta_FD_187326 | JGI IMG/M metagenome (GOLD analysis project Ga0209299, IMG submission 187326) | Freshwater microbial communities from Lake Simoncouche, Canada to study carbon cycling - S_140806_MF_MetaG (SPAdes) (version 2) | ecosystem: Environmental > Aquatic > Freshwater > Lake ...
CTTCGAGGTTGTGGCCCGCTGCCCCCACAGCCGGGCCCGCTGCGGCTGCTTCCACACCCCCCACGGACAGGTTCACACCCCCCGCTTCATGCCGGTGGGCACGGCCGCCACGGTGAAGGGGGTGAGCACCCCCCAGCTAGCCGACACGGGGGCAGAAATGGTGCTGGCCAACACGTACCACCTGCATCTGCAGCCCGGCGAAACGGTGGTGGCGGAGGCGGGCGGCCTGCATCAGTTCATGGGCTGGCCTGGGCCCCTGCTCACCGATTCCGGTGGTTTCCAGGTGTTCAGCCTGGGCAACATCAATCGCATCGACGACCACGGGGTGGTGTTCCGCTCCCCCAGGGACGGGGCCCGGATCACCCTCACCCCGGAACGGTCGATGGAGATCCAGATGGCCCTCGGGGCGGACGTGGCGATGGCCTTCGACCAGTGCCCCCCCTATCCGGCGAGCGAGGCCGCGGTGGCGGAAGCCAGCCGCCGCACCCACGCCTGGCTGGAGCGTTGCCTGGCGGTGCACGACCGGGCGAACCAGGCCCTGTTCGGCATCGTGCAGGGGGGCTGCTTTCCGCACCTGCGACGGGAATCGGCCCGGATCGTGGCGGCGATGAACCTGCCCGGAATTGCGGTGGGGGGCGTGAGCGTGGGGGAGCCGGTGGAGGAGATGCACCGGATCGTGCGAGAGGTGGGCCCCCTGCTGCCGGAGGACCGCCCCCACTACCTGATGGGGGTGGGCAGCCTGCGGGAACTGGCGGTGGCGGTGGCCGAGGGGTTCGATCTGTTCGACTGCGTGCTGCCCACCCGCCTGGGCCGCCATGGGGCCGCCTTGGTGGGGGGCGAACGCTGGAACCTCAAGAACGCCCGCTTCCGCCACGACCACACCCCCCTCGATCCCAGCTGCCCCTGCCTGGCCTGCCGCCAACACAGTCGCGCCTACCTGCACCACCTGATCCGCAGCCAGGAAATGCTGGGCCGCACCCTGCTGAGCCTCCACAACCTGACCACCCTGCTGCGCTTCACCCGTGCCATGGCCCAGGCGATCCGGGATGGTTGTTTTGCAGAGGATTTCGCTCCCTGGGAACCGGCTTCTCCCGCCGCTCACACGTGGTAAGTTCCAGCCACTGCAATGGATTGCATCCAGATATGGCGCTCTCGCTGCTGGCCGGTTCCCACGCCCCCCTCCTTGCCCAGCTCCCCGAGGCCTATCAGGCCTTCGGCCCCTTGGTCGACATCCTGCCGATCATTCCCCTCTTCTTCCTGCTGCTGGCCTTTGTCTGGCAAGCGTCAGTGGGGTTCCGCTGAGCGCCCAGCCTGACGCCGCAGCCGCTCAGGGCTTGTCCTGAAGGACAGCCCAGGCGAAACGGGGCAAAGCCAGCATCCGCCGCCAGCGGTAGGGCTCCTTGAGCAGCCGGTACAACCACTCAATGTGCAGGGCCCCCATCCAGGCGGGGGCCCGTTTCTTGAGGCCGGCCCAGACATCAAAACTGCCGCCCACGCCCATCCACAGGCCGGATCGCGTGGCGGGAAGGGCCTGAATCCAGAGCTCTTGGCGCGGCACACCAAGGGCCACCAGCACCAGGTCGGGCTGGAGCGCCAGCAGTTCGCGCTCCAATTCCGGCCAGGCCTCCGCCGGCCGATAGCCATCCACCTGCATCACCAGCTGCAGGGCGGGAAAATCCTGGGCCAGGCGGGCCGTGAGCGCCGCCATCACCTGCGGACTGGCGCCCACCAAGGCAACGCGCCAACCCTGGCGGCTGGCGTGCTCGAGCAACTGGCGCGCCAGCTCGATGCCGGGACTGCGCCGCACCCGCCGTCCCTGGCGCCCCAAGGCCCACACCACCCCGGAGCCATCAGGGATCACCAGCGAAGCCGCCTCGATGACGGCAGCCAAGGCCGGATCGGCCAGGGCCGCCATGGTCATCTCAGCGTTGAGGGTGACGATCTGACCACCGCCCCGACCATGGAGAGCCAGGGCGGCCTCCAGCACGCTGGGGCAGACATCCACCGGCACGTCCAGCACACGCGTGCGCAGCGGGACCGTCTCAATTGCTGCCATGGGGGGGAGGCTCTCCGGGAGAGAATCTATGGCTCAGCTCCAGAGTGGACGCTGCCAACTGTGGCCTAAGGTCCCCCACCATCACCAACTCCGACGCGCTCAACGGCACCGCCCCCACCCCCCCCGGTGACGACCAGGCCCGGGAGTTTCTCGCCCAGATCGATGCCCAGATCGAGCGGGTGGTGATCAGCCGGCAACATCCCCTGACGGGCCTGTTGCCCGCCAGCACCGCCCACACCGTGCACGGCAACTACGGCGATGCCTGGGTTCGGGACTGTGTGTACTCGATTCAGTGCGTCTGGGGGCTGGCCCTGGCCTATCGACGGCTGCCAGGGGTGAACCGCCGCGCCTTTGAACTGGAGCAGCGGGTGCTGCAACTGATGCGCGGCCTGATGGCGGCCATGCTGCGCCAGGCCGCCAAGGTGGAGCGGTTCAAAACCAGCCTGGACCCGCTGGATGCCATCCACGCCAAGTTCGACACCGCCAGCGGGGATCCGGTGGTGCCCGACGACGGCTGGGGCCATCTGCAACTGGATGCGACGGCCCTGTTCCTGCTGCAACTGGCCCAGCTCACCCGGTCCGGGTTGGTGGTAGTGCAGACCAGCCACGAACGGGACTTCATCCAGAACCTGGTGTACTACGTGGCCCGCGCCTACCGGGTGGCGGATTACGGCATCTGGGAACGGGGGGACAAGGGCAACCACGGCCTGCCGGAGCGGAACGCCAGCTCGATCGGCCTGGTGAAGGCGGCGCTGGAGTCCCTCGAGGGCCTCGATCTCTACGGCCCCCACGGCGACGGCAGCTGCTGCCTGGTGATCCCCCACGACGCCATCGTGCGGCTGCGCCGGGCCCTGCGCGCTCTGCTGCCGCGGGAATCCGCCAGCAAGGAGGTGGACAGCGCCTGCCTGGCGGTGATCGGCTATCCCGCCTGGGCGGTGGAGGATCCGGCGCTGGTGGCCCGCACCCGCGCCAAGATCCGGGGCGAACTCGGGGGCGCCTACGGCTACAAGCGCTTCCGCCGGGACGGCCACCAAACGGTGGTGGAAGACGTGACCCGGCTGCACTACGAACGGGAGGAATTGGCCGAGTTCGAGCACATCGAATGTGAATGGCCCCTATTCCTGGCCTATGAGCTGATCACCGCCTGCTGCGAAGGGCGCTGGAACGAAGCCCGCCGCTGGCGCCAACGGCTCGATGAACTGAGCCTGACCGTGGACGGCGTGCCGCTGCTGCCGGAGCTCTATCTGGTGCCCGCCGAGGCCATTGAGGCGGAACGGTGCAATCCGGGCAGCCAGGCGCGGGTAGCCAATGACAACGTGCCCCTGCTCTGGACCCAGAGCCTCACCTGGCTGTCCGACCTGCTGCTGCACGGACTGATCAGCCCGGACGACCTCGACCCGAGCCAGCGGCGCTTCCCGGCCCCCCTCGGGGCGGCGGAGGTGCTGGTGACGCTGGTGCCGGAAGATGGCACCTTGGCGACCACCCTGGCGGCGGCGGGCCTGCCGGTACAGACCAGTGGCGACGGCCAGACCCGTCCGCGGGTGGCCAGCTCGCGCGAGCTGGGGCAACGGATGGCCACCGTGGGGGCCAATGCCCGGCTGGGGTTGGGCGGCCATCCGCGGGTGCGCATCGAAACGATGGCCACCGCCCGCCTCTACCGCCATGGCACCGAAATGATCGCCTTCCTGCCGGCGGTGCTGGAGGACGACACCTTCTATCTGGCCGACGATCCCCAGCAGCTGGTGGATGCGGTGGCCAGTGAAGTGCGGTTGTTGCAGCGCCACTGGCGCGGCGTTGGCTCGCCGCTGCTGCTGATTCCGATCGGAGCCGGCCCGTTCCGGCGCAATCCGGAGGCCTTTCTGGAGCTGGGGCGCCAGCTGCAAGAGGGCCTGCTGGAGGGGGTGCCGGTGCAACTGGCCCCCTTGAGCGAGCTGGCCAGCCAGGCCAGCTGGGTGGACCTCCCCCCCCAGGCGGTGGCCAGCTGCAATCTCTGGCAGGGCGGCCCCACCCTGCTGCCCCCTGCGGCCAGCTACCAACCGCTCACTGCCCGGGAGGAACAGGAGCTGGAGGAGATTCCCGTGGGCGACCTGGCGGAACGGCTGTGGCGCAGCACCTCCCTGCCAGAGCAGGCGGAGGTGCTGGAGCTGCTCGGCCGTCGACTGGGTCCCGATGCCCGCCTGCAGGGTCCGGTGGCCGGGACACCCGTGAAGCTGATGGCCTTGCTCGAAGAGGTGTATCACCGCGGGCTGGCGGAGGCGGACTGGAACGTGGTGCGGCGCGCCGCCGGAGCGATGGGCCTGGTGCACCCCCAGCTGGAGGACGCCCTCACCGATCTGCTGGTGCGTCAGAAGCAGGTGGTGGTGGGCCGCAACTACACCAACGACTCCCTGATCCGCCACCCCCAGGGCAGCTCTGCGATCGCGGCGATGATCCGCCGCTTCGGCGGCGAAGACGGCCGTGAGTGGATGCTGCAGCAGGAGTTGCTGCTCGCCCTCGACAGCCTGGCCCGGCTGGAGCCAAACCTACTGAGTGGCAGCCTCACCCTGCAACTGGGCCAACTGCTGCTGCTGCTCACCGGAGATTTGGCGGCCGAGGTGAACCTCAGCCCGATCGATGCCTTTGAACATCTCTGCAGCCTGCCGCCCCATGGGATCCGCCGTCGGCTGCGGGCCGTGCTGGCCGATGGGGACCAGGCCCTGGCGGCGCTACAACGCAAGGAGCAGCTGCACCTGCGAGGGAGGGTGCGCTGGGAGGTGCCGGATCCGCTGGCGGAACTACCCCGGGGCAACTGCTGGCTGCAGCACCGGATGCGACGGGGGACCCTGCAGCGGGTGCCGCGGGATTTCTTTGCCGGCATCTGGGACCTGCTGCATCACTGCCGGGGCCTGGTGATCGGCGACAAGCTGGAGCGGCGCAATCGGCTGGAGAGTGGGCCGCTGCTGAGCGAAACCACCCCGGGCGAACGCAACTTCGCGTCCTTGGTGGAGCATTTGCTCAGCAAGATCGAGGCACCGGAATATCGCCAGCTCTGCACCGAAACCCTGCTCACCCTGATGGCCTTCGTGGCTGCCAATCCCCAGGTGCAGTTCGACGACGATCTGGCCCTGGACGTGGTGATCGGCCACGCGGTGCGGGTGGGCTGGCAGCTGGAGCACCCCGAGGTGCCCGCCAGCGATTACGGCCGCCACAAGGGGGATGCCTGGGATCGGTTTTACCGGTCCTCCCCGGCCGATTGCCGCCGCTGGCAACTGCTGGCCCTGCAGCAACTCACCGCCACCCTGGAGGGGGAAGGGAACGCCTGAGCTTCACACCGACCTTGAGGTTTGGGAGGCACCGTTGGCGTCCCAGTCATCGAAGGCCTCCTTGGCGGTGAGCAGGGCGTTGGTGGCGGAGGGGAAGCCGCCATAGGCAATCATCTGCATGATCACCTCCACCACCTCGTCCTTGGTGGCGCCACAGTTGAGGGCACCTTCCACATGCAGGCGCAACTGGGGCAGGGCATGGCCCATCACGGTGAGGGCCGCCACAGCGCAAAGCTCCCGCACCCGATCATCGAGGACCGTGCGGGTGTAGAGCTCGCCATAGGGAACCTCCACATTCAGCTTGCCAAACTCCTCGGAAATGCCCGAGACGCGGGCCACCAGCTGATCGGCCTTCTCCCCGAAATGGTGGCGCATTTCCTCCAAACCACGAACAAACAGCCTGGAATGGCGGGCCATGGGCCGAATCTCTGCGGTACGGGTTCAAGCCTGGCAGTTGGGGCTGGGAGTGAATGCAGGCGTGATATGGAGTGTGATCCTGCGGCCGAGCCCAGGGGGTCGGATTGTTGTCAAGCAAGGTCCCAGTGCTTGATCTCACCCAACGCAAGCAACCACTTCTCGGGGGGTGGCAGCCAAGGAGCCCAAGGACGGAACAGATTGTTTGTGGTGGCCTATCCACTCGAGGGGGTGGCTCAACAGCCAGCTTCGCGTTGCGCTTAGTACTGACATCCATTTACATACCCATACGTGCGATTGATCTCATGCCAGGGGCCTTGGCAATCGCTCCTCCTAGGGCAGCGGCCCCAAGCTGAAGATCATGGCGTGGTCCGATGGTGTGATCATTGGGCTCAGTGGTCATCAGACAGGCCGCGCAGGCTGGCGTACGCGTGGTCGCGGCTGAAGATCTGCTCCAGGACCGCCAGCACGAACGAAGCGCTGGCATAGGAGCAATAGTCGTGCCAGAGATCGGATTTCTGCGTATCCGCAAAATCGCAGACCCCTTTGACGATCAGGGGAACAATTGTATGTGAACTAGTGCTACACATCGAGGCCGACAAGGCAACGCCGTAGGACTCCATGTCGAGACCGAGCAGCGAATGTTCCCGGCTCTTGAGTTGATCGATATAGGCCTGATCCTTGATCACTTGGGGGCCACAGGCCATGGATCCATAATGGATCTTTGTGGTGAATCCAGCCGGCAAGTCTTGCGTATAGCCGTCCTGAATCTGCTGCAGCATGGCTGGCGAATCGGTGAGCGCGATCAAAAAGTCGAGCAACCAGGGCTGAATGGCGACCCGGTTCTGCAATGGGACGAGATTGCCATCGCGGAGCTGGCCCGAGGAATGCTCAAAACATTGGGTCGCAACCACCAGATCACCCAGGTCCACGGAGCCGCGCACGCCGGCGCAGATGCCGGTCATCACCACCACGTTTGGCTTCCAGATGCAGAGAGCTTTCGTGGCTGTGATTGCGGCTGTCGTCAGCCCCTTCTCCAGTTGACGCAGCGTGACGATCCTGGCGCTGCGCTCCCCCCTGCGCACATCGGCCAGCAGATAGGAGGTGCCCTGACGCACCTGCCGCTCAAACGAAAAGCCAGTCACCTTCTGGATCCACTGCAGCTCCTCATGCAAGCCGGTTAGCAACAGGATATCGGCGCGATCGGATGTTGAATCCGGCGCGTTGGACACAAAACCTTCAGGCAAATTGATTCAACCGAATTCATCAGAACACTAGCAGCAGTTTCTTACAAGCACATCCCGTTGCCAACGAAAGACTCAGCCACGAGTTGAGCATCATTCACTGGATGAATGCCATTGCCCAGCAACACAATGTGACGCCACTGAAGACTGCCCAAGATTCGCCCCACGATCCCCCTAAGTGGCTGGCAGGGAGCCTGAGCTGGCAACGCAGGGAGCCCAATGGTGAGACATCCAATCGAGGGGCCTGTTCGGCGCCTTGGCAGCCAGAGAAAATCTCATCCTGCCAGTCAAGAAAGTTTCATTCTTGCCAACTCAAACGCTCCACAAACCCCTGCGTCATCTCCCAGGGCAGCGGGGACAATATAGTCTCTAATGCCTCCAGTTAGGGAATCAGAAACAACGTAGCCGGCGAGTGCTGCTTGAACTTCATCGCGAATGCGCTCAAAGAATCGATCTTGACCAAGTTTGCCTGCTTTTCGAACGCTTCCACCAATAATAATTCTCCTTGGCGAAAGCACGCAAATAAGATTCGCCAGGGCGTAACCTATATATCGTGTGGTAAATATCCAGGCTGAGTCGTCGGATTCAAGGTCTTGGGCAGGCTTTCCGGCCCTCGATTGAATCGCTGTTCCCGAGCACAGTCCCTCCCAGCAGGCACCGTGCTTGGTGCAACTCCCAGGAAATGGGTCACCAGGGATCCGGGGCAGAAGCATATGACCCATTTCGGGGTGCACCAAACCGTGGAGCAAGCGACCTCTCGACATGGCTCCAGCACCGAGGCCGGTGCCAATGGTGACATAAACGAAGTCGTCAATACCTTTCGCTGCCCCCCAAGTGAATTCCCCTAGAGCCGCTCCATTGACATCGGTGTCAAGCCCTAATGGCAAGGCGTGGCCAAACTCAGATCTCAATGGTTCGAGTAAATTCGCTCCTCTCCAGGAAAGCTTGGGCGTACTGGTAATGCACCCATAGGAGAGCGTATTGCTCTCATTGAGATCTACAGGCCCAAAACTTGCGATTCCAATGGCAGAGATGTTGCGTCCCAGCTTCTTTTCCATTTCTCGAAACCATTTCACGACGTTGGCAAAGACGATCTCTGGGCCGTCCGCCGTGTTGAACTCCTTACGATTCTCGGTTGGCTGTTCCTTGATCCTGATGTCGCTTGGCCGTGACCCGACAGCACAAACAAATTTGGTGCCACCTGCCTCGATAGCGCCAAAAAGAGCCTCCTCTGCATGATTAGGGATCTTGGTCATTTCGTTGAGTCGATCTTTAAATTGCATCCACATGATAGTGAGCCAAACGCTGCCCCTAAGTGGCAGACAAAGGGTAAGCAACAACGAAGCAGAGAGATTGTAAAGGCCCGAAGGAGGGGATCAACAGGCTGAGGAATAACTAGGGCCTGGCCTTCGCTGCCGACTCCAAGGCCAAAGCCAACCCCAAGTTGGTCGACGTAATCCTTCACCGCTTGCTGAGCGCAGCCTAAACCGTGGGCTTATGGTTGCAGTGATTCCAACGTTGCGACCAGCTCGGCGAACCGGGGCCGGCTCGCCGCCACAGGTGCCACGCAGCGGAGTTGCAGCGCCTTTAACGCTGGGAGGAGCACGTCCAGCTCAGGTTCACTGCGCTCCAGTAATTCGCCAAGCAAACAGCCGAAGGCGCGCACCTCCAGCGCCTCAAACGGATTAGCACCTCCACGGGCCTGGGGCGGATAAAAAGAGGCCGCCCCGAAGTCCCCCAAAAAGCAGCCGCCCTCGGGGCGATAAAGGACGTTGTGTGCATAAAAATCCCCATGCGAAATCCCACGGGCGTGCAGATGCTCGCCCACAGCGGCCAGGCCCTTCGCCAGATCCAGCACCAAAGGCAGGGAGAACCGTTGGCCGTCCCCGTAAATGTCCCTCGTGCACGACGCCAGAGTGGGCGGGCCGGCCAGGTTCCGAAACCCCGGATCGACCCTCGGCATCACCAAGCCATTGGTGCCTTCTGGGTGGCCGGAGAGAACACCAATGACCCCGATTAAGTGGGGGTGATGACCCGCAGCTAAACAGGCCGCCATTTCTTCCGCAGGAAACCCGTCACTGGTGACCGCCCCCTTAAACAGCTTCACCGCCACGGTCTGCCAGGCTTCCAGCGGCGACGGCTGCCAATGAGCGTTGTGGATCACTCCTGAGGCGCCTTCGCCGAGTTTTTCACCTAACTCCAGATCGGTCCACTGCAGGCGGGCCACGGCCGGCCTCGGAGTAGGGGGCGCCGTTGAAACCGGATTCCCGCCAAACGCAAACCAGGTCAACCGGGGCAATTGCAGCAGCCACTCCGGCAAAATCTTGAACCGATTGGCCGCAATCCTCAATAGCTCGAGCCCAACGCAGCCGCGCATCGCCTCCGGCAAATCGGCCAGTTGATTGCCGGCCAACATCAGCTTTTGCAGGCGCGTGCAGCTGCCGATGGAGTCGGGAAGCGACGAAACCTGATTATCCGTGAGGATCAACCAGCGCAAGCCGGGGGAAAGGGCGGCAGCCGCAACCTCGCGAATGCGGTTCGCTTTAAATCCAACCATCTCAAGGTGAATGCACGAGGACAGCACCTCAGGCAGCTGGGTAAAGAGATTTTCCGAGCAGAATAACACCCGTAACTTGCCCAGCCGCGACAAGTCATCCGGGAGCGCTGATAACGCATTGCCCGAGAGATTCAGAACCTCAAGGGTGTCGGCCAACTCGAAGATTTCCCGCGGGAATTCCTGCAGATCACAGGAAAGATCCAGCCGCGTGATCCCCTTCAGCTGACCGGAGCGCAAGGCGGCAAGAGTAGCGGCGGTTGTCGTCATGGGTCAAAAGGTAGACCTATTCACTACACAAGAACAAAGCGGAGCGACAACTAAAATCGAAACCCTGCATTGCCTGAACGCCCAAGGGAGCAGGCGCGTAACTGAGGCGTAGCGCCGGCATTGTCGACAGACCGTAAAGCTAGCCCCATGAATTCGCCATGCCTTGGTCCCATGATAATACTTTAGCCAACACCGCTAACCACATCTTCATGCTTCAACCATGGCTGTATACCCTCTTCTGGAAACGTGCCTGTAGGCAAATCAAGCGGGCATGAGTAGACTATGGTCTCGAGAGGCCATGCGAAAGGCCTTTGCTGGAGCACCAAAGCCCTTGCAGAACATCGCTGCATAATCATCTTCCAGTTCATCCGATGGGATCAACTCGGCCAGCTTGATCCAACGATTGTCGCCAGAGAGTTTTCCGCAAAACGGCAGGAACCGCTCACAGGCTCGGAGTCACCATTTTCAAGCCTGTCGGCAATGACCCGAAGAGCCAATATCTCAGCCTTTGACATTGCATCTGCAGCCGAGTCGCCATAAGAGAGTACGCCAGGCAGCTCAGGAACCTCTGCAATCCAACGTCCATCATCCTCTTGCTCGCACTCCAATGTGAAATTCATGGCCCATCCACCGCTAGCACCACCGTAGCAACAACAAAGGGCACAGGCACTATCCCCAATTGCTTGGCTCAGGTTCTATGACGGGTATTTGGCTAACGCTGGCCATCTCCTGCCCGCAGAGGTGACGTACCAGAGACTTGATGGTGGCCTGTCCACTCAGGGGGGCATGTTATCCGTTCCTCTATGCCGTGACACTTCTCTTGATGTGACCCCCCTTGTTGCTCCAGTCCTTATGAGAGCTGTTGGGGTGATCAGGCCGCCTTCCATTGCTGGAGGACTTCCAGGGGCGTACGCCCCTGGAGAGCCGAATGCGGTCTGTAGACGTTGTACTCGATTCGGTGCTGTTCTGCCAACACCTTGGCCTCAGCCAGTGATGCGAACAGCTCAACATTCAGGAACTCATCTCTCAGCCTGCCGTTGAATGACTCCACGAATGGATTCTCCCAAGGTGAACCTGGGGGAATGTATTCCGTTGCCGATCCATTGCCTGTGCACCACTCTTGCAATGCATGGGCAATGAACTCTGGACCGTTATCCATCCGCAGATGGGTGGGGGCTGGATACTGCCCGAGGAGTTCCTCAATGGCAGCAATCACATCCACCGCCTTGCACCTCCTGCCGACACGAATGGCCAGGCAGACGCGGCTGTATTCATCGATGATATTCAGAAATTTCAGTCTGCGGCCATCCATAGTTTGATCGAACTGAAAATCAATCGCCCATACATGGTGCGGGTACTCGGCTCTCAGCAGCGTTCTGGAACCATCTGAGGGTCGAGAACGCTTCCGCTTGCGCGGCTGGGGGCGCTGTAGCCCTTCCTCCCGCCAGATCCGTTGCACCCGCTTGTGATTGACCTCCCAGCCCTCCACTCGCAGGCGCCTGTAGACCAGCCGACGGCCCCAGCGCACATGGCTCCGGGCCAGCTCCCGGATGCGACTGCGCAGCTTCTGCTCCTCGATGTCTACCAGCGGCACGGGCCGCCGTTGGGTATTGCGGTTCTGACCCGTCAAACGGCAGGCACGGCGCTGGGAAACCCGGAATCGATCCTGCAGAACCACGACAGCTCTGCGGCGACGTTCCGGGCTTAGAAGTTTCCCTCGGCAAGCTCCTTGAGCATGGCCTTATCGAGTTCAGCCTCAGCGAGTAATCGCTTGAGCCGAGAGTTCTCCTGCTCCAGCTCCTTGAGGCGTTTGGCCTCTGTGGCTTTCATCCCCCCGTACAGCTGCTGCCAGCGGTGATAGGTGGCAGCAGAAACCTCCAGGGCTCGGCAGACGTCGGCGACGCTCTGACCCTGGTTAAGAAGTTGATCAGCCGTTCTCAGCTTGCGGATGATCTGCTCGGGGCTGTGGCGTTTGCGTTTCATGGGGCTTCTCCTGGCCAAGTCTGGCCGATAGGGAAGCTCTCATAAGGACTGGTTCAGTTTTCGGGGTCCACGTCATCATGACTCGCTTGGGCTGAGAGCCACCATCAGGCTCATTTTAAAGGGTTGAAACCTGCCCATGGTTTGGAAACTTGCGCAGATGAGCCAAGTCGCCAGCTGTACTTAGGGATGAGAAATATTAATTATACTCCTTTTCGCTAGTGTGGCGTCCTGCAAGTTCGCGTGAAAACCCGATGCATCCGCTCAGGCGCCTCGCCGCCTCTTGTCGCCAGGGTTTTCAGCTCTGCTAACGAAGTAGGCTCGACCACATTGCATTCTGGCCAACCTGAGATATGTCGTGTACTTCCAGGACAGCACACTAGAAGAGCCTTGCGGGCATCTTAATATTAGTCATTCCAATGGAGAAACATATTCTATGCTATCACCTACTGTGAAAGATTCATCAGATATTGCCCTTAGCGGTTCATGCATTAGTTATGCTCGGAAATTGTGATGGTTGTCTCTCGGAAGATTATTGATAGTTGGAGCTATTGCCATTATAAATGAATTCACCAATGCTACTGGGTACTCCCTACGGCTTGTTGTGGATGAAGAGTAGATGATCATTGCCTTCTAGGGATCCCCTTGATTCATGGGGCAGTCAAATGAACAATGAACAAGTATTGAATGTGTGCTGCCTGTCGGATTATAATCTCTATATTGGACCGAGCTCGACAGTTTTGAATTGGAGTTCTCGATGATTAGATGAGTAATCCGAGGGGTTTTCTGCTGAAAGCAAGGATGACTTCCCAACATCAAGATCCAGCGGGCGGGGCCATTCATGCCTGATGCGCCCACTTCGCTACTGCCCGCCGCTGATCTTGGCGTTAGCCATGCTCAGATGATTAAGAATGTCTGCAGTGATCATTGCGAATGTTTGTTGCTTGTTCTAGCGTCTGTAGGTATTTCTTGCCCGCATGGACAGCAAAGATAGCCAACCTGGAACGGAGAACTTCTCTGCATTACTTGACGAACTTGGCTCTATTGCCAGAGTCAGGGGCAGTGTTGAACGGGAGTATCGTCTTATAAAGTTATCAGAAGAAGCAAAAGAGCGATTTGGAATTGATCCGCCTGCATATCTTGAATTGTATAGCAAGTACTACTCGCAGGCATCGCAAGTTGTAAGGATCAGGGCGATTGGCGGAGTAGTGTATAAAGCACTTGCTGGTGCTGCAGCATTGGGTGCAACCCTGAGTGCACTGAATCTATATGGTTATTTCTCCGATCAGCGAGCAAAAGCCATAACCGAGAACTGGCATACGATAGATGCGTACTCAGACAAGCCTTACGATGGAGGAAGGAAGGCGGCTGTTGAAAATTTACTATCTTATGGGCAGGTGCTATACAATGCCAACTTCAACCGTGCACCATTTATCTATTTGAAAGCCAAGCCAGCTTGTACGATCTTTGGTTTCCCGTTTGGGGCTTTTAGTGGATTCGGCTTCAATCAGTCTAGCGATGCTTCCTCGCTACCAAGGAACTGCATACGCGCTGAGCTTCAGAATTCGGAGTTTCGCGGAGCAAAGCTTTATGGTTCTGACTTTTCGCATGCAAATCTCTATAAAGCAGACTTTTCTCCATTTATAACAAGAGATGCCAAGAAAGTAAGTACAGAAGCGCAAAAGGTCAATTTTTCGTTTGCGAATCTCCGAGGCGCTAATTTTAGGGAGGTAGATCTTACCAAGAGCAATTTTTACATGGCTGACCTGAGCGG
>Ga0209299_1001358_pt1 | contig 13589 bp, 10 predicted proteins | sample S_140806_MF_Meta_FD_187326 | JGI IMG/M metagenome (GOLD analysis project Ga0209299, IMG submission 187326) | Freshwater microbial communities from Lake Simoncouche, Canada to study carbon cycling - S_140806_MF_MetaG (SPAdes) (version 2) | ecosystem: Environmental > Aquatic > Freshwater > Lake ...
GGCGGGGATGGAGCATGGGTACGAAACTTCGCTGGCCGAGCAGGGATCGCGGTTGAGCGGTGGCCAACGGCAGCGCATCGCCATTGCCAGGGCTCTCTACCGCAACCCCCGCCTTTTGTTGTTGGATGAAGCGACCTCCGCCCTGGACTCGGTTGCGGAGCAGGAAGTCCAAGAAGCCCTGCAGGCCCTGATGAAAGGCCGAACCACCCTGGTGGTTGCTCACCGCCTCAGTACCATCCAAAAGGCCGACCGCATTGTGGTCCTCGAAAAAGGCCAAAAGGTCCAAGAAGGTACCCACGAGGAGTTGATGACCCAGGACGGCGTCTATCGTCGCCTTGTCGAATTGCAGATGCGGGCCTAGGGTGTATTTTTGGAATCGTTTCATCGAATCCCACCTTCCTTATGGCCGCTAAATACACCGAAGATAACATTAAATCACTGGACTGGCGAGAGCATATCCGCTTGAGGCCGGGTATGTACATCGGCAAATTGGGGGATGGTGCGGCGTACGATGATGGGGTCTATGTGTTGATCAAAGAAATCATTGACAATTGCATCGATGAACATGTGATGGGTTTTGGGAAGGCCATCGAAATCGAATTGGGTCGTGAATCGGTCAAGGTTCGGGATTATGGTCGGGGCATTCCTCTGGGCAAATTAGTGGACTGTGTATCGCGGATTAATACAGGTGGTAAATACGACGGCGAGGCTTTCACGAAATCGGTCGGTTTGAACGGTGTGGGTACCAAGGCCGTCAATGCCTTGAGCAAAAGCTTTGTGGTTCAATCGTTTAGAGATGGTTTAAGCCGAAAGGCTTCGTTTGCGCAGGGTTTGTTACTGGAGGAGTCCAAGGACCTGCCAACCAATGAGAAAAACGGAACCCTGGTTGAGTTTATTCCGGATGGTGAGATTTTTCGCAATTTTCATTTTATCCACGAATTCATTGAGGAACAGCTGTGGAATTACGCTTACCTCAATGCGGGGCTGAGTCTTTACCTCAACGGCAAGAAGTTTTTTTCGAAGGACGGCTTGTTGGATCTTTTGGTGCGCAAAGCCCCTGCGGATGCGATTCGCTATCCTGTCATTCATCTCAAAGGAGACGATATTGAATTGGCCTTTACCCACGGTGAACAATACGGCGAGGAATATTATTCCTTCGTGAACGGTCAGTACACAACCCAGGGAGGTACGCATTTGGCGGCTTACCGCGAGGCGTTGGTGAGGACCATTCGGGAATTTTACAAAAAGGATTTTGATGCCTCCGATGTCCGGGGCTCCATCATTGGTGCTCTAAGCCTGCGGGTGCAGGAGCCTGTTTTTGAGTCGCAGACCAAAACCAAGTTGGGATCCCAGCACATGGCCCCGGGTGGTGCTCCGCTCCGCTCCTTTGTCGGGGATTTTATCAAAAGGGAACTGGATAATTACCTGCACAAGCATCCGGCGGTGGCCGATGCCTTGCTCAAAAGAATCACCCAGAGCGAGCGGGAGCGCAAGGACATGGCCGGTATCAAGAAGCTGGCCAACGAACGGGCCAAAAAAGCCAACCTGCACAATCGCAAGTTGAGGGATTGCCGACTGCACTACAACGAGGGTCGCAACGAAGGTCATTACAATAGCACTCTTTTTATAACGGAGGGAGATTCGGCGAGCGGCAGCATCACCAAGGCCCGTCAGGTCGAAACCCAGGCGGTTTTTAGCCTACGGGGCAAGCCTTTGAATTGTTACGGCCTCAAAAAGAAAGTGGTGTACGAGAACGAGGAATTTAATTTGTTGCAACACGCCCTGAACATCGAAGAGGGCTTGGAAAATCTTCGCTACAACCGGGTGGTCATTGCGACGGATGCGGATGTGGACGGCATGCATATACGGCTTTTGTTAATGACCTTCTTTTTGCAGTTCTTTCCGGATTTGGTAAGGGACGGCCATTTGTATATCCTTGATACCCCTTTGTTTAGGGTCCGAAACAAACAAGAAACGATTTATTGTTACAGCGAATCCGAGAAGCAGGCTGCCATGGCTCGATTGGGTGCAAGGGCCGAAGTCACCCGATTTAAAGGGTTGGGTGAAATCAGTCCGGATGAATTTGGGCGTTTCATAGGGCCAGACATGCGCTTGGAACCCATTATCCTCAAGGCCGATACCTCCATCCCCAAGCTTTTGGCGTACTACATGGGCAAGAATACCCCGGAGCGCCAACAGTTTATTGTGGAGAACCTGCGCTGGGAAATGGACCCCCCCCAAGGCGTTGCCTTAACGAACGAAGAGTCGGCGGTGCCAACTTTGACCGAAGGGTAACCAAAGGCGATCGAGGTCGCCGACTTGGGTCAGGAGGGTATCGGCCACCAAGGTGTTTTCTGCGACGATGCCGTCTTGAACGGCTGCTTGCATGGTTGGATGATCGACGGCATGGATGGGCTGGTCTCCGTTGCGGTAGAAGTACCGGCGCTTCTCCAGGAAGTTTAGGTTCAGGCTTTGGCCTAGGTCCCGCACAAAGTGGGTGGCCTTGTCAATGGAGCAACCGCTGGCCGAGGTTTGGGCTTCGTCCACGGCCAATAGAATAAAAAAGCATTCGCTCAAGGATGACGAAGCCCGCAAATCCTGTTGGTGGGCGGTCCAGGAGCGGATAAATTCCTGCAAGGGGGGCAGGAGGAGGGCGGTATCCAGCGGAACGGGTGAAGAAAAAATCCAAAGCCGTGCCGAGGCCGGTAATTGTTCAAAGGGAACCCACACGATGGCTTGGTTTAGGTGGCCAGGGAAATGGCTGGGTCTAGTTGGCCAGGGAGCCGGCGGTGATTTCGGCTAAATCAAGGACCTGTACCTTGTCCTGACCGGTCTGCGAGGCGGCGTCTTTGAGCATGGTCATGCAAAATGGACAGGCCACAGCGACGGTTTCGGCCCCGGAGGCCGCCATGTCGGAGGCCCTTTCGTGGTTGATTTCCAGGCGACCGGCTTCGGCTTCTTTGAACATTTGGGCACCACCTGCACCGCAACACAAGCCGTTGCGCTTGCTGCGTCGCATTTCGACCAAATCGGCATCCAAGGCGCGGATTAAATCGCGGGGGGCTTCGTAAATCCCGTTGGCACGACCCAGGTAACAGGAATCGTGAAAGGTAATCCGGCGGCCCTTGTACGGACCTCCGTCCTGCAAGCGCAGACGGCCTTCGTTGATGAGTTGTTGAATCAGCGTGGAGTGATGAACGACTTCGTATTGTCCACCCAATTCCGGGTATTCGTTGCGCAATGTGTTAAAACAATGGGGACAAGCCGTCACAATTTTTTTGACCCCGTAGGCATTCAGCGTGCTAATGTTCTGAGCCGCCTGCATTTGAAAAAGGAATTCGTTCCCGGAACGCCGGGCCGGATCCCCGGTGCAGGATTCCTCGGTCCCCAGGACGGCGAAGGATAGGCCTGCATGATGCAGGATTTGGGTAACGGCCAGTGTGACTTTTTTGGCACGGTCATCAAAACTGCCGGCGCAGCCCACCCAAAAAAGGTATTCAGCGTTTTGGCCGCGGGATTGAAGTTGGGCAAGCGTCAGGATTTCCATGCGATGGGGGGATTTCAGGAGCGTTGGGTGGAGTCCTGTTCGGCCCAGGTCAAGCGATCGGCGGCCGGGAAGGCCCAGGGTGCGCCGTTGTTTTCGATATTGCCCTGCATCAACGCCCATTCGGAGGGCATTTCGCCGGCCTCCATGGCGCGGTAGCGGCGCAGTTCCAGGATGATGTTTAGTGGGTTGATTAGAATGGGACAGGCCTCAACGCAGGCATTGCAGGATGTACAGGCCAAGACTTCTTCGTTGCTGATATAATCCCCCAACAAGGTTTTGCCATCTTCGACGGAGGTCGCTTCTGGATGGGCCTGCAGCCAACGATCGCTTTCTTCGAGGCGATCCCGGGTGTCCATCATGATCTTGCGGGGGGAAAGTTTTTTGCCGGTGATATTCGCCGGACAGACCGACGTGCAGCGACCGCATTCGGTGCAACTGTAGGCATCCAAAAGACTTTTCCAGGGCAGGTCATGGACATCGGCGGCACCAAAGCGACCCGGCGCCTCGGTCGAAGGGGGCTGGGCGGAGGCCGGGTTGAGCATGGCCTGCACTTCGTTCTGGATGACCGGCATATTGGTCATGGTACCAGGGGCATCCAGGGAAGCGTACCATGTGTTGGGAAAAGCCAAAACAATGTGAAAGTGCTTGGAATAGGGCAGGTAGTTCAGGAAGGCGAGGATGCCCCCCAGGTGCAACCACCATGCGATGCGCTCGGTCGCATACAATGCCTCGGGGCTCCAGCCCCGCATGGCTTGTGCGAGCCATCCGCTGACCGGAAAGTGGTACGCCCCGGGATGCATGGCAACGTCTGCAGCGTTCATGACCAGCAGCGCCCCCATCAGGATGATTTCAACGATGAGGATGACCTTGGCATCCCAAGCGGGCCAGCCGTTTAGTTCAGCGGCCTTGTAGAGCCTTGGAGGGCCACTCACCATGCGCCGCCCCAAGAAAACAAGGCAAGCGATGATGACGCCGACCCCCAGCCATTCGAAGAGGCCGATCATGAGGGGGTAGAGGCCCCCCAGGGGTTTGGAAAGGATGCGGTGGGTACCCAGGAGTCCGTCCAAGAGGATTTCGAGCAGTTCCAGGTTGATGAGTACAAAGCCCACATAGATCAAAACATGGAAAAAGGCCGCGACCGGGCGGCTACCCATTTTGGATTGGCCCAGAGCAACGCGGGCCATTTGGCGCCAGCGCAATGCGGGTCGGTCGGTGGCAGGAGCTCCCCGGCCTCGAAGGATATTGCCCCGAATTCGCTGAATTCGCCGTACAAAGGGATAAAGCCCGCTGACGAGGACCGCGACGAAGAGTAAAGATTGGAGCAATTGAAAACCCATTGTGGATTCAAATTTGACCACAAAACCCCCAATTTCCCAAAAATGTTCAGCAATATTGAAATTTATCCTCGCTGGATTAGTTTTGCAAGCCTTTAGTAGCCCGCTGTTGCGGCCAGGCCAAGGAAATAGCGATAAAAAGAGGGGTGATGTAGCTCAGTTGGTAGAGCAAAGGACTGAAAATCCTTGTGTCGGCGGTTCGATTCCGTCCATCACCACCAAATCGCTTCCGCAAATACTTGATCTTCAACCAATTACATTTCGGTTTTGCGTCGGTGCCACCGAAAGTGCACAACATGATTTTCTAGGGACACCCTACAAGACCGTTTCCAAGGTCGTTCTGAGGCCTTCCCTGTACCCTCCCAAGGCATGGATTTTGGGCTGTAAGGGGGCGGGACAGGTGAGGAAATTTGGGATTTTGAGGGTAAAAAGGGGTTGACCCATGAGGGATAGGGAGAGTAGGAGTAGGGTATGATGGCGAATGGTGATAGAGTAAATTGGGCGGCCGGGGGAACAGGCTCTTGTCGGTAAATTCCAGTAGGGAAGGAGAGGGCTAATGTTGTGGGTTAAGGTCAACGCGGCTAGGCTGTCTTTACACGATCGTTGGAGAAGGCAGTTTACCCATAGGGTTTGTTAAATTGACAAAACGAGCAGCCATGACACGCTCACGAAATCTTAAAAACAATCTGAATTCAGTGTCATATCATTTTTTGTAATTCAAAAAATGACACAAATTGATTTAACGTATCAAGTTATTGTTGTTTGGTTTGGATTAGGAGTTATATAGCTTTATAAGACATTTATATTTGTTTAACGGCGTAAAAGCACCCAAAGGTCTTTATGCCGTTTGTTTTGATAAATTGCACTTATTAGTTGAACTCAGCAACCACTAAATAAAAACATTTTTCTATTTTTTTATTAACCAAATCTTTTGTAGTTTTAATTTCTTTTGAATCCCTGCGCTTCATTTTATACTTAAAAGTTTTGAAAATAAAATACAAAAATGTTCTTTTGAGGATTTTGGAGCAGATTGAACAAACAAATTCATAACTTTTAAATGGAAAAAACTGTATCCAGCTCATTAAATAAAGGTTCCCAAATTTATGGTCTAATTTAGGGTAAAAGGAACCAAAATGAGATCGCTTATTATATTGGCGTACATCATAGCACCATATTCAAGGAATTTCGACACAATAGGCATCGAATTTTTACAAAATATGTTTTTCTAGTACCAGAAGTGTTCACAGCAATACAACGGCAGGCCACACAGGACATTTGGATTGTATAAAACCGATACGGTCAAATCCACTGATTTCTGCTCAAAAAGTCCGAACTTCGTGAAATATGTCATCACCGTGTCCGACAAGTTGAAGAATTCCTTAACAACAGACCTGTAAGAAAATATAAATACAAAACACCTAACCAAGCGCTGCAAGAAGAATTGCACTTATAACATAAACTCTTAAAATCCAAAAGTTATGAAAATAATATCATTTCTTGTTTTAGTATTTTTATTTAATTTTAATACATGTTATTGTCAAAGTATTGTTTGGTCTGAAAATTTCTCGAATAATCCAACCTCTAACGGTTGGTTGAACATTGGCTTTCGCGGAATCAACGCTACAGCGGTACCTGATACAGTAGGCGTTTGGGAGTACCGTGGCACAAACACTACACCAGCAGCTAACCAAGGTCCCCGTGGTGCCTACAAGGGCACAGCAATTGCTATTCAGTCGCCTACTCGTGCCAACGGCTTTATGATATTTGACTCCGATTGGTTAGATAATAACGGGACTGCTGGTGCTTTTGGTTTGGGGCGCTTTCCGTCGCCACACCGCGGCATGTTAATATCACCAATGTTAGATTTAACATCTTTTTCAGGATTAAATTTAAACTTCTCACAGTTTTATAGACGTTTTGGTGGGCCTAATTCAAGTCAATTATCCCCCGCAACTTTTATACTTTTTTCGAAAAATGGTGGTATAACTTGGTCTGATACACTCAAGATTAATTCGCAAGTAGGTGTTAATGTCTCTATTCCAAGTTCCAATGTTGTTGCTTCCTATAATCCAGGTGGTTTAGGTAGGTTGTCACATGATGTATCACAATTTATCGGTGGACATGATAGTGTAAAAATCGCTTTTTTGTTTGACGGAGATTATTATTTTTGGATGATAGATGATATTTCTTTGACAGATAAAGGAGTATATTTATCTTTTCCTATGAATTCGTGTTTAGGTGACACGATTGATGTTGCTATTTTCAATCCATCACTTAATGGGGTTGCAAATTTGGAGTTAAGATTAAACTACAATCCAGATTCATTACATTTTGTTGGATCTAATTTATTGAATCCTTCATTTAATGGCTTGGTCGTTTCAGGCGGTAATGGATCAGTCTCTATGCTTTGGTATTCCAATAATAATCAAAATGTACTAGCTAGTCGATTGTTAAATTTGAGATTTAGGGTGAACGGTAATTCTAATTTATCATGGGATACCACCCAGTTTCCTTGTGAATTCAGTGATGTCAATTTCAATGTCATTCCTCAGACCTATGTCAATGGGTCCATTACACATAACACCCAAAGGTTGACATGGAACAGGAATATTTGTCAGGGTCAGTCCTTCGCCTTGGGTAACCAGTTCTATACCTCCTCGGGAACTTATCAAGGGAGAAGGTTTGGAACGGGAGGTGCATGTGACACTTTGATTACCTTGAATCTCAATGTGATTCCAGCGCAAACCATCCTTTCAGCGGTAACGAGATGTTCAAATCAACCTTATCAGTTCAACGGATTATCGTTAACCAGTTCAGGGACCTATTTTGACACCCTAACCAATTCACTTGGTTGCGATTCCATTCTTCAATTGCCCCTCACAATAAATCCGGCGTACAATCGGAACCAAAGCATCGTGGTTTGTTCGGGAACGTCCTTTGCTTTTGGTGGTCAGAATCTGACAACCTCGGGGAACTATTCACATACCTACACGACAATGAATGGTTGTGATTCCTTGGTAAACCTCACACTAATTTTTGCGGGTACTAGCAATCAGGTCGTGATTCAGGCGTCCTCTAATACGAATGGCTTTTGTCCTGGAACTGGTATTCGAATTGGTCTTCCCAATCCAATCTTAAATGCTTTCTATCGTTGGAAACTGAATGGTAATATCCTTGCAGGAGCTAGTTCGGACACCTTGTATGCAACGCAAGCGGGTGATTACCAATTGGAAATAGAGGTTTCTCCTACCTGTACCTTGGTTTCCAATACCTTGTCGTTAGCGGTCTTGAATTGTAATCGAATTACAGGAAATTTGAGATACGATAATCCCAATCAGACACCATTGGCAGGAGTTCCCGTTCATCTCAGGACCCTCCTTGGGAACATTGTGTCGAGCGATACAACGGATTCAGCAGGGGTTTACGATATGGCAGGATACGCCAATGGAAACTATCTCTTGGATGCAGATATTAATTATCCTCCAGGAGGAATAACTTCATCTGATGCACTTCTTACTTCTAGATCTTACGCTGGTATCGTCTTTTTAACTTCTACTCGTTATAGAGCCGCAGATGTTTCCGGTAATGGTTCAGTAAATAATGGTGATGCATTATTAATTAATCGTAAATTGACTGGATTATTGAGTAATTTTGTTGTGGGTCCTTTTTCGAACAATAGGCAATCCTTTAATGCTATTGGAAATCTTAATCTTATCAATTTGACCGTATTGTCTTCTGGTGATGTTAATGGCAATTATGTCCCAAATCCTCAAATTTTATCGTTTTCCATAGATTCAGCATATTTGATTTCTAATATGTTGTTTGTTCAAGTAAATTTTGCCAATATTGGAGTGGGTGTTTTTGATAAAGGGATTTGCTGGGGTTACTCCCCCTTTCCAAATGTATCAACAAATAGTTTGAGTTTCGGAGCTGGGGGATTTAGTTTTAGCTCCACTATACCCCTCAATAATGTTGGTATTGTTCGACATATAAGAGCCTACGCCCGAACTGCAACAGGAATTTATTATAGCCCTAATTTTAGTTTAGTTTCAATCCCTGGTGTTAGATGTCCAAATATTCCAACTGTTACAGATATTGACGGTAATACATACTACACTGTACAAATCGGTTCCCAATGTTGGCTCCAAAGTAATCTTAAAACCACGAAATTAAATGATGGAACTTCCTTGTCTTTTGCTGAATCAAACCTTGATTGGAGAAACATTTCAGGCAAGGGCTACGCAATTATGGATAATAATCCAATTAACGATGATGTTTATGGAAAACTTTACAATATTCGTGCTGTTTTTGGTCAGCCACGTAATCTTTGTCCCGTAGGTTGGCATGTTCCAACGGATAATGATTGGCAAGTTTTGTTCAATAGTATGGGGGGAACTAATTTAGCTGGTGGACCACTAAAAAGCACAATTGTTAGTCCTAGTATAGGTGGATGGAGCTTACCAAATTTAGGTGCAACAAACAGTTCTGGGTTTATGGGTTTGGCAGGTGGTATGCGTTGGGAAAATGGTAATTTCGATAGGTTGGGTTCGCAAGGTCAATTTTGGTCAGGAGACTGGGGTGGGTCTTTTGGTACTTGTAAAATATTGGATAAAGATTTAACCTCAATTTGGACTTCTAATTTTGGATTTGGCCCATATCCAAATTCGTCAGCAAATTCTGTGAGATGTATAAAGGATTAATTTCATGAGGGAAAATCGCATTTTATCTATAAAACAATATATTTGTAAATCTTAATTAGAATATATTTTATATGTACAATAAAAAGTTTCTTCCCCTCGTTTGAAAGTAATTTTAGACCGCCAAAAATCTATATTACGTTTATTTACATGGATTTCTCCTAGAAAATAATAGCAACATTAAGATATAAATATATTTAAGATATTTTTATGGCATGTGAACATAAATTTATTAACGATTTGCAGTTGCAATATGTTAATTGGAAACCTAAAACGCTTTTTATAGGCACCTTTAATCCTGAGTGGTTAGAATGTGAAAATAATAGTGCTCAATGGTTTTACGGACGAACCCAACGAAATGAATTTTGGAATATCCTTCCAACTACATTTGGTCAACCATCCTTACTTGAAGCTAACAGATTGGCGTGGATTAATTTTTGTCGTGAAAAAGAAATTGCAATCACTGACATTCTATCTTCCATAGAGGCTGATAAAAACAATTTAAGTCACCTAACCACTATTTGTAAATTCAAAGATGATGAAATTGCTAACTTTGATGTTACAGTAAATAGTATTCCGACTATTCTTGATAGATTCCCAACTATAATACAAATTTGTATTACAAGAATGGCATTATCGGAATTTTGGGAAGATTGTTTTATAGATACATTTCAATATATTCAAATGCATCCAGAGAGAAATTTGAGATTAAAATATTTACGTTCCCCATCTCGTGTGGCACGGCGTGGAGTTATAGGTAATTTTGGCGAATTTGTTTCACAAAGATGGATTGAACAGGATTTTGAGACTAATCCAGAATGAATGCAAATGACTTTAAATACACCGAGAGATATCGTACCATGTCCAGATTAGGACATAGTGGTGGACATTGAGTAATCTAATAGTTAGCAAGTACCGAAACTGAGATTACATTCGCGCGGGCTTAAGTAATAGTACTTTGCAGAAATAGCCTCTGAGGCGTATGCAATCAATAACAATGATCCTGTGCATATTTAACACAAACTGACCCCCCATTTCACCGCGAACTGACCACCCCCTGTTTGGCATGGTTATGGGCGTTCAGTCGAGCGTGTTAAGTTATGTGTAAGTACCCCTAAAATGCAGACAGTTCAAAAGTAGAAAATTTCCATTTATTTAAGAACCATGAAAATTCACGTTTTGCGTGTTGGTATTCGATCAAGCCATGCAGAGTTTACGGCTCAAAGCGTAAAAAATGTAAATTCATAACAATCGTAATAATAATTTCTTTATTTTTCAAAAACACAGTTATCGAAGACTTTTGTTTGCGTTAGTATACTTAATATTACTTTATGAAATATATTTTGATTCTAGCAATCATGCTTTTTACGGTTAATTTGTCCAATGCGCAGAGGATGTATGACGGATCGGGAAGTCAGATTGGAAGGGTGGACGGCGATCGATACTATGATGGTTCCGGGAGGCAAATTGGAAGGGTCAATTCCCAGAAGGTTTATGACGGATCTGGACGGCAGATTGGCCGAATTGATGGGGATAGGGTCTATGACGGTTCTGGTCAACAGGTGGGGCGAATTGATGGCGAAAAGTTATATGATGGTTCCGGTCGGCAGATGGGTCGATTAAGCGGGGATAAGGTCTACGATGGTTCCGGGAGGCAAATCGGAAGGGCAGATGGGTTGCGAAGAATGCAAATCATCTTGTTTTTTTACTTTTTTATATAGGCGTCTCCATTTTAGGTGCTACCATTCAAGGTCCCTCCATTTTGTTCATTGGCCTATCGATTTATGACCTACACGATGGGGTTGGGGTATACCTTCTGAGTTAGCTTGATTACGGTCATCGGATTGTAAGTACCTCTTTTTCCAATAATACGTGTATTCGGAGATTAGATTCCCTAAAATAATAGTATATTTGGGGATTATGATTAAACGAACAATCTCCGTCGGATTACAAAATCGTTTTAATAAAGGCAAGGCCATTGTGCTTATTGGGCCAAGGCAAGTGGGAAAAACGACCCTTTTGCGGCACTGCCTGAATAATAAGGATTTTTTGTTTCTGGATGGTGATGATTATGAAATCAGAGCACTGCTTCGAGATGCTGGAAAATCAAAATTGCAAGCCATTATAGGAAAACACAAGTGGGTATTTATTGATGAAGCTCAACGCATACCCGATGTGGGCTTAATCGCCAAAATCATCACCGATCAGTTTAACGATGTACAGTTGCTCATTAGCGGTTCCTCTGCGCTAGAAATTAACCAATCTACTCAGGAGCCACTGACGGGTCGCAAGGTAGAATACTATTTGTTTCCCATCAGCTGGGAAGAATTTGAAGACCATGTGGGCTATGTAGAAGCATCTGCTCAACTGGAGGAGCGGTTGATTTATGGTATGTATCCGGATGTAATCAACCATAGGCATGATGCCCGAGAGGTACTGAAGCAACTAACTTCAAGCTATCTGTACAAAGATGTGCTCTCTCTTACCGGTATTAAAAAACCTGAGCTGCTGGAGAAACTGCTCAAAGCATTGGCGCTGCAGCTTGGAAATGAAGTGTCATACAATGAGCTATCTAACCTGGTTGAAATAGACAAAGCCACCGTCGCAAAATACATTGATTTGTTAGAGAAAACTTTCATTGTGTTCCGGCTAAACAGTTTCAACAGAAATCAGCGCAATGAAATCAAGCACAATCGGAAAATATATTTTTACGACAACGGAGTTCGCAACATGATTATCAATAATTTGAATTCCATTGATTTACGAACCGATAAAGGAGCCCTATGGGAGAATTTTTTAATAGCGGAAAGGATCAAATTGCAAAACTATCATCAATTGCATGCAGCCAATTATTTCTGGAGAACACTACAAAAACAGGAAATCGATTTTATTGAAGAGAGGGATGGAAAGATTGGTGCCTATGAGTTTAAATGGAAAAGTAAAGGGAAGAAAAAAATACCTCGCTCTTTTTTACAAGAATACCATGCTGAAGGAACAGTGATTGATATCGAAAATTTTAGAAACTTTGTTCGGAATAACGTTTTGTAATTACTCCATTTTCCAGGCGAGTAATTCAGAATCTATTCTTCTCGGTATATAAATCCGAAATCACTCAATTTCGTTGAAGATTAGCCCAAAAATATAAAATACAAACCAATATTGCGCAGTAATTCGCAAAAACCAAGACCTAAAAAAGTGAATTTTGAATAAAAAGCAAGACCGATTGACGGCTTTAGGGAGCGTTAAACGACCCTGTTATTTACGATTCAGCGGATGCGTCGGAAGTTGCGGTGGTTGAGGTCCCAGCCCAGGTAGCGGAGGGCGAATTGCTTGAAGCGGTCTTTGAGGGTGAGGCGGTGGTAGGATGGGTCCGCGTTGAAGGACCAATTGATGCGGGCAATGCGTTCGGTCATGACGGCGGGATGGGTTCCCTGGTACCGCGCAAGGCTGGAGGGTCGAAGGTTGTAATCAAAGGCTTCCGCAACCGGTATGTTTTGTTTCATCCAGGCATCATCGTGCCATAAGCGATGGAACTTCTCCTGCTTGCGTTGCATGGCTTCCGGCTCGCGGACCCAGCCGTAATGGTGCATCCAGGCCGTAGTCTGCAGAATCCGAAGTTTGCGTTGGGGCTGAATACGAAAGCCTTGGGCATCGCCCCAGGAGTAGATGCCGCGATGGGGCCTGACCACGCGGACCTCCAGGGGGTACCAGCGGGAATCGGTGCCCACGTAATCGTAGGAGGCGTAAAAGTGCCGGTAAGGGAGGAGCAGTCCTTCGATTTCGGGGCGGTGGAGGGCTTCTTGCATGGCTTGGCGCAGGGCAGGCAAGCCGTCTTCGTGCAGGACTTCATCGCCTTGGATATACACCGCCCAATCCGCATCCGGTGAAACAGCGGCCAAGGCTTTGTCGGTTTCGATGGCGAGGACCCGTCCTCCTTGGCGCAGGCTATCGTCCCATTCGGTGTGCAGGATTCGAATGCGAGGATCGTCCAGGCTTTGGATCAACTGAAGC
>Ga0209299_1001359_pt1 | contig 13588 bp, 10 predicted proteins | sample S_140806_MF_Meta_FD_187326 | JGI IMG/M metagenome (GOLD analysis project Ga0209299, IMG submission 187326) | Freshwater microbial communities from Lake Simoncouche, Canada to study carbon cycling - S_140806_MF_MetaG (SPAdes) (version 2) | ecosystem: Environmental > Aquatic > Freshwater > Lake ...
CGTTGGGTCATAGGCGATGGCGTAATCGACGCCTTCGGGCATTTTCGTCTTCAATTCGGCCATGCGTGCCCGCACCGCCTGCGAGACAGCGAGCGCATTCGAGCCAGGAAGCTGAAACACGCCCATGCCGACGGCTTTTTTGTTATTCAGCAAGCTACGCAGCGCATACTCGCCGCTGCCCATCTCCGCGCGGGCGACATCGCGCAGACGCAACTTTTCGCCATGCGGGCCGGTTTTGACGATGATCTGCTCAAACTCCTCTTCCGTGATCAAACGGCCTTTGGCATTCACCGTGAGCTCAAACGCGACATCGTTGGTTGGTTGCTGCCCGATGGTTCCGGCGGCGACCTGGATGTTTTGCTCGCGAATGGCATTCACGATGTCACCGGCAGTCAAACCGCGTGAAGCGGCCTTGTCGGGATCGATCCAGATGCGCATCGCATATTCGCCACCGCCGAAGATCTGCACCTGGCCCACGCCGGTGAGGCGAGAGAGTTCATCCTTCACATTGAGCGTGGCGTAGTTTCGCAGGTAGATCTCGTCATAGCGATCATTCGGCGAAAGCAGATGCACCACGAGCGTCATGTCCGGCGACGACTTCACCGTGGTCACCCCAAAGCGGCGTACTTCCTCGGGAAGCTTCGGCAGCACTTGCGAGACGCGATTTTGCACCTGCACCTGTGCCAGATCAAGGTCCGTGCCGATCTTGAAGGTCACGGTCAAAATCATGACGCCGTTCGCCGTGCTCTGCGACGACATGTAGAGCATGTTTTCGAGACCATTGATCGTCTGCTCCAACGGCGAAGCCACCGTTTCAGCAATCGTCTTCGGATTCGCTCCGGGATAGTTCGCCGTCACGATCACCGTCGGCGGCACGACTTCCGGGTATTCCGAGATCGGAAGCTGGAAGAGCGAGATCGCGCCGAGGATGAACGTCAGCAGCGACAAGACGCCCGCAAAGATGGGGCGAGTGATGAAGAAGGAAGAGAAGTTCACGAGAAATGACGAATGAGGAATTCAGAATGACGAATGAATGAGCGAAGGCCGAATGACGAAGCTGAGGTTCGTCATTCGCCATTCTGGTTTCGTCATTTCGCGCCGGAGGCTGACGCTTGTTTCGCCGCCTCGCCTTCCACCGGCGCGACCGGCATTCCGGGCATCGGCAAGCGGGCTTGACCATTGATGATGATTTTGTCGCCTGCTTTGAGACCGGTGCGGACGATGCGTTTGCCGTCGATGGCCGGGCCGATGGTGACGGGTTTATAGACCGACACGGCAGGCTGTTTCGACTCATCGATGCCGAGGACGTATTTATTGGCCTGATCGGTGAGGATGCTTTTTTCATCGACGAGCAGCGCCTTGTATTTCGCGGTCATCGGCAGCCGGATGCGGGCAAAAAGGCCGGGTGTGAGCACGCCGTCGGTATTGGAAAACTCGGCGCGGAGGACCATGCTGCCGGTGCCAGCGTCGAGGCGGTTGTCGAAGGACTCGACGTGGCCTTGATGCGGAAAATCCTTCTCATTGGAAAGCTGGAGTTCCACCGGCATGCGGCCATCGCTATTGGTGAAGGTCGTTTTGTCGCGTTGAAGCGCCTGGAGTTTCAGCAGGCTGTTTTCATCGATGTCGGCATACACATAGACGGGATCGACGGTGACGATGGTGGTCAGCAGCGTGGTTCCGGCGGTGACGTAGTTGCCGGTGGTCGTCATCGTGCGGCTGATGCGACCACTGATCGGTGCTTCGACGGTGCTGTGCTCGAATTCGATCTCGGCACTGTGTTCGGCAGCTTTGGCGGCTTCGAGTCCGGCCTGGGCCTGCAAATTCATCGACTCACGCGTTTCGGCCTGCTCGGGAGCGATGGCTTTGGCGGCCAAAAGAGAGGAGACACGGTCAAACTCACGTTTCATGGCCTGCGCATTGGCCTCGGCACGCTGCACCTCGGCCTTGGCAGCGCGGAGTTTCGTTTCAAAAGGGCGCTGGTCGATGGTGAAGAGCACCTCTCCCTTTTTCACGAGGGCACCGGCCTGGAAATGCACCTGCGTGATGTAGCCGGAGACACGAGGCTTCAATTCGACCGCCTCCACCGCCTCGACGCGCCCCGTGAATTCCTCCCACTCGACGAGTTCTTTCTGCTCAACAGCCGCCAGAGTCACAGGCGCAGGCGGCATTTGCATCCCGCCATGGCCACCGTCCGCTGGCGGTGGGGTGCAGGAAGGGACAGAAAGGACAAAAAGGACTAAAGGGAGGAAGAGGAGGCGCATGGCGATAAAGTTGACTGGTTGGCTAAGAAAAGAGGCATTTATTCGTCTTGGAGACCTAGGATGCGACGGGCTCCAGCCTCCATCTCGTTGAGGTGGCTGAGATCGTTCCAGATGCGGGCATGCAGGAGTAGACCCTCGCCATAGGCGAACAGGATTCGTGCCAAGGCTGGCGCATCAGGCGCTTCGATCACGCCTTGGTAATGCGCATCCCGCAGGGCGCTCTCGTAGTAGCGGATGAACTGGGCGAGGATCTCCTGGAGCTTGTCGCGCAGTTTGTCGTCCGTGGTGCTCACTTCTGCCCCCAAAGAGTGGATGGGGCAGCCGAGTACGCGGCCGTGTTTGGCCTGCATCGCCTCCTGTTCTTCACGAAATTCGCGGAAGCAGCGCCAGATGCGCTCCAACGGTGGAATGACCGGCGAAAAGGTCTGGTCGAGCTTCTTGCGATGTTCCGTCCAGCCATGATCGAGAGCGGTCAGAGCGAGTCCTGTTTTCGACTCAAAGAAGTGGTAGAAGCTCCCCTTTTTCACTCCCGCCTTTTCACAAATGTGATCCACGGAGGTCGTGCCATAGCTCCCCGTCCAGATGAGCTCGCTCATCGCTTCCATCAGGCGTTCCTTGGCGTCAGAGGTTCTTCCCATGGCGGTTTTAAAGCTCAAACTAGACGTTCGGTCAACAATTTTTCCCTTATCACCTTTAACCGCCTGATTCTGAGCGGATGACTTCGAGTCGGCAGTGGCTTCTGCATTGCCCCGAACATGGAAAGCATCTTTCCTCGCTCTCACTCGCAACTTCACCGAAGTGCCAGCGTTGTTACGCAGCCCCTTCCCCGCCTCCTGATTTCCCGCATGTCCGCCGCCACCCTCCTTCTTCCCGCCTCCGACAACGCCTGGCGTGTCTGGAAACCGCGTGCGAGGTCCAGCAGCGAATCCGTGGATACCCCGGCAGAGTCCTCTCACCTGACAAAGCCCCTGCTCATCGGCCTCCCGGCCACCGCCTGCCGCACGATCGGCTTTTTAGTGCCCCAGGCCGATGAGGAGACCCTGGAGCAGCTCATCACCACCCAGCTTGAGCGGCGTGGCCTGAAGCTCGACCAATCCGCCGCAGGCAAAAACTACCGCTGGCATCATCTCGGCCACAACGGCGGCCAAGCCATCATCAGCGTCGATGTGCTCGCCGAGCCATTTCCCGAGAAACTGGCCGCGAATCACGCCAGTGATTACACCTCAGCCCTGCGCCTCGCGGAGCTTCCGGCGGATCAAATCCTCCTGCTGGAGGAGCAGGGTGATCTCATCCTCGCTGCCTGCCATCGTGGAAAGCTCTACCACAGCCATCTCTTCGCTCAGGCTCCCGCTGCCGATGATGCGCTGGCTTTGGAGATCACACTCTCCCGATTGGCCATCGAGTCGGAACTCGGCGAAGGCAGTCTCACCGGCGTCTCGCTCGTCGGCTCCAGCTTTGACAACGGTCTCGCGAAACGTCTCAGTGAAGCGCTCGGGCTCCCCGTGCGAAACGTGGCCGATCTGGCTCCGCGAGCTGATACCGAAAGCAAATCATGGACAAAGCTTCTGCCCGCCAGCGTGCGCACTGCCCAGCAGGCTTCCGTCTCTCGTGCGAAGCTAATCCGCTGGTCCATCCTCGGCGCTGGGCTGGCCGCCTCCCTCATTTTCCTCGCCTACGCCTACCTCATCTCCCTCGAACGCCAAGCCGCCGATCTCGCGCAGCAGGCCGACCTCATCCGCGAGCCTGCCGAGGCCGTCCGCGAGACGTCGGACAAATGGAAGTCATATGGCCAGGCGGTCGATTCGCAGCGTTACCCGATGTTTTTGCTCGCCGAGATCTCGCGGCTCATGCCCGGAAGCGGCATCGTGATCCGCGATTTTGAAGTGAAGGGCAATGACATCGAAATCCGTGGCGAGGCCCGCGATGCGCAGCTCGCCTTCCAATTCATCGAGGACTTCAAAAAGAACAAAATCCTCTCCCGCTACACCTGGACGAATCCCCGCCCGGAGGTCAAAGGCACCACCGCCATCTTCCGCGCCCAGGGTAAGCTGCAATAACTCTCCCCTTCCCTCATGGCCCTCGCTCTCACCCCTCGCGAAAAAAAGCTCCTGCTCGGCTGCATCGGCTCGCTGGTGCTCGTAGGCGGCATGCTGGGAGCCAATGAATTCCTCAACCGCCGCCGCGAGGCGCTGGAGCGCATCACCACCCTGGAAAACGAGCTCGTCGAATTGAAGATGCTCTTTGAAGACCGCGAGTTTTGGAACAAACGGGCCAAATGGCTGCGTGAAACCATGCCCGCCACCGAGAGCCTCGGCCAGGCGCAAGCCAAGCTGCTCGAAGACGTGCAGAACGACGCCCTCGACCTCACGTTGAAGCTGGAGCAGCAGCGGCTTCTCGAACCCGTCAGCAATGAAAACTACCGCGAGGTGGCCGTCGAGGTGCGCCTGCGCGGTGATCAAATGACGCTGCTCGAATGGCTGGCCGGTTTGCAGAGTCCCGAGCGCTTCCAAGCGGTGAAAGCCCTCGAATTTCAGATCGACTCCAAGGCCAAAGAAAAGACCCCACAGGCCATCTGCGAGATCACGCTCTCCCGCTGGTTCAAGCCCGAGGCCGGGCTGTAAAACCTTCGCAGTTGAATCCCGCCCGTGCAGCGGCGAGGAGCAGCGCCATGAATCGCCTGAGGCCCTGGCTCCAACTCGCCCGCATTTCCAATCTCCCCACCGTGTGGACAAATGTCACCGCCGCGTGGTTGCTCGCCGGAGGCCAGCTCGCCGATACTCGCCTCTACTGGTTCATCCTCGCCGGCTCGCTGCTCTACACCGGCGGCATGATCCTCAATGACGCCGCTGATGCCAAATTCGACCACGAGCACCGCCGCGAGCGGCCCATCCCGAGCGGGCGGGTGAATCTCACGACCGTGTGGAGTGTGGCCGTGGTGCTCTTGCTCGCCGGAGCCACGCTCGCCACCGGCTTTGGTGCCGTTCCTCGAATCACCGCCTTTTTGGTCGCCGCCATCGTCTTCTACGATCTCTATCACAAGCAATGGAGCGGCTCGGTCATCATCATGGGGGCTTGCCGGGCACTGCTCTACCTCACCGTGGCCTCCGCCGTGACTCTCGACATCGAAAAAGCCTTTCTCCCAGCCCTCGCCCTCGGTGCTTACATCGTCGGCATCACCCTCGCCGCACGCCTGGAGCATCGAAACGGCGCTCTGCCGCCCATGTCCGCCCTGCTCGCCTTTGGTTGCCTCTATCTACCTGCCATCATCAGCGCCCGTGGCTTTGCCTTCGGACAGGCCAGCACCGCGCAGCTCATCATCCTCGGTGCCTTCGCCATGCTCGTGGCCTATGCCACCAACACGATGCGCCAAGGCGGCCCCGCCATCGGGAAATCCGTCGGCCTGCTGCTCGCGGGCATTCCACTCGTCGATGCGCTCACCATCTCCAGCATTTCCGCACCTCTGGCCTTCGGCTTCCTTGCCCTCGTCCCATGCCTGCGCCTCTGGCAGCGCTGGGTGGCCGCGACGTGATCCACTTCTCAGAATATCATGCTCCGCGTCCTCCTTCTCACGGTCCTTCTGCTGCCCGCCTTGGGTCACGCCGAGCGCATGAGCTGGCTGCAAAACGACCGCATCAAGCTCGGTGTGGACCTCGATCTTGGCGGGGCGATCACCTTTCTCGCCTCCATGAAGGACGGCTCGAATGTGATCAACAACTTCGATCTTGGCCGGCAGGTACAGCTTTCCTTTTATGGAGGTCCTGTTCCCTTTGAGGCCAAGGGCCAGAAGCCCGCCGAGCACTGGCGGCACATCGGATGGAATCCCATCCAGACGGGCGATGACTTCAAAAACGCCTCCAAAGTGCTCTCGCATGAAAACAACGGCCGCGAGATCCATCTCACCTGCCTGCCAATGCAGTGGCCGCTGAACAACGTGCCCGGTGATTGCACCTTGGAAGCCTGGCTCACGCTCGAAGGAGCCATCGTCAAAGCCCGCGCCAAGCTGAACAACGCTCGCGAGGATCACACCCCATATCCCGCTCGTCTCCAGGAACTGCCTGCCGTGTATGCCAACGCTCCGTTTCATCGCGTGATGAGCTATCAAGGTGCTCACCCCTTCACCGGCGAAGCCGCCACGCCAGTGCCCACGCCGAGCGGGAAACATCCGTGGTCCTTCTGGACCGGCACCGAAGGCTGGGCCGCCTTGCTGGATGAATCAAACCACGGCCTCGGCCTCATCACCCCAGGCCGCGTGCATTTCACCGGCGGCTTCGCCGGTAAACCCGGACCGAATGACACGCATGGAAACAGCACCGGCTACCTCGCCAGTCAGGCGCAGGAAATTCTCGATCACGACATCCAGTATGAGTTTCGTTACGAGCTGCTCCTCGGCTCCCTCGATGAAATCCGCCAGCGTGCCGCTCTCCACCGCCCCAAAGACCTGCCCGCGTGGACCTTCACCCGCGACCGACAGGGCTGGCATCACCAAAACGCCCGCGATACCGGCTGGCCGATCCAAGAGTATCTCCAAGTCCTCTTCGAAAAGGACGACCCCTATCTCATCAGCCCGCAAACCTTCTGGAATGCCGAAGATGCCCCTGTGCTCATCCTCGACGCCGCCTTCAAAACCACGCAAAAGCAGGGCGTCATCATGTGGCAGGCTCTTGGCGAACCTTCATTCGGCTCCAAAAGCATCCAAACCTTCCCGCTCATCGCCGATGGCGAATTCCACCGCCACATCATCCGCCTCGCCGAGCACCCCGCGTACCGCAGCGGCCTCATCCGACTTCGCCTTGATCCCATCGGCCATGCCGAGCCAGGTGCCTGGATGAAGGTAAAAAGCATCCTCCTCGCGAGGGAGTAGTCGCCATCAAGAACGTGGAACAGGATTGCATCCTGTTCGGTTCGGCTTCAATCCCGCGACCCCGGCGTGATCTTCAACACCACTTCTTTGCCTTCACGCTGCACGGTGATCGTCGTTGGCGTGCCGATCTTCAAATCGCCCATCACATAGGTGTAGTCGTAGATGTTGGCGATGTCCTTGCCGCCGAGCTTGATGATGATGTCTCCGGCTTTCACACCCGCTTTCGCCGCCGGGCCGATAGGTGACACGCCGCTGAGTTTCACGCCTTTGGTGTCGCCTTGGGCATAATCAGGAATCGTGCCCAAATACGCACGCAGACCGGTGCGGACGCCGGAGTTCTTCGGGGCTTCCATGGCGATGTAATCGGGCGCGGCGTCGGCGGTGGCGATGCCGCGGGCGATGAGGCCCATGAGCTTGGTGATCTTCGCGGCGTTCGGGTAGTCGATCTTCTCTGCCGTGTCGCTAGGCATGTGGTAATCCGCATGCGAGCCGGTGAAGGCGTTTAGCGTCGGAATGCCCTTCAAGTAGAATGCCGTGCTGTCCGTCGGCAGGTGCGCGTCGGTTTGCGTGGTGATGGGCAAACCGATGGGCGCGTTGCGTTTTTCGATCTCTTTGGCCCAAAGCGAGCTGCTGCCGAGGCCCTGGAGCACGAGTGCCTTCTGAAAGCGGCCGATCATGTCCATGTTCAGGCAGGCGGCGAACATGCCGGTGAGCTTCGCGTTGGCATCACCCTTGATCATTTTGGCGTAGGCTTCGACGAAGTGATTGCTGCCGAGCAATCCGAGTTCCTCGCCGCTCCACGCGGCGAAGATGATGTCGCGTTTCAGCGTGAGCTTGCCCTGCTTCTTCAAATCGGCCAGCCACTGGGCGATCTCGAGCACGCCGCCGACGCCGGAGGCATTGTCATCGGCACCGTGGTGGATTTTGTTCACCTCATCGCCCTTCGCCCGCGAGTTCGAGCCGCCGCTGCTGCCGAGGTGATCGATGTGGGCACCGACGATGAGCGGCGCGACGTGTGGGTCCGGTTTTTCGCCATACGGCAGCACGGCGAGCACGTTGCGGCCCTTCTTCTTTTCCTGCTGGATCACGATGTTCGCCGCGAGCGTGCCTTTGCAGTCGATGCCGCCCATGAGATCGCCGGTGTCGAGCTTGTCTTGGAGTTCTTTGAGCTTCTTGCCGGTGCCCGCGAGCAGTTTATCGCCCAACGCATCGGTCACGCTGATGGCCGCGATGCCGCTGGAGGCCAGCGAGGCATCAAAGGTCATCGGCGCGAGCTGCTGCACGACCTTGGAGTTCGGCCCGCTGACGACGATGAGGCCGCGTGCACCCTTCTGGCGGGCGGTGAGCGCTTTGTAACGAAGGCTGGAGTAGCGGCTGAGTTCATTGCGCCGCTCTTGGGTGATGCCTTCGGGCAAGTAGCGGAACACGAGCACCCATTTGTCCTTCACATCGAGATGCGCATAGCTCGAATAGGTCTCGATGGAGGCCGATTCGGGCGTTTCGATGCCGTAGCCAGCGAAGACGACCTTGGCGGTCTTTACCTCGCCGTTTTGGGAGAAGGAGAGGGGTTTCCAGTCTTGGTCAACGGTCAGCGATTGGTCGCCAAAGGTGAGTTTGTTGCCTTCGCCGAGGGCGACACCCGCAGTGAAGTCGAAGTTGTCGAAGTAGGTGCTGTCATCGCCGAAGGGCGCGAGGCCGATCTGCTTCGCCACATCCGCAAAGTACTGCGTGGCGAGCTTTTCGCCCTCGGTGCCGGTGAGGCGGCCGCCAAGCTCGTCGGAGGAGAGGTAGGTGATGTGGGATTTGAGATCGGCCTCGGTGATTTCCGCGCTGGTGGGGGTTGTTTTGACCGAATTGACAGGGGTGACAGCATTGACGGTCTGGGATATTCCGAGAGCGACGCGGGCATGATCGTGATCCCAATCGGCGATGAAAATCTGGCTTTGGCCGCCGCTGGCGCGTCCGCTGGTCCACGAGAGCTTTTTGCCATCGGGTGAAAACACCGGCAGGCCATCAAAACCATCCGTGGTGGTCACGCGGACGGGCGCATGCTTGCCAGCGGTGTCGGCGAGGTAGAGCTCAAAGTTGGCGAAGCCGTTGAGGTTCGTGGTGAAGATCAAATACTCGCCGCTGGGGTGGAAATACGGTGCCCAGCTCATCGCGCCAAGCTTGGTGATGGGCCGCTGATCGCTGCCATCGGCGTTCATGGTCCACACCTCGGCCACATCGCCTTTTGGCGTGAAGCGACGCCAGCAGATGCGCTTGCCATTGGCGCTGAAAAAAGGCCCGCCGTCATAGCCGGGCACTTCGGTGAGGCGTTTCACGTTCGAGCCATCGGCATCGGCGGTGTAGATCTCCATGAAGTATTGTTTGTCGATCTTTAGGCGCTCCTCGTCTTCCTTGCTGAGCTTCGTTACGTAAGCTTGGCGGTTCGAGGCAAAGACCATCTTCTTGCCATCGGGCGACCAACCGCCTTCGGCATCGTAGCCGCGGGTGTTGGTGAGGTTTTTGAGCTTCTTGTCGGCGAGCGTGTATTCCCAGATCTCGTAGTGCTCGTCGTAGTCCCAGGAGTATTTGCGGACTTTGGAGGTCTTGCGTTCGTCGTATTCGGCTTCTTGAAGCTTCTTCGAGTTCGCGTCGGTGTGGGTGCTGGCGAAGAGCACACGTTTGCCGTCCGGGTGAATCCACGCGCAGGTCGTTTTGCCCATGCCGGGCGAAATGCGCTCCTGATCACCCGTTTCGAGGTCCATCAGGTAGATTTGATAAAACGGGTTCCCCTCCTCACGCTCGGACTGGAAGATCATCTTCGTGCCATCGGCATTGAAGTAACCTTCACCAGCGCGGCGGCCTTCAAAGGTGAGCTGGCGCGGGTTCGTGATGAAGTCCGCCTCGGTCTGGGCGAAGGCAGGAAGGACAAAAAGGACGGAAGCGACGAAAAGGACAGGGCGCATGGGGGACGTTTATACGCCGCAAGCGGGGCATGAATGCCACAATTTTTCCTCGTCTCAGCCTGCTGGAGGTTGGGGAGCAGACGCTCCAGCTTTCTCCAAAGCCACGCTGAGGCGGTATTCGAGTTCGGCGATCTTGTAGCCGTCTTCGCGGATCTTTTTGCGGGCCTCGACTTCCATCTGGGCGATTTTTTCTTCGAGGTCGCGGACGCGTTTGTCGGGGCTGGAGGATGCAGGAGCGGCGGCGGGAGCGGTGCCGACGGCGCTCATGAATTCCTTCTGGACCATGGCGAGGCGGGCTTCGGAGGCGGAGAGGCTTTTTTGAAGTTGGGCGGTCTTGGCCTCGGCGTGGCGGGCAGCTTCCTGGGCTTTTTTGACTTCGTTTTCCATGCCACCATCCGCAGCGAGGGCTTCGGCCTCGGCTTTGAGGCGTCGGAGTTCGAGTTCCTTGGCTTCGACTTCTTCTTTGACCTTCAAACCGGAGGCCTGGGCGTCGGCGAGACGCTTTTCGAGGTCGGCAGCGCGGGAATTGTGGGCTTCGACGGCTTTTTCGAGGGCGCTGAGGCGGCCATGCTCGGCGGCGAGGGCGGTTTCGAGGTCTTTGATGCGGGCCTGGGTGGGCGGGAGCTGGGCGGCGACCTCGCGGGTGGCACCGAGGTCGCTTTCAAGGCGGCCGATCTGCTGGGAGGCGTCGTTCAGGCGGCGGTCGGCGACCTCGCGGTGGGTGGCGTAGCGCTGTTCGACATCGGCGAGCTGGGCGGAAGTGGTATCGAGCCGGTTTTGAACCTCGCCGAGGGTGGCGGTGGCGCGGGCTTTCTCAGCGAGGAGAGTGGCTTCGGCCTCGGTTTTGAGCTTTTCTTGAGCTTCCTGTGCGGCGGCGGCGTGGGCGGCGAGCTTGGATTTGAGCAGGACGAACAAGGCAGTAGCGGTGGCGACGAAGGCGGCCAGCGCCCCGGAAGTAGCGTCCCCAAGGCCAGGAATGAAGGCGAGAATCATGCGGATCATTCAACCCGCCGCCCCGCGATCTGTCCAGCACGCAATCGCTCCTTGAGCACGGAAGAAAGGACGCTAGTCTGCACCCCTTTTCCCCCAACCCTCCCATGTCCAAGTTCAACATCCTCATCGCCGGCAACAACGACCCCATTTCGAGCAAAGGCATCGACCTGCTCATGGCGGAGCCGTCCTTCCATGTCACGGTGAACATGGATCTGAAGGCCGAGGACAAGATGATCGAAGCCTCCCGCGAGGCACACGCCATCATCGTGCGCAGCGGCGCCAAAGTGACCGCCAAGGTGCTCGATGCCGCCCCGAACCTCAAAGTGGTGGGCCGCGCCGGTGTGGGCGTGGATAACATCGACGTGCCGGTGGCCTCGAAGCGCGGCGTAGTGGTGATGAATACCCCCGGCGGCAACACGGTCTCCACCGCCGAGCAGGCTTTCACCTTGATGATGGCTATCAGCCGTAAAACCGCTCAGGCCAATGCCTCGATCGTGGCCGGCAAATGGGACCGCAAGAGCTTCCAGGGCACTGAGGTGTATGGCAAAACGCTCGTCGTGCTCGGTATGGGCCGCATCGGTGCGGAATTCGCCAAGCGGGCGAAGGCCTTTGGCATGAGCGTGGTGGCCTATGACCCTTATTTGAGCAAAAACCGCGCTGAAAGCCTCGGCGTGACGCTTTGCGAGGATCTCGATGCCGCCATCGTGCAGGCCGATTACATCACGATGCACATGCCGCTGACGCCAGAGACGAAGCACATGATCAATGCGAAGCGTCTCGCCAGCCTGAAGAAATCCTGCCGCATCATCAACTGCGCCCGTGGCGGCCTGATCGACGATGCCGCGCTCGCCGAGGCCCTCACCGCGGGCACCATCGCCGGTGCGGCGCTGGATGTTTTTGAAGTCGAGCCGCCTCCGGCTGATTACCCGCTGCTCAAGGCCCCGAACACCGTCTTCACCCCGCATCTCGGCGCTTCCACGGAGGAAGCACAGGAAAACGTGGGCATCGAAATCGCCGAAGTGATCAAGGCACACCTTCTGCAAGGTACCGTCGTCAACGCGGTGAACATGCCAAACGTCGATCCGAAGGTCCTCGCGGAGATTGGGCCGTTCTTGAAGTTCGGCGAGCTGCTCGGTCGCCTCGTTTCGCAGTTCGCCCCGGCTCGCAGCAATGTGGTGCGCATCAATTACAGCGGAAAAGTGGGCAGTGGCGACACCACGCTCATCTCCCGCGCCGTTTTGAAGGGCTTCCTGGAGCGCCCCGTCGGTGCTGAGCAGGTAAATTACATCAACGCCAATGGCGTGGCTGAAAACCTGGGCATCCGCTTCACCGAAAGCCGCCTCGCCGAGCCGAGCGAGTTCAGCGACCTCATCGAGGTCGTCGCCAAGAATGACGCGGGCGAAGCCGCCAGCATCGCGGGCACCTTCTTCGCCGGCTCGCCGCGCATCGTGAAGGTGAACGGCCGCCGCATCGAAGCGAATCCCGAAGGCACGCTGCTCTTCATCGAGAACATCGACCGCCCCGGCATGATCGCCAGCTACAGCGCCATCCTGGGCAAGAACCAGGTGAACATCGCCGACATGTCCCTCAGCCGTGACAAAGAGAGCGGCAAGGCTTTGACCATCCTCACGCTCGACACCACGCCGAGCGCCGAGGTGATCGGCGAACTCGAAAAGATCAGCGGCATCAGCAAGGTGCATTGCGTGGCCGTTTGAGCCTTTTCCCATGCGTGTCCATCCCCTCATGCGCCCGGCGCTGTTACTCACCGCCGGGCTGCTGACGGGCTGCCGGAGCATGCCGGAGGGCATGGATGAGTTTTGGCGACATTACGATCCGGTGGGGCATCGTCGCTATCATCGCGATGCCTATTATCCGAACGAGAGGCGCACGGGCTTGAGGCTGCCGCGTGAAGATTGAGCTGCGGAGATTTGTGGATCGCCGCATGTAACCATTGCCGACGACCGGGCTTTTGGAGTAAGACAACGCGTTCACTCCCACCTCCCGCATGGCTATTTCCCTTGATGACATCCTCCAAGCCGCCGAAGACCATCAGGCGAGCGACGTTTTCCTCCAAGAGGGCGAGGTTCCCCGCATGAAGATCAATGAGCAGCTCATGATCTTCGGGGATGAGAACCTCATGCTCCCCGCCATGGCAGGCCTGTGGCAGGCCTGCGGTGGTGATACGCTCAAGGATCTCGATGTGGATACCGGCATGGTCTCTCGCAGTGGCACACGCTTCCGCGTGAATCTCCACAAGGTCATGGGCCGCCTCGCCGCCACGCTACGCCGAGTGCGCACGGATATGCCGCTGCTCTCGAAGCTCGGTGCCCCTGAGTGGCTACTCACCCGCTGGGCCATGCAGGAGCATGGCATGGTGCTCATCACCGGCTCCACCGGCCAGGGCAAATCCACCACGCTCGCTGGCATGCTCCACTGGATGAATACGAACGTGGCCCGCCATATCGTGACGATCGAAGACCCGGTGGAATACATCTTCACCAACAATCGCAGCATGTTCACCC
>Ga0209299_1001361_pt1 | contig 13574 bp, 11 predicted proteins | sample S_140806_MF_Meta_FD_187326 | JGI IMG/M metagenome (GOLD analysis project Ga0209299, IMG submission 187326) | Freshwater microbial communities from Lake Simoncouche, Canada to study carbon cycling - S_140806_MF_MetaG (SPAdes) (version 2) | ecosystem: Environmental > Aquatic > Freshwater > Lake ...
GCTCCAGAAGAGCTGGGGGTACCGGCGGGATCCGCTCGGAATCGGGATCAGCACCAGGATCAGCAGCAGCCCCACCAGGCTGGCCTTTAGCCCCCGTGGGAGGGTCCAGCTGGGTCGGGCCGGCGCGATCACGCCGTTCTGGATCAGGATTGGCAGGGGTGAGAACAGAATCTGCCCCCACATCAGCCGGTAACTGGAGATGATTTCGTAGGGAAGATTCAGGTAGAGGTGGCTGAAGGGCGGCAGCAGGAAGGCCGCGAGGATGCCCAGGTTGTACAGGCTGGCCACCTCCCGGTACAGCCCCGCTCCGTTCCCGGCGCTGTCCTTCACGGGCTGGGGCCGCATCAGGCACCAGCCACTCGCTAGCAGGGACACCACGGCCAGAACCTCCGGCCGGGACGCCGGCGAGCGCAGCATGCTCGAGGCGGGGAGGTTGGCATCGGTGATCCCCAGACCCCTGAGAAAGGTCCAGCGCACCAGGAGCCGGGGCGTCTTGGCCCCATCCACCGCCCACCCGGTCTTGAAGGCGAGCAGGAGGGCGAGCAAGGCCATGCCACCGGCCAGCAGCAGCCAGCCGCTGCGCTGGCTGAACCAGCGATGGCGGGGCTGGGCCATCAGGCTGCGCAGGCCTAGCAGCGGCGCCAGGGGCACCAGCAGCGCCAGGGTGAGCAGGGCGAAGGCACCGTGCAGCTTGAGTTCCAGATAGAGGAAGGGTGCCAGGCACAGCGGCAGCAGTGCCGCCTGGATCCAGGCCGGCCCCCGCTGCTCAAGGATCCACAAGGTCACCATCACGGCTTCCAGGAAGACCGCCGCCGCCAGGATCGAGCCCTGCAGGCCATGGTTCACCAGGAAGGAAATCGACTGGTTGCCTAAACCGAAGACGATCAGCAGCCAGTACAGCGAGGCCGTGGGCGGCCGCACGCCGGCGTAGCCGAGGCACCGAAACACCGTCATGGCGAGGATGGCCATCTGCAGGCCGATCGCGATCCGTTGCGGCATCCCCCCCAGCAGGCCTGGCAGATCAAGGGGACTGGCCTGCAGCAGGGCGGTCCAGAAGGTGCAACCGCTCCAGTAAGTGCTCAGCCGCCAGGTTCCCTCCAGGCAGGAGGCGTCGCGCGCTCCCTGCAGGGTGAGTCGCTGAAAGTTGTTGAGGTAGTCAACCGAGTCGCCGGGATATTCGAAGGGATGGGGGCGTAGAGCGAACAGCAGACCGGTGGCCAAGCTCACCAGCAGGACCGTGATCAGGGCATTGCCGCCGGTGGCTCCTTCCTTTGGTGCTGGCTTTGCCATGACCCACACCAGGGCGATGCTCACCACGGCGGTGCCGAGCAGGAGCAGGGGACGCAGGGGCCATCCCGGCGTCGGCAGGCTGGCCAGCACCACCAGCGCCAGCATCAGCAGGGAGCCACTGCAGCGGGCTACGGGCTGGCTGGGGTTTCGCAGGGCCAGGAAGTTGACCAGCAGCAGGCCCAGCAGGGCCCAGAGCAGCGCGGTGCTCAGCATCGGGGAGGGCATAGGGGCTTGCCAATATGGCCTGCCTGCTTGCACCTTTAAAGTCTGAAGGTATGGCCCTTAACGCCTGGCTGAAACCGGTGCTGAAACGGGGCATCGCCTGGGTGAGCCTGCTTGCGGCGGCCTTGGGGTTTCAGCGCAGGCGGGTCACCTCGCCGGCGCTGGCTCGTTTGATGCCAGCCACCACCTTGGCGGTGCTCAATGCATCCCTCAAGCGTGAGTTGGCAGCTGAGCAGCCAGCGGATCAGGGTTCCGTGATTCAGATTTATCTGGCCGACGATGATGCCGCCCCTCCCGATCTGATTCAGCTCTGCATGCGCACGGTGCAGGAGAGCTTTCCGAATCACGCTTATGCGCTTTTCACCAACACGATGGTTGAAGAGTTTCTGGATGAGTACTACGAGCCCGAGGTTCTGGCTGTCTATCGTTGCCTGCGCCCCTATGCCTACAAGGCGGACCTCGCACGTCTTTGCATTCTTCAAGTGCAGGGAGGTTGGTACGTGGATGCAGGCATCGCTTGGTCGATGCCGGTGGAGCTGCCGGCCGAGACGCAACTCGTGGCGGTGCGTGACCTGCAGCGCAACTCACGCACGTCGTGGGCTTGCAGCAATGGCCTGATCTACGCCAGGCCTGGCCATGCCTGCCTGCAGGCGGCGATTGCGACGATCCTGAGCCATTGCCAGGCCCGCTATTACGGCGCCACGCCGCTGTGCCCCACCGGTCCGGTGGTGTGGGGACGGGCCGTGGCCATGCACGCCGAGCCTGCCTCCAGCTTGTTTTGTGAGCTGGTGGAACTCACTCCTGGCCTGCGTCACAAGAATCCCGCCTTTGTGGGCCCCGGTGGCGATCTCTGGGCTTTTCTCAAGCCCACGCCCGGTGGCAGTGGCCTGGAAGGGTTCTCAGCACCCGGCACCAACAATTACAACCATTTCTGGCACACCCGGCAGGTGTATCGGCTGCCCTGAGGAGGGTTTCACGCCAGGCTTTCGAGCAGGTCGCTCACCTGGCTGGCCGTCTCGCTCCAGCGGAAGCCCGCAGCCCGCTGAGGCCCCTCGATGCTGGCCTGTCTGAGCAGGCTGGAGTCGTGCAGGCAGAGAGCCATCGCTGCACAGATCTCCTCCGGGCGGAGCGGGTTCACCAGCTGGCCCACCGCTCCCACCACTTCCGGCAGGGCACCAGCCTCGGAGGCGATGACCGGTGCTCCGCAGGCCATCGCCTCCAGGGCTGGCAGCCCGAACCCCTCCCAGAGACTGGCGATCACCAAGGCGCGGCAGCGGTTGAGCAGCTGCAGCCGCTCCTGATCGCTGACCCAGGCGTGCCAGTGGCAGCGCGTGTTGATGCCCAGATCGGCGGCCAGAGCCTGCAGTTTGGGTGTGTAGCGCCGGTCGCTCGGACCGACCAAATGCAGCTGGCAGTCGTGATCGGGCAAGGCGGCGAAGGCACGCAACACCCGGGCCAGATTCTTGTGCGGGTTGTGGCGCCCCAGCACCAGAAAGAATGGTTCACGGGTCAGGCCGAGTGGACGCAGAAGGCCGGGATTGAAGCCCAGCCGGATCGGCACCAGCCGCTTGGCAGGTACCTTCAGCCAGGTGTGCACCTCTCGGGCGGTCGCTTCCGAGTTGCACAGAACCCGCACCGCCCGATGCAGCACCAACGGCACAAAGGCCAGCTGGTAGGCAAGCAGCGGCCCGGGCTGGGGAAAGCGCAATGGCAGCAGATCATGGGCCAGCACCACGGAGCGCACGCCGCGCAGCAGGGGCGCTTCCGGCAGGGGTGAGAGCAGTAGCGACGCGTGCTGCTGGCGCATCAGCTGCGGCAGCTGGTTCTGCGTCCAGCAGAGGCGCCGCCAGTGCCCGCGCACGCCATGATCTGGTGAGAGATCGCCAGGAATCGCGATCGCTGCTGGCCGGCCAGGGGCCGCTTCCGCCAGCTGGGGCAGCAGCAGCTTGATCCGGGTCGGGTCGAGGGCTGCTGCTAAATCGCGGGCCACCACACCGATACCGGTGGGACGCGTGCTGATGTAGCTGCCGTTGAATAGGGCTAGGGGCCCGTCGGACTGACGATGGAGCGCGGCGCTCATCGGATCGGATCCCCGAGGGCCTGGAGCCAGCCCTGCAGCACGCTGCAGCTGCGGGCGGGTTGGCGCGGCAGCTTGATCAGCGCCATCAGCACCAGGCGCAACCCCCGCAAAGCGCGCACCCAGGCGGGGCAGTGCCGCTGCAGGAAGTGCCAGTAGCTGATTGTGCTGAGCCGCAGGCGGCGCTCACCACTTCCACCGCTGCCGGTGCTGCGTTGGTGCTCGATCGCCACCGCCGCGCTCCAGAGCACCGGCGCGCCGCCCTGGCCCAGCCGCAGGCAGAGGTCCATATCTTCGTAATACAGAGGGAAGGCGGGATCGAACCTGGCTGGTGGAACGTGGGCGCCAGGCTGCAGCGCCAGGCTGCAGCCGCTCAGCCAGTCCACGGCCAAGGGTTGGTGGCGGCCTGCCTCAAGGAGCTCAGGGCCCAGGCGGCGGCGCCGAAAGGCCAGCCCGGCATCGATCCAGCCCCCATCGGCTTCGAGCTTGCCCTCGCTGGTGAACACCGCCGTGCCCAGAACGGCCTGAGGAGACAGGGCTGCCTGCAGGGCGGTCAAGCGGGCCAGCACATCGGGGCTGGTCAAGCGGGTGTCGGGGTTGAGCAGCCACACCCAGCCATGCCAGGCCTCCGCGGCAAGGCTTTCGAACGCCTGGTTGCAGCCAGCGCCGAAGCCGGCGCCCTCTCGCCCTTGCAGCCGACGGGCTGCAGCGGTCTGCAAGGGCGGCGTGACCAGCAGCGGTGCGGAGAGGGGGGCGTTGTCGACCACCAGCCATTGCTGCGGGGCCTGGTTCTGCCGGGCCAGATCGCTGGCCAGTTGCTCAATGGCCGCCTGGCTGTCATAAGCAACCGTAATGACGACCAAGGGCAGCGGGGGGTGGTCGGGGGTGGAGCGACTCAGGCTGGTGGAGCGGATGGGCCCAGTCTGGACTGACCCGGGAGGATGGGGGCGATGAGCCAATCCCATCCCCTGCCATCGCTGGATCTGCCAGGGGTGCCGCCTCTGTTGGTCGAGGTGCTGGTGGACTGCGCCGGCAATCGCCGGCTGGCGATGGTCGGCGGTGCCGTGCGCGATCTGCTGCTGCACCGCGTGCACAACGACCCCTGGCGCGGCCTGCCCGATCTGGATCTGGTGGTGGAGGGGGTACGGGGTGAGGCGGCCGCCGTTGGGCTGGCGCAGGCGCTGGAGCGTTCGGGCCGGGTGCAGGTGCGGGGCTGGCGGGAGCACGGCGCTTACGGCACGGTGGAGATCGAGCTGCAGCTGGCGGAGTCGCCTGGCAGCGCTCCGCCCACGGTGCTGCTTGATGTGGCCACCGCCCGCCGTGAGAGCTATCCGCTGGCCGCCGGCAATCCGCAGGTGAACTTTGCGGCTCTGGACGACGACCTGGCCCGGCGGGACTTCAGCATTAACGCGATGGCCTTGCTGCTGAGCGACCCGCCGCAGCTGCTCGATCCCCACGGCGGCCAGGCCGATCTGGGCCAGCGCCGGCTGCGCTTTCTCCATGCCGGCAGTGTTCGCGACGATCCAACCCGCGTGCTGCGCGCTGCCCGCTATGCCGCCCGGCTGGAGTTCAGGCTGGCCGACAGCAGCCTGCTGCAACTGCGTCAGACGCTCGCCGCCTGGCCCTGGCCGTGGCGACCAGGCGATCCGCCGGAGCAGGCGCCGCCGGCCCTGGGCACCCGGCTGCGCATGGAGCTCCAGCTTCTGCTGGAGCGGGAATCCTGGCCGGAAGCCCTGGCCGCCCTCCAGGACTGGGGTGCTCTCACGCTGCTGGATCCGGCCCTCCAGGCCGATCGCCGTTGGCGCAGACGCCTGCGCTGGGCGGAGTGGCTGGGCCTGGAGCGGATGGTGGCCCTGCTTGCGGCGGCCGAAGCTCCCCTCGCCCTGGCCGAGCGGCTGCAGTTGCCCCATCGCCAGCAGAGGCTTCTGGCCGCCCTAGAGCAGCTGCGGGCCCTGCTGGCGGCGCACGGTTCCGGCGATGGTCCGGGTGGGGCGCTCCTCAGCGTGGCGGAGTGGACCCAGCTGCTCGAGACTCCCGGTCTGCCTGCGGAGACGGTGGCCCTGGCTCTGGTGGCCGGCGTCGGACCGCGCCGCCCGCTGCTGCGCTGGTGGCTGCGCTGGCGGCATCTGCGGTGCGCCACCAGCGCCGCCGATCTCATCGCTCGGGAGGGGCTGCGCCCGGGCCCGGCGCTGGGGGCCAGGCTGCGGCAGCTGCGGGGCGAACTCCTCAACAGAGAACGGTTCTGAAGCCAGCATCACCGCAGCGATCCAGGCATCGGCGCGGCTCCTTACCATCACCTGCAATTCGCAGCCGAATCGACGATGGCCCCGTACACCCTGCTCAAGTTCAGTTCCGAAGACTGCGGCACCTGCCACCGCATGGCCCATTACGACGCCCGGGTGGCGGAGGAACTCGGCCTTGATTTCGTGAGCGTGATGCTCCAGGACACCGACACCTACCGCCGCTACCGCCGGGTGTTGCTTGCCCAGTACCCCAACAAGGAAGGCATGGGCTGGCCCACCTACCTGCTGGTGAGTGACATCGAAACCGACTTCGTGATCCACGGGGAGATCCGCGGCGGGATGCCCAAGGGAGACTTTCGGGAGCGCCTGCAGGCCACCCTCCCGGAGGGTTCAGCCGGCTGATCGGTAGCCCTGGGGGTGGAGCTGTTGCCATGCCCAGCCATCGGCGCACATCTGGCCCAAGTCCCGCCGGGCCCTCCAGCCCAGCCGGCGAAGGGCCTCCGAGGGATCCGCCACGGAGTGGGCGGCATCGCCGGCCCGGCGCGTCACTAGGTCGAAGGCAACCGCTCGCCCACTCGCCCGTTCGAAGGCGCGCACCACCTCCAGCACCGAGTAGCCGCAGCCGCTCCCCAGGTTCAGGGTCAGCAGCTGGGGCGGTTCGTTCCACAGGGCCTCAAGGGTCGCCAGGTGCCCTTCCGCCAAGTCCATCACGTGGATGTAGTCACGGATGCCGGTGCCATCGGGGGTGGGCCAGTCACCGCCGAAGACCTGGAGCCGGGGTCGCCGCCCCAGGGCCACCTGGCTGACATAGGGGAACAGGTTGTCCGGCGGTCCCTGGGGATCTTCGCCGATGCGGCCACTGGGGTGGGCCCCTACCGGGTTGAAGTAGCGAAGTCGGGCGATGCGCCATCCTCCAGAACGGGGCGCTTTGCTTCCCGGAGGTTGGCTGCCTTCACTGGCCGCCAGATCGGCGAGCATCCTCTCCACAGCCGCCTTGGTGTGGCCGTAGGGATTGATCGGCAGCACGGCGGCCGTCTCCGGGATCGGGATCCGCTCGGGCAGGCCATACACCGTGGCACTGCTGCTGAACACCAGGGTGTGGCAGCCGTGCTCCGCCATCGCCGCGAGCAGGTGCTGACTGCCGCCCACGTTCACGTCCCAGTAGAGGAGGGGTTCATGCACCGACTGGGCGACGGCCTTGAGGCCGGCGAAGTGGATCACCGCATCAAATCGTCCCCAGCCTGTGGCGAAGGCCTTGCTCAGGTCCAGGGGATGGCGGATGTCGCCCTCCACCACCCTGAGCCGGTCGCTCCCGGCCGTTCCGGTGAGCTCCTGAATTCGCCGCAAGCTTTCTGGGCTGCCGGTCGAGAAGTTGTCGAACACCACCAGCTGGTGGCCCGCCTCCAGCAGAACCAGGCAGGTATGACTTCCGATAAAACCAGCGCCGCCCGCGATCAGAACCTACGCCATGGAGGTGAAGTTAGGTCACCCTTCCCCGGGTTCTCCTCAGGGGGTGGCCTCGGCCCTCGGCACGGCCCCCTGGGCTCGGGCCACTAACCGCAGGGTCTTGATCAGGATCAGCAGATCGAGCATCAGGTTGGCGTTGCGCAGGTAGTACAGGTCGTAGCTGAGCTTCATGCGGCTGTCGGCCACGCTGGCGCCGTAGGGGTAGCAAACCTGGGCCCAGCCGCTCAGGCCCGGTCGTACCCAGTGGCGCACCCGGTAGTGGGCGATCTGTTCCTGGAGGGTCTCCTCCAGCTCCGGCCGTTCAGGGCGCGGGCCGATCAGGCTCATGTCGCCCTTCAGCACACTGATCAGTTGCGGCAGTTCATCGATCCGTAACCTGCGCAGCCAGTGGCCCACCCGGGTCACGCGGGGATCGTCCCGGCTGGCCCAGCGAGCCCCCTGGCGTTCCGCACCCTGCCGCATGCTTCGGAGCTTCGAGATCCGGATGGTTTCTCCGTAGAGGCCTGTGCGGATCTGGCTGTAGAACACGGGGCCGCCATCCTCAAGACGGATCAGTGCCGCCGCCAGCAGCAGTAGGGGCGCCGTCAGAACGAGCAGCAGGATCGAGACGATCACATCGCCGAGGCGCTTGAGACGCCAACCCCAGCGTCCGGGCTGGAGTTCGAAGCCTTCGGCCTGCACCAGCCAGCGGCTCGAGAAGAGCTCCGGCGGCACCCGCTGCAGATACTGCTCAGCCCACAAAAGAAGGCTGCAGATGCTCATGCCGTTCCCCCGCCGGGCCAGTAGATCCTGGAGCAGCGGATCATCGAGCTGGGCGGTTTCGCTCACTGCGATCGCATCAACATCCCCGAGCCTGGGCAGGTGGCCGCTTTGCAGATCTTGGCAGGTACAGAAGATCAAGTGGTCGGTTGCCGCTTCCTGGCTCATTTCCCCGCGAAGCACCGCTAGTTCCTCTCGGTCTCCCACCAGCAACCAGCTGCGGGTCATACGGCGCCGGTTCGTGATCCAGAGCTGGGCTAGGGCTGAACTGATCGTCACCGCGGCGAGCAGCGGGATCAGAAAGCTGCGGAATGTTCTGGGGTCATTGACCTTGACGCCCCAGCTCAGCACCACCACCACGCTCGCCAGCACCACCATGGCCACCAGCAGGGTGCTGAGCAGGCGGCGCCGTCGGGAATCCCGCTGGCCCTGCTCCGGACTCGAATAGCGACCGAGCAGGTAGGAGCTGCCCACCCAGAGCAGGGTCAGGGCTAGTACGGCCGGGGTGATGCCGACCCAACGGCCGAATCGCTGCCAAAACGAGCCGTTGTAAGCAAGCGCTACCAGGCCTGCATCCAGCAGGGCGAGGCCGATCAGCCTCCATCTCTGCCGCAGCCAGGGAGTGCGCCACCACATGCCATGCCGCTCCTAGCCAACCCATTTTATGGGTCGATGCGTTCTGGCCTGGAACAGCGGCGCAACAGGTCTGTCCCCGATCGGCCCTGCCGCAGAGGTAACGGTAATCTCACCCCACTGATGACTCACCGATGGCCATCCCTGAGATCCGCTCCATCTGCTGCATTGGAGCCGGCTACGTGGGAGGCCCCACCATGGCGGTGATCGCCGACCGCTGTCCGGACATTCAGGTCACGGTGGTGGATCTCAACGCCGAGCGGATCGCCGCCTGGAACGACGCCGATCTCTCCAGGCTGCCGGTCTACGAGCCGGGTCTGGACGGGGTTGTTGGCCGGGCCCGGGGCCGCAACCTGCACTTCACCACCGAGGTGGACGCCGCCATCGCTGCCGCCGACATGGTGTTTCTCTCGGTGAACACCCCCACCAAGACCCGCGGCGTCGGGGCTGGCCAGGCCAGCGACCTGCGCTGGATCGAGGCCTCGGCCCGCCAGGTGGCGGCCGCCTCCCAGGGCCACACGATCGTGGTGGAGAAGAGCACCCTGCCGGTGCGCACCGCCGAAGCCGTGAAGGCGATCCTCGGCGGTGCCCAGGGCAGCGGCGGCGGCAAGACCTTTTCGGTGCTCTCCAACCCCGAATTCCTGGCCGAAGGCACGGCGATCGGGGATCTGGAGGATCCCGATCGGGTGTTGATCGGCGGCGAAGACCCCGCCGCCATCGATGCCCTGGCCAGCGTGTATGGCCACTGGGTGCCCCAGGAGCGGATCCTGCGCACCAACCTTTGGAGCAGTGAGCTCTCCAAGCTCACCGCCAATGCCTTCCTGGCCCAGCGGATCTCCTCGATTAATAGCATTGCGGCCCTGTGTGAAGCCACCGGCGCCAATGTGCGCGAGGTGGGCCGGGCGATCGGCACCGACAGCCGCATCGGTCCGAAGTTTCTGCAGGCCGGACCGGGTTTTGGCGGCAGTTGCTTCCAGAAGGACATCCTCAACCTGGTGTATCTCTGCCGCCACTACGGCCTGGAGGAGGCGGCCTCCTACTGGGAGAGCGTGGTGGGCCTCAACACCTGGCAGCAGCAGCGGATCGCCCGGCTGGTGGTGAACAGCCTGTTCGGCACCGTGAGCGGCAAGCGGCTGGCGGTGCTCGGCTTCGCCTTCAAGGCTGACACCAACGACACCCGAGAAGCGCCGGCGATCCGGATCTGCCGTGACCTGATCGAGGAGGGGGCCCAGCTGGCCATCGTGGACCCAAAGGTGGATTCCGCCCAGATCGCCCGCGATCTGGAGCGCTCTCCCGTAGCGGCCGATGCTGCCGCCGGATCCCGCCCGATCGGCGCCGATGGCAGCTGGCTGGCGGCGGGCACACCGCTTGAGGCCGCCCGCGGCGCCGATGCGGTGCTGATCCTCACCGAATGGCGCGACTACCGCCAGCTCGACTGGGCTGAGATCGCTGGGGTGATGCGCCGACCGGCCTGGCTGTTTGATGCCCGGGCCGTGGCCGATGCCGCCGCCGCCCGCGCCGCTGGCCTTAACGTCTGGACCGTGGGGGAAGGCTGAGATGGCACGCCGCAATCTGATCACCGGCGGAGCCGGCTTCCTCGGCTCCCACCTCATCGACCGGCTCATGAATGCCGGAGAGGAGGTGATCTGCCTCGACAACTACTACACCGGCCGCAAGGACAATATCCGCCACTGGCTCGGCCATCCCGATTTCGAGCTGGTGCGCCACGACGTGACCGATCCGATTCGCCTGGAGGTGGACCGCATCTGGCACCTGGCCTGCCCCGCCTCACCGGTGCACTATCAGTTCAACCCGATCAAGACCGCCAAGACCAGTTTCCTGGGCACCTACAACATGCTGGGCCTGGCCCGGCGGGTGGGGGCTCGGTTGCTGTTGGCCAGCACCAGTGAGGTCTATGGCGATCCGGAAGTGCATCCCCAGCCCGAGAGCTACCGGGGTTGTGTGAACACGATCGGCATCCGCTCCTGCTACGACGAGGGCAAACGGATCGCCGAAACCCTCTGCTTCGATTACCAGCGCATGCACGGCACCGAGATCCGAGTGATGCGCATCTTCAACACCTATGGCCCGCGCATGCTGCCCGATGACGGTCGGGTGGTGAGCAATTTCATCGTTCAGGCGCTCAAGGGAGAGCCGCTCACCTTGTATGGCGATGGCAGCCAGACCCGATCCTTCTGCTACGCCGACGATCTGATCGAGGGGATGATCCGGCTGATGAATGGCGAGCACACCGGCCCGATCAACATCGGCAATCCGGGTGAATTCACGATCCGCCAGTTGGCCGAATTGGTGCGGGATCGCATCAATCCCTCCCTGGAGTTGGTGACCCGGCCGTTGCCCCAGGATGATCCGCTCCAGCGCCAGCCGGTGATCGACCTGGCCCGTCGCGAGTTGGGCTGGGAGCCGAAGGTGAGCCTGGAGCAGGGCCTCGAGCCCACGATCGCCTACTTCCGCGAGCGTCTGGCCCAGGCTTGATGGCTGGATCCGTTCTGGTCACCGGTGCGGCGGGCTTCATCGGCGCCGCCGTGGCCAAGCGCCTGCTCGCCCGCGGTGAGCGGGTGGTTGGTCTGGATAATCTCAATCCCTACTACGACCCCGCCCTCAAACGGGCCCGCCTGGAGCGGCTGGAGGCGGCGGCGGGGCCGGGGCAGTTCCGCTTTGCCGAGCTGGATGTGGCCGATGCCGGCGCCCTGGCGGCCCTGGTGGCCGCCGAGGCCGCGGATCGGGTGATTCACCTGGCTGCCCAGGCTGGGGTGCGCTACTCGATCGAGAATCCCGGCGTCTACATCCAGAGCAATCTGGTCGGTTTCGGGGCCGTGCTGGAGGCCTGCCGCCATCAGGGCGTCGCCCATTTGGTTTACGCCTCGAGCAGCTCGGTGTACGGCGGCAATCGCCAGATGCCGTTTTCGGAACAGCACGCGGTGAACCATCCGGTGAGCCTCTACGCAGCCACCAAGAAGGCCAACGAACTGATGGCCCACACCTACAGCCATCTCTACGGGCTGCCGGCCACAGGCCTGCGCTTTTTCACCGTGTATGGGCCCTGGGGCCGGCCGGACATGGCGCCGATGTTGTTCGCCCGGGCGATCCTGGCCGGCGAGCCGATCAAGGTGTTCAACCAGGGCCAGATGCAGCGGGATTTCACCTACATCGATGACATCGCCGAGGGGGTGATCCGCTGCCTCGATAAACCCGCGACCGCCGATCCGCAGTTCGATCCGCTCCACCCCGATCCAGCCACCGCCGCGGTGTCCCACCGGCTGTTCAACATCGGCAACAGCCAGCCGATTCCGCTGCTGCGCTTCATCGAGGTGCTGGAGCAGGCCCTGGGCCGCGAAGCGATCCGTGATCTGCAGCCGATGCAGCCCGGCGATGTGCCCGCCACCGCTGCCGACACCTCAGCCCTGGAGGCCTGGGTGGGTTTCCGGCCCACCACGCCAATCGAGGCTGGGGTGGAGCGATTCGCGGCCTGGTATCGCGACTATTTCAGGGCCTGAGAGGCTCGGATGGAGGGCCAGCGGGGCAGGGGTTCGAGGAGCAGCGCCAGTAGGGCCCCCGCGAACAGCGGCATGGCAAACAGATCGCAGACCACGTTGAGCTTCCGCACCACCGAGAGGGGTGCGAAGAAGGGGGCGAACCACCCGTAGACCACGCCAAGCAGGATCAGAGCTAGAAATCCCCGGCTCCAGCGGCTCATCCCCTTGTTGCAGCTGAGCATGGCGCAGGCGTTGATCAGCAGCGGCAGGGCGAGGATCAGCCGGTAATCGAAGGATCCTGAAAACCAGTAGCAACCGAGCCAGGCCAGGGCCAAAAGGGGAGGCATGGCCACCAGACAGCCGAGTTCGAATCCTGAGGCCCGCTCCTGCAGCAACAGCTTCCATTGATCGTGCAGCCCCTGTCTTCGCAGGAGAATGAAGGCCAGGAACGTCAGGGCCAGCGTCAGCAACGGTTGCCCCGGATCCTCAAGTAGGCGGTAGTCCTGGGGAAGCCAGGGCCGCAGCAGCGTTAGCGGGACCCTCATGCCATGGCCGATGTCGCGGTCTAGAGGGGCGGCGGCTATGTCTCCGGACTGGTGATACCAGCCCCAGACCCCGGCCAATCCCGCGCCGGTGCCCGCGAGCACGGCCAAGGGCATCCAGATCCGCTGACGCCAGGCGGAGCGGCTGTTGAGAACCCAGGCTGTGATGCCGATGAGGGGATACATCTTGATGGCCACTGCCAGCCAGGCCAGCCACGCTGCCGGAAGTGAGGCCCACTGCTGCGGAAGCTGGCTGATCGCGGCCAGCGAGCAGAGCAGCACGAACACCACCAGATCGATGTTGGACCGCTCGAGCCCCAGTTGCATGGGAAATCCCAGCAGCATCAGGGCGATCAGGCTGTTGGCTAACCATTCCGGTCGCACCAGCCGACGGCTCAGCAGCACCAGGACCACGACCACGGCGAGACCGATGGAGAAGCCCAGTAGCCCGGTATGGTGGCCCTTCACCGCCAACAGGCGTGCAAAGAGCACTGACATTGGCGGATAGCCAAGGCCTGGAGGCCTTCCGGACGGATCACATCCCTGGCTTGTCATGTTGACAAGATCATTGAGATCCACACCGCAGGCGCTCAGGGCGGTCACCCAGCGCAGATCCCCGAAGGTGGGAAACATCCGGCCACCGGCGGGATTCTCAATGCCCAGCAGCGTAAAGGCCAGGGAGACGTTCGCAGGCAGGAACCCGTAGATGAATAGTGAGCCGAGGGTATAGGCCAGGCTCATCAGAGCTAGGGAGACCCTGGAAAACCCAGGCCATTCGCGGGACAATAGCCCTGTGATCGCAGGCCAGGACTGGGGTGATGGGCGGCAAGCAGCTTGGCTTCTC
>Ga0209299_1001362_pt1 | contig 13571 bp, 10 predicted proteins | sample S_140806_MF_Meta_FD_187326 | JGI IMG/M metagenome (GOLD analysis project Ga0209299, IMG submission 187326) | Freshwater microbial communities from Lake Simoncouche, Canada to study carbon cycling - S_140806_MF_MetaG (SPAdes) (version 2) | ecosystem: Environmental > Aquatic > Freshwater > Lake ...
GTACGCAGACCGCCGAATGCCCTACACCGCAGGACTTCTGGGCTCGGTGCCCCGCCTGGCCGCAGCCCGCGGCGAACGGCTGGTGCCGATCCCGGGTGCGCCGCCGTCGCTGGTGACACTGCCGCCCGGGTGCACGTTCGCGCCGCGCTGCCCGTTGGCCGTCGACGAGTGCCGCACCACTGAGCCAGAACTGAGACCCGTCGCACCGGGGCATGCGGCGGCCTGCATCCGCACCGACCGGGTGGTCGGGCGCAGCGCCGCGGAGATCTTCGGGGTGACCACGCAACCGCCGATCGCCGACAACCGCTCCGAAACGGAGATCGTGGTGCGGGTCAAGGATCTGTCCAAAACCTTTGCCCTGACCAAGGGTGTGGTGTTTCGCCGCCGGATCGGCGAGGTGCGCGCGGTCGACGGTATCGACTTCGAGGTGCCGCGCGGACAGACGCTCGGCATCGTCGGCGAGTCCGGGTCGGGAAAATCCACCACACTGCACGAGATCCTGGAACTGCGCGCCCCGCAGTCCGGCTCGATCGAGGTGCTGGGTACCGATGTCGCGACGCTGAGCACCCAGCGCCGCCGGGAACTGCGCCGCGATCTGCAGGTGGTGTTCCAGGACCCGGTGGCGGCCCTGGATCCCCGGCTGCCGGTGTCCGATATTCTCGCGGAGCCGTTGGGCGCCAACGGTTTCGACAAAGGTTCCACCGATGCCCGCGTCGCCGAGTTGCTGGAGATCGTCGGGCTCTCCCGCGCCGACGCCAGCCGGTACCCGGGCGATTTCTCCGGCGGCCAGAAACAGCGGATCGGTATCGCCCGGGCATTGGCGCTGCAGCCGAAGATCCTCGCACTCGACGAGCCGGTGTCGGCTCTGGACGTCTCCATTCAGGCCGGCATCATCAACCTGCTGCTGGACCTGCAGCGCGAATTCGACCTGACCTATCTGTTCGTCTCTCACGACCTGTCGGTGGTCAAGCACCTGGCCCACCGGGTGGCGGTGATGCAGCACGGCAAGATCGTGGAGTACGGCGAGGCCGAGCAGGTGTTCGCCGATCCGCGCCACCCGTATACCCGGGCATTACTCGCCGCTATCCCCCAGCCGGATCCGAATCGCCGCTAGCATCAGTGCCGTGAACATGCGAACAGACACACAATCGCACTCAATACGGCGCACGAGGACGAGTTTGCGTCTGCTCGCGGTAGGAATGGCGGCGACGCTGGTGGTGGCCGGTTGCTCATCCGGCCAGCAGTCCGCGCCGTCGGCGGGCGGTAACGCCGAACTCGGATCGGCCAGCGATACCAACCCGCAGGACCCGACCACCCTGGCTCAGGGCGGGAATCTGAGATTGGCCATCGGCGCGATGCCGTCGAACTTCAACACCCTCAACCTCGACGGAAATGAGGCCGACACCGCAGGCGTGCTGCGGCCCACCATGCCGCGGGCGTTCGTCATCTCCCCCGACGGGTCGATGAAGGTCAACAACGACTACTTCACGAATGTGGAGCTGACCACAACCGACCCGCAGGTGGTCACCTACACCATCAATCCGAAGGCCACCTGGTCCGATGGCGCGCCGATCACCTGGGAGGACATCGCCGCCCAGATCAGCGCCACCAGCGGTAGGGACAAGGCGTTCGCGATCGCCTCCCCCAACGGCTCCGACCGGGTGGCATCGGTGACCCGCGGCGTCGACGATCGGCAAGCCGTGATGACCTTCGCCCAGCATTACCCGGAGTGGCGCGGCATGTTCGCCGGTAACACCATGCTGCTGCCCAAGAGCATGACCACCAACCCGGACGTCTTCAACAAGGGACAGCTTGAGGCGCCCGGACCGTCCGCGGGGCCGTTCATGGTGTCGAATGTCGACCGCACCGCACAGCGAATCACGTTGACCCGCAACCCGAAATGGTGGGGCACCCCGCCGATACTGGACTCATTCACCTTCTTGGCACTCGATGACGCCGCACGGATCCCCGCGCTGCAGAACAAGACCATCGACGCCACCGGCATCTCGTCACTGGATGAGCTGCAGATCGCCCGCAGCACCGACGGGATCTCGATCCGGCGCGCCCCGGGCCCCAGCTGGTATCACATGACCTTCAACGGCGCGCCCGGTGCGATCCTGTCGGACAGGGCATTACGGCAGGCAGTCGCCAAAGGCATCGACCGCCAGGCCATCGTCAGCGTGACCCAGCGTGGACTGGTGGACAATCCCACGCCACTGGGCAACCACGTCTTCGTCGCCGGCCAGGAGGGCTATCAGGACAACAGCGCCGTCGTCGCCTACGACCCGGAGAAGGCCAAAACCGAACTCGATGCCCTCGGCTGGAAGCTCAACGGCCAGTTCCGCGAGAAGGACGGTAAGACACTGGTGATCCGTGATGTGCTCTACGACTCCCAGACCGGTCGGCAGGTGGCGCAGGTGGCGCAAAGCAACCTCGCCCAGATCGGGGTGAAGTTGGAACTGGATGTCAAGTCCGCCGACGGGTTCTTCACCAACTACGTCAACGTCGGCGACTTCGATATCACCCAGTTCTCCTGGGTGGGTGACGCATTCGCACTGTGCTGTTTGAATCAGATTTTCACCACCGACGCGGAGAGCAACTTCGGCAAGATTTCCTCACCGGCGATCGACGCCAAGGTCGAGGAGGTGCTCGACGAACTGGACCCGGCGAAGGCCCGCGCTCTGGCCAACGATGTGGACACGATGCTCTGGGAAGAGGTCTTCAGTCTTGCGCTCTACCAGTCGCCGGGCAATGTGGCGGTGCTGAGCAAGCTGGCCAACTTCGGCCCATCCGGCGTGGGCGACTTGGATTACAGCACAATCGGTTTCATGAAATAGCTCGCGTTACGCCGAACCGCGGTAGCGCGGCCGCCAGCCGGGCCGCTGCAGCCAATGCCGACCTGGCCAACCTCACCGACGCGCCCGCCGGCAGTCGATCGAGACTATCCGCCTGCGCCGGCAGCGATTCCGCTCGACCGCCCGCCACAGCTGCGAGGATCCGCAGCGCGGCCTCATCCTGGGAGTCCAGGATGCTGTGTGCGGCAGTCGGCAACGACACCATTGTCGACGCCGGCACCAGTTCAGCGATCCGCAGCGCCACGGTCGTCGGCGTGACAAGGTCGCGCCCGCCGGACACCATCACCGTGGGCCACCCGAACCCGGGCATCTCTGCGACGAGGTCGAAGGGCTCTGCCTCAAACCCGATGGCGGCCGCAGGCACCCCACGCCAGGTGAGTGTGGTGTCCAGCGGCAGTCCGTCCGGGATTCCGGCGAAGTTCAGTTCGCGAAATCCGATCGGTGCGACGAGGTCGGATTCGTTGTGGAACAACACTTTCCGGTGTGCCACGCTCACGGTGACGAGCCGCATCGCCGACCACAGCAGGCGCCGCCCATCGAGGAGCAGATCGAGATGGCGCCCGAGCAGATCGGCGCCACCGATGCCATAGATACCCGCCGCGATGGTCAGGTCCGCGGGCCCGAACGCGCCAGCCTCGGTCAGCGCCCGAACCTTGGCCGCCAGTGCCGAGTCGTCATGCCACAGTAGTTCCCGGCAAGCATGCCGAACGACCTGAAAGTCATTGTGGTTCAACAGCGGGGAATCCAACACCATGGCGTGTACCCGATCCCGGTGCCGCACCCCCATGCCGGCTGCCAGGTAGCTTCCGTAGGAGGCTCCGTAGACCACGGCGGTGTCGACACCGGTGTCATCAAGCACCGCGGCGATATCGTCGAGGACCGCAGTGATGGTCAACGACTCCGACGGAAGGTCGGCGCCGGAGTCGTCGCGCCGTGACATCCCGACGCCTCGATGCTCAACCATGATGACATCGAGGCCCCTCTCGGCTGCTCGCCTCCGAAAGCCCTGATAGGGCCCGATGGAAGCCATGCCGGGGCCGCCGGGGATGATCACCGACGGCGTCGGGCTCACCGGTCCGGTGCGTACGTAATGCAGGTCGAACCGCTCGTCGGCGCCCGCCGTCACGGGCCGCCGGATCGAGGCAACACCCGGGAGTGCGGCCAGCTGTCGGTAGCGGCGGTTGGCGATCGAACCAGCCGGAGTCATCTGCCGATTGTGCCAAGGGAAGACAGTCCCGCGCTCGTTCATCCCCTCGCCAGGAGTTCGCGCAACGTGGGTAGGACCCGCTGATCCTTGGGTCGGTTGGCGGCCTGTTTGGAGCGAATCACATCGCCGAGGGAGGCGATCTCGACGATGCTGTCGTAGAGCTCGGTGCGGGTGGCGCCCCGATGTAAGTCGGCGTAGCCGTGGGTACCGGAGGGCTGGAAGGCGATGTCGAGATCGCCGGCGTCGGTCACCAGGTTCCATGTCTGGGCGCCGGCCAATGCCTGAGCGTCGCACGCGAACGGCAGGCCCGGTGGCACGGATTCGGTCCGAATCCGTGCGTTGAGCTCAGACAGCGCCGCCGCGAGCCGAGTGAGATTGACTCCGTCGGTAGCGGGCGTGATGTCAGCGTCCTCCGTGGGAAAAGGCGACCCGTGAAACACCGCGGCCAGCCCGCCGATCAGTACGTAGACCACCCTGTGGCGATACAGGGTCGCGAACAGCCGCTCAAGATCAAGGTCCACGTCAGGACCGCCCCACTCGGCGCAACACACCAAGCTGTCGGATCACCTTGGCGTGGCGATCCAGCCGCTGCTGGCCCGACAGCGTGACCAGGCGGACCGCCTGGGCCATGTCGCTGCTATCGCGCTCGACGATGTGGAACTCCAGATCCAATCCGCACAAACGAACGATCCGGATGACGTCGTCGAGACTGACCGCGCTGCGGCCCGCTTCCCAGCGTGCGATAGCGGGCTGCGCCAGACCAGCCCTGCTGGCCAGCTCGGTTTGAGTCAGGCCCGCACGCTGCCGGGCCTCGCGGATCAACTGAGCACCGTATGCAGCCATGCCGCCTAACATAACAGAAACGTTATATCCATGGCCGGCGTCCGCGGCGGCCTGATCGCCGGCTTCGACGAGGTGCTGGCGCTAGCCGACTAACTCGGGAACGAGTTCACGCCAGCAATTCGATGACTGTCGCGTTTCGGACACCGCTGTAGCGGTCTGGCTGACAGGTCAGCAGGATCACCTGACCGCGCTCGCCGACTGAGTTGAATACCTCGCCCATGCTGATCAGCCGCTCCGGGTCGGCAAATCCGAGTGCGTCGTCGATAACCACGGGGACGGTGTCCGCGTCCGCCACCATCGCGGCACCGGTCAGTCGCACCATGATGGCCAGTTGTTCCCTGGTGCCGGTGGACAGCGAGCCGTAGGGCACGGTGCGCCCGTCGAGTGTGCGCGACTCGATGGACAGGTCGGGGTTGATGTCCAGTTTGACGGACTCGTTCTGAAACACGATGCGCCCCAGCCGTTCCAGTTCGGTCCGAAACGGTTCCACGTAGCGCTGTTGGATGTTCTCGCGGTGCTTGATCATGGTCGTCCGCAAGAATTTGGCGGCCTCGGCGCGATCGCGGACAGCGTCATGCTCGGCACCGATACGCCGCAGCGCGGCCTCGGCGTCATCCAGCTGGCCCTGGCGGCCCTCCGCCCCAATGATCTCCCACTGCGCGGTCAGCGCGTCGATCTCCTTGTCGGCGGCGGCGAGTTCGCCGGCGATATCCCTCTCCGCCCGGATTGCAGCAGCCAGTTCGGCGGCTACGTCGTCGGGGTTGCCGGCTTGATACTCCGCCGTCAACGCGGCCAGCTGTTCGTCGGCAGTGTCCCGCGCCGCGGCATCGGCGGCAGCGACGGAGGCGACCTGCTCATCGGAGCCGACGGCCTGCGACTGGGCGAGTCGACCACGCGCATCCGCCAACTCAGACTCGGCGGCCTTCGCCCGCTCCCGCAGAATATTGGCGGCGTCGGCCTTCGACTTCAGCACCTCCGCGGCCGCGTCTGCCGCCGCGGCCTGGGCTTCGGCGGCGGTCACGGCGGCCTCGAGCGCCGCGCCGGCCACCCTCAGTTCCGCTTCGGCCTGCGCCGCAGCCGCTGTGGGATCGGTCTCGGGTTCGGGGTCACCCGCACGGAACTCGGCCACCCGTACGCGCAGCGCATCGATGTCGACGCCCACGCAGAGCGCATCCCGGGTGGCGGTCAGCGTGTTGCCGGTGGCGGTGAGTTCACGCCGGCGGCTGTCCAGGGCACGCGCGGACGCCACGTCGGATACCTCGCCGAGGCTTAACGCGTCGGCAAGGCGGCGCTGCGCGACATCGAGCCGGGTCCGCATGTCGGCAACCCCGGCACCGGGGTCGATGCGCACCGTGATGACGCCGGGAACCTCGACCGTGAGCGGCGCCGACGGCGTGGGCGTCCAGGGTCGCCCTGCAGCCAGCGTCACCGGCTCGCCGCCGGCTACGACCGCCAAGTCGGTCGGTGCGGTGAACTCGACGGCACCGGCGTCGGCGCGCAGTTGCGCCTCGAGGAGTTCCACTAAATCTGCACTGTCGTCGATCTCGCCGAACAGTTCCGCGGTCAAGCTGATGGCCGCAAGCTGCTCGGTGACCTGCGCGCGCTCGGCGTGGATGCGCTCGATCTGGGCCAGCTGATCGGTGAACCGACGGCCCTCCAGCCTTGCGGCGCAGGACTTCTGAGCAGCCACAGCGGCGTCGACACGCAGCTGCGCCGCCTGGCGCGCGGCCGTAACAGAAGCCGACTGCGCGGCGACCGTACCGACGTGCTCACGCGCGGCCGCCTCCTCTTTTTCAGCTGCGGTCAGCTTCTCGTGCGCGTCGGACAGGGCGGTTGTGCGCGTCGCAACGTCGGCAATCTGCATCAAGCGCTGCTGTTGCGCCGCTGCCGAGGCGGTCGCGGTGGCGATAGCGGCGGCCGCAATCGGTCGCGCTTTCTCCAGTTTTTCGGCGAGTACGCCCAGTGCGACCTGCGCCTGTTCAGCTGTTGCCCGCCGGGCTGCGGCTGGGGCGAGGGCGTCGGCTAATTCAGCGCGGGTCGCGCACAGCCGTTCCTGACGGTTTACCCGTTCCTCGATGTCGGCGATGGCGTCTCGACAGCTTTTCGCCGTCTCTGCGGCGGCTTTGAGCCGGGCGATGGCGTCCTTGTATTCCTTTGTGGGTTTTGCGGTTGCGGCGGTGAAGTAGCGTGCGAATTCGGCATCGATGCGGTCGATCAGCAAGGTTTCGGCGCCCGACGCGGTCGTGGCCTCGCCGGCCGCAGCGTCGAGTGCGTTTGTCAACGCTGTGCAGCCCGACAGATCGACCGCGTTGGTGGAGTCTGATTGCAGTACCCGTTGGGCGTCCCACAGCGCAGTGTCGACAGTCTCGTCAATGATGGCGCGGACCCGATTGTGCGCCTCGTCACCGGTGAGCTGCTCATGGCTGGGCGCGGTGATGCTGAGTTCAGTGAGGCGCTTTTTGTGGAAACGCTTGCGGTAGACGAACCGGTAGGGACCGGTGCTGATGTCGGCGCTCACCTCGGTACCGACGTCACCATGGACGGGCTTGACCGCCACGACCGTCTGCTTGGCCGAGCTATCCTTCTGCTCGAGCAGCAGGCCGAGCGCCTCGAGCATCGACGACTTGCCGATCTCGTTGGGTCCGCACACCACCACAACCCCACGGTCGGGAAAGTTGATCTCGCGGTCGGCGATACCGCGGAAGTTTTTCAACCGCAGCCGGTGCAGGATCACTCGACGCCCTTCCACAGCCGCAGCAGCAGTGCCAACGCTCCGCGCGCGGTCGGTGCGTCAGACCCCTCCGAACGAGCGGTCTCGACCAGTTCGGCGACAGCGTCGGCGGCGAATCCGCCGATGCCGAGATTGTCGAACTCCTCGTCGGCGGGCATGACTGCCAACTCGGTGTGGCGCTCCCAGTTATCCAAGCCGGCGAAGAGCCGCGAGTACTTCTCGATGCAGAGTTCCAGCTCAGCCTGCTCGGTGACAGTGACCGTGCCCTTGAGCGCCAACTGCACCACGGTGCGGTCCTTGCCGGGCAGTGCCTCGAGTCTGGCGTCGAGCGCGGCGATATCGCCGCCGTTGTTCAGATCTGCGGCGATGGTGAGGAAGCGCCACGTGCCGACGGTGTGGGGTTCCACGGTGACCGGATGCGCGGGGTCATCAAGATCCATATCGATCAGCAGTACATGACCGGAATCGAGTTCGCGGTGGTCATAGTTGGTGACCTCCGGCGAGCCGGAGTACCAGACGCGACCGCTACCACCAACCTCGGTGCGGGAGTGCCTGTCGCCCAGTGCCACATAGTGCACAGCCGAGCATTCGAGGGCCGCAGTCACCGCGGCCATCCGGATCGCAGCGACGTTGTTGCGGTCCGGATCGAGGACGTCGACGGCGCCGTGCGCCAGCAGAATCCGCGCCGTGCCGTCGGCGGGAAGGTCAGCCAGCACCTCGGCGGCCAAGTCGGTGGTGGGTCGCTTCGAGCGCCACGGGGCCGCCACGATCTCCAGGCCTGCACGCTCTTTGAATACGCCTGCGCGGTCGAGTACCACCACGTTGTCCGGGCACTCTGTGCGGAACTGCTTGCTGGTGTATACCGACGAGGCATCAAGCGGATCGTGGTTGCCGGGCAACAGGTACACCGGAACCTCGATGCGACCCATGGCTGCAAGCGACTGGCTGATCACCTTCGGCGCCAACTGATTGGCGTCGAACACATCGCCGGCCACCACGACGAACTCCGCGCCGGTCCGTTGCGCGAGCGCGCCCAACCCCGCGACCGCATCACGCCGCGCAGCCGAATACCGCGGTTGGGCGTCGTCGTCCAGGAAGTGCCGGGTCATCCCCAGTTGCCAGTCCGCCGTGTGAATAAAGCGCATTCCCCCACCCCTTTCTCCCCTGATGCTGCAACCCTGGCGCGAGTGTATGACCGGGGTCAGACAACTCCGGGAGCCTCGCCCGGCGTGTGCCCTAACCTGGGACGAATGAGAACCCTGGTGCTGATGCGGCATGCAAAGTCCGACTACCCGGCCGGCGTGGCCGACCACGACCGGCCGCTGGCCGCGCGCGGAATCCGGGAGGCCGCCCTGGCCGGCGATTGGCTGCGCTCGACACTGCCGGCGATCGACGCGGTGCTGTGCTCGACCGCGGTGCGCACCCGGCAGACCCTGGACCGAACCGGTATCGCCGCTCCGGTGAGTTACCTGCACCAGCTCTATGACGCCACCGTCGGGGCGATGCTCGATCAGATCAACCGGGTCGATGACGACGTCGCCACCCTGCTGGTCGTCGGCCATGAACCCACGGTGAGCCAGGCAGCCCTCGGACTGGCCGCGCGCCCGGCGAGTAACGCAGACGCGGTCGGGCGAATCGAGATGAAGTTCCCGACATCGGGCATCGCGGTGCTGCGGGTGCCGGGCGGCTGGTCGGCATTGGAACTCGACGGCGCCGAGTTGGCGTCATTCCATGTGCCGCGCTGAGTAACCGTCAGGAGTTGGTGACCGGTCAGGCGTGGCCGGTCAGGAGTTGGTCGCCAGCGTCAGTTCCATCAGTTTGATGGCCTGACCGCATGCGTCGATACCGGGTGCCTGCGGGTTGATCCACCACCCGACCACGCCGGCGGCGTCGCTGGCCACCCCGCAGCCTCCGTTGGGATCGTTGGTGCGCATGACGATGGAAGCGACACCGGCGATCGCGCGGCTCTCCACCTGATACTTCAGGTATTCGGCGACCTTGCGCTCGTTGTCCAGGCTGCCCTGCTCGTACCACAGCCGGGTGATGTCGATCAGACCGGCGGGGTTGAGCGCCTGCCATCGGCAGACCGCGCCGACGAAGGTGCTCTGGATGTCGAGAGGATCTGCGCCAACTGTCTTAGCCAGCACATCGGCGGTCAGGACGTCGCACTCCTTGAGCAGGTTCGGGTACTCCTTGGCGGACTTGTCGTTGCGCTGGATGGGACCGGCGCCCGTTTTCAGCGCGGTGCCGCCGACGGTCTGCGCGCACCCGGTGAGTACGGCTAGAACGGTCAGTGCGGCCAGTGCACCCTCGATAGCGCGTCGGCGTGGACGCTGCATCGGCCGACTCATTTCGCACTCACAATCGACTGGCGGGTCAGTTCTTTGGCCACATCGCAGGCCGGCGGGAACGGCTTCTCGGCGAAGCTGACCGACCACTCGATGAAGTCGTCGTTGAATCCGATCGCGATCTCGCACAGATTGTCGCCCAGCATCGGATCGGTACCCACCGCCACCCAGCCGTCATGGCCTTCGATAGAGATGTCCTCGACGCTGGTGCGGGAGAGTTCCTCGGTCTTGCGCTCGCGGCCGATCGGGCTGCCGCGATACCAGGTGAAGGAGAAGTGCGGTCCGACAATGCCACCACCGGCCAGCCACTGGCAGCCGACCGAGTTGACCGCGGTCTTCACCAGACCTGTCACCCCGGTCTGCTCGGCCATCGTCTGGTCACTGACGTCACCGCACTCACCGAACATCGGTCCGTGCTTTCCGTCTTTGCCGGGCCCGGGCGAGTCCGGTTGCTCCTGCGTCGACTGCGCCTGGTCGGCGTTCGGGCTTGAGCATGCACCGAGCACGGGAACCACCGCCGCCACGGTCACGGCGAGGGCCGCGAGTCTGCGCGCCGACGTCATAGGCGCCTGCTGATTCTCACAGCATGCACTGTAGCGGCAGCGTCGGAAAGAACCTCCGACATACCGGCTGAACTGCGGTCTTTTCGCCCGGGTCGGTATGGGACAGTAACGACATGCTCCTGGCACTGGTGCGGCGGTATGTCCGGCCGTACCGGCGGCTGGTCGCCGCGGTCATGGTGCTGCAGACCGTCAGCACCCTGGCTTCGCTGTATCTGCCGACGGTGAACGCGGCGATCATCGATGACGGCGTCGCCAAGGGCGATACCGGGCTGATCGGCCGGCTTGGCCTGGTGATGCTGGCGGTCACCGCCCTGCAGGGCGGGTGCGCGATCGGCGCGGTGTACTTCGGATCGCGCACCGGGATGGGATTAGGCCGCGACGTCCGCGCGGCGATGTTCGGCCACATCACCACGTTCTCCGACAGTGAGACCGCCCGATTCGGTGCGCCGTCGCTGTTGACCCGCACCACCAACGACGTCCAGCAGATTCAAGTCCTGGTGCAGATGACCGCCACCGTCCTGGTGACCGCCCCGATCATGTGCGTCGGAGGCATCATCATGGCGATCCACCAGGACGCCGGGCTGTCCTGGCTGCTGGTGGTCAGCGTGCCCGTACTGGCGGTGGCCAACTACCTGATCGTGTCGCGGATGCTGCCGATCTTCCGCAGCATGCAGCAACGCATCGACACCATCAACCGGGTGCTGCGCGAACAACTCTCCGGCATCAGGGTGGTCCGGGCCTTCGCTCGCGAACCCTTCGAACAACAGCGGTTCGCTGCGGCCAACCACGCCGTCTCCGATGCCGCCCTGGCGGCCGGGCGCTGGCAGGCGCTGATGCTTCCGGTGACGACACTGACCATCAACATTTCCAGCGTCGCGCTGATCTGGTTCGGTGGCCTGCGCATCGACGCCGGTGCGATGCAGGTGGGTTCGCTGATCGCTTTTCTGTCCTATTTCATGCAGATCCTGATGGCCGTACTGATGGCCACCCTGATCCTGGTGATCCTGCCGCGGGCATCGGTCTGCGCCGAACGGATCACCGAGGTGCTGGACACCCGAACGGCAATCACCAACCCGTCATCTCCGCTGCGGCCCTCCGATGGCATCCGCGGTGCCGTCGCGCTCGACGATGTCAGCTTCAGCTATCCGGGAGCGGAACGCCCTGTCCTGGAGGGGGTTTCGTTCACCGCCTCCCCTGGTACGACGACGGCCATTGTCGGCGGCACCGGTTCAGGTAAGTCAACACTGGTGTCGCTGATCTGTCGGCTGTATGACGTGACTACCGGGTCGATCCACGTCGACGATGTCGACGTGCGGGACTACGACACCGAATACCTGTGGGCGTCAGTCGGCCTGGTGCCGCAACGCGGATACCTCTTCTCGGGAACCGTGGCGGACAACCTGCGCTACGGCAAGGCCGATGCGACCGAGGACGAAATGTGGGCCGCACTTCGGGTGGCCGCGGCCGACGACTTCATCGCCGCGACCCCCGACGGGCTGGGTACACGGGTGGCACAGGCCGGTATCAACTTCTCCGGCGGCCAACGCCAACGGTTGGCGATCGCCCGAGCGGTGATCCGCACACCGGCGATCTATCTGTTCGACGACGCTCTCTCCGCACTGGACACCGAGACCGATGCCCGGGTGCGCGCAGCACTGCTCGAGTCGTCCGCGGGTTCAACGGTCATCGTTGTGGCACAGAGGATCTCGACGGTGATGGCCGCCGATCAGATCATCGTCCTCGACGCCGGCCGCGTGGTGGGCGTGGGCCGGCACGACGAGTTGCTGGATCGCTGCGCGGCGTACGCCGAATTCGCCGACTCGCAGTCCATGGGCACCGGAGTGGGAGGCCGGCCATGACCGCCCCGCCGATGCGCGGCGCCGTGCAGGCGATGATGGCCGACCCCGCCGCGGCGCGATCGCGGGACTTCACCGGTTCGGCCCGGCGACTGTTCCGGCGACTGAGTCCGCAACGCACAGCCATCGCCGCAGTGCTAGCGCTGTCCATCGGCAGTATTGTGCTGTCGGCGATCGGCCCACGGGTCCTGGGCCACGCCACCGATCTGTTATTCAACGGAGTCATCGGACGCACGCTGCCATCGGGGATCACCAGGGAGCAGGCGATCGCTGCGGCACAAGCTCGCGGGGACAACACTTTTGCCGACCTGTTGAGCGGGATGAACGTGACCCCGGGCCGCGGTGTCGACTTCGACGCCGTCGGGCGAACTCTGCTGCTGGCCTTGGCGATGTATCTCGTTGCCGCACTGCTCATCTGGTCGCAGGCCAGGCTGCTCAACGTGATCGTTGCGCGGACGATCACCGAGCTGCGCTCCGAAGTGGAACGCAAAGTCCACCGGCTGCCACTGTCCTATTTCGACTCACGGCAGCGCGGCGAACTCCTGAGCCGGGTGACCAATGACGTCGACAACATTCAGGCCTCGGTGTCGATCACCATCAGTCAACTGTTCACGGCGGTCCTCACGGTGATCGCCGTGTCGATCATGATGCTGACCATTTCACCATTGTTGGCTCTGATTACGGTGTGCACGGTTCCGCTGTCGCTGTGGGTGACCCGGGCCATCGCACGGCGGTCGCAGAAATTGTTCATCGCACAGTGGGCCAATACCGGCCGCCTCAACGCCCACATCGAGGAGACCTACAGCGGTTTCACCGTGGTTCGTACGTTCGGCCACCGGGCGTCGGCCCAGGACCGATTCGGTGAACTCAACGCCGAGGTCTACACCGCGAGTTTCGGCGCGCAGTTCTTCTCCGGACTGGTATCACCGGCGACGATGTTCGTCGGTAACCTCAGTTATGTGGCGGTCGCGGTGATCGGCGGCTTTCAGGTGGCGAGTGGGCAGATCACCCTCGGCAGCGTCCAGGCATTCATCCAGTACGTCCGCCAGTTCAACCAACCGCTGACCCAGGTCGCCGGTATGTACAACACATTGCAGTCCGGGGTGGCCAGCGCCGAGCGGGTGTTCGACTTCCTCGACGAGCCGGAGGAATCCGCCTCCGCACCAAC
>Ga0209299_1001363_pt1 | contig 13569 bp, 15 predicted proteins | sample S_140806_MF_Meta_FD_187326 | JGI IMG/M metagenome (GOLD analysis project Ga0209299, IMG submission 187326) | Freshwater microbial communities from Lake Simoncouche, Canada to study carbon cycling - S_140806_MF_MetaG (SPAdes) (version 2) | ecosystem: Environmental > Aquatic > Freshwater > Lake ...
TCTGATAGATTAAATTTTCCCATTTTGAAGAACTCCTTGTTTCCTATATTGTATATTTATAATTAAAGTTTTTTTATGAAGTTTTCAAAAATGCGTAAACTTACTTGTTCTATTTCACTTCTAGAAGCTTTACGAATTTCTTGTATTGCTTCAACGTGATCTATTTCAGTCCATACGCCATCTACTAACATCCATTCTTTTCCTTCCATGATGCCATGCACAAATGCACCTGGCGCAGAAGGGTCTGCTACAATGTCTGCCGCTGTGGCTAAATGAAAATCACCTTGAACGATATTAACACCGTTAACATTTTTTAGTGACCCCATACCCCTCGATGACACACCAAGTTGTGCACCGCCTTCAATAAGATTTCTAGCAATGTTGCCCATCGGTGTGTCAAGAATTTTTGCTTTACCTATCCAATTAGTTCCATTTTCTGATAGACTAACTATCATATGTGAAACACGGTCTAGATTAATTGTTGGTGTTTCTGGATGCCCTAATTCTCCAAAAGCACGATTCTTTCTAATATACTCTTCTGTATATCTATTAACTTCTTTTTTTAAAGTATCATATTTGTACATTCTTCCGTTCTTGTTCTTTTGTTCAGACACAAGAAAAGGTCCAGAAATGTACATGCACTTCTTACCGTCTGTTTCTTCGGTTATGTATTCTACTTCTTCAAAGATTTCTTTAATTAACTTCATGAATATCTCTTATGGTTTTACTGCATATGGACCATAATTAAATGCAGCAGGATCTCTTCCCCAACCAGCATCATAGAAACGATTGTCTTTGTGTAACTCAACAATTATTGTATATGCAGCATTTGCTGTTGTTCCAACTGTTTTAATTAATAAATTGCCTGTTGGTCCAACTGCACTATTTGTAATTACTGGCAATTGATATTGTGGATTTGTATCTATAGAACCAACCCCAAATGCAAATGCTGTTCTATCGGAAACTGTTCCTTGCCAAACTAATTGTAAATGACCTACGGTGTCATCAACAGAAGCAATAACTCTAGAAATAGTAAATGCTGAATTTGCAAATTCTGGCGCAGTCGTATTGCCTGCTTGATATGGTTGATTGTTTGCATTTAATGCAAATGCAAGAGCTCTTGGGTCTATCCAAACTGTAGACGTTTCGTCTGAATCCAATATGCCAACCCTTTTGATTACAGTTCTTTTATTTGTATCAATTAATATTTGTGAACTATTTGCAATTGCCATTTTTTATTCCTCAGATTCTTCTGTTTCTGGTTGGTTTACGCCAATCAAAGTTTGTGCCAATTCTTGTTTTTTTGTTTCGATATGTGCAGAAACTCTATCATGTATTGCAGAGTAAAGTGCATTTCGAAATTCTACACCATTATCTTCATATGCATAATCAATAATATTTCTTGTATCAGACATAATTTTCTCCAGTTTAAATATTTATAATATATTATTGTTGTGCTGCTTGTGGTGGTACAGGCGGCCTATCTTGTTGTGTCATATTCATCATTTGTTGTTGTGCTATATTATTTGTAACATCAACTGGCAACCCTAAACCTAATGATTTCTCTTCATCCATTTCTTGTTGCATTATTTGTATTTCATCATCAGTTAGTCTTAACACATGTCTTTGAATCCAAGATTGTGAAAAATAACGTCCTGTATAATTGTCAACTTGTTGCAACAAACTTAATCTTTCTTTCATCAACTCCGCTTCTCTCATTTCAGTAAAATTATTATCTCTAATAAAATCAAAATAAATGTATTCTTTAAAATCTGTCCATTCTTCTTCTGTGCAGATACCTTTTAGAACGCATTGCACTCTTAATGTCTGATCAAATAAATCAGAGAATTTGTTACGCATTCTTTCGACAAATTTAGAAAATTTTAATTCATCTCTTGTGACTTCAGTAACACGATTGAATGAAAACCCTGCACTATTTGGGTCTAATCTGGAAATTGGAACGCATAAAGCTTTGTACAGTTTCTTTTCAAAATACTTAACATCTTCTAGTTCGCCTAGGTTTTGGCCACCTGGCAATGTGCTAATTTCTGTGCCTTTACCACCTTCACGGCGAGGCAACCAAAAATCTTCCATCATTGATAAGAATTTGCGATCATCTCGGACTTCACCTGTATTTGCATCATAGACAAGTTTATTTTTATACTTAACCATAATATCACGCATATATTGTTCTGCTTTTAATTTTGGTAAATTGCCAACGTCAATATAAAAAATTCTTCTTTCTGGTGCTCTTGAGATACGATAGATAACAGTTGCATCTTCAATCATACGCAACTGATTTAAAGGCTTGATTGCTTTATGTAAATATGATAGTACAACTGAACGACGAGAATCCATAAGACCAGAAACAACAGAAATGATAGAATCTGTAGTGATTCTGACACCAACAGGACCAAAATTAGAAGAAGATGTAGAAACGAGTTTGTCATTAAAAAGATAATACTCATTTACAGTATCCATCACTTCTGCGCCAGTTCGTTCATCTTTTCTCTTTTTGATTTCTCTCACTTTACGCAGTTTTCTTGGATCAATATAACGTAGTTCTTTTATGCCTTGCGTTGGATTTTCACGGTCTATTAAGATATGATAATACAATCTACCATCAATATAATAACGTCTAAAAATATCAGCCGCCATATTGTTGTAATTTAACAATTTTAATAGTGTGTGAAATTCTGCTTTGATGGCATTTTTGATTTTTTCTGGTTGTTTAAGATTATCTAAAACAATTTTGATAATTGTTCCGTCATCATCTTGTGATATTGCTTCATTAACAATATCATCGATTGCTGATTCGATTTCAGGTTGCATCGCCATTTCACGATATCTTGAAATTAATTCTACTTCATTTTTTGCAGTACCATCTAAGTCAACATATGTTCCATAATACGCTGCGGAACTTATAGTTAATGCACCGTCATCATTATTAGGTGGCGTGAAAGATGGCTGAGCATTTTTTTGCTCAGCTTCATCTTTGCTTATGGTAAAACCAAAAAGACTAAATTTATTTGCCATTATATTACCTTATTCACAATTAGAACCACAAAATATTTAGGTGGTTGTTGGAACTGATTCCCACCATTGGTAAGCAAATGTTACCTGATATTCCTCAATAGAATCATTGCTACTCCAATCCAAATCAATTGGTGAAATATCTGTTGGGAACATTCCAATAAAGTTATACTCTTTTAATGTGTCACCTGTTTTTCCAAATTGTGTGACCTTTGCATCTGATGTATATGTTACAGGCGATTTTGCGTTTGTATTACGAATATTACCTCTATGACTATTGATGGCATTCATCCAAGATTCCATAGAATTTCTAATTGTGAAATCTTCGTCATTGATAATTTGTATTGTCCAATCAGCAAATGTTCTGTTGCCTGCAAACTTCACTTCACGACCAAAGTAATAAACTGGAACTTGTCCAATAGATGATCCTGGTAATTGTGCTGCTCTGGCCATAAATGTTAGTTTTTGGCCAGAAGCAACTCCGTTTGCTGCAATAACTGGAAATGAAAGTGTTACTGAAAATAGATTGGGACGAGCACCGTCCCCTATCATATTTGCTCTAAATTCGGCTACGTTGAATGCCATTATTAAATCTCCTTTATTGTTTTATTTATTAGAACTGTCCAACAATCTCACTAAAGTTAACACCAGTTCTCACAGCAACAAAGTTCAATTGAATAAAATTAATTGAACGGGCAGGCTTCACATAAATGTCTCCGACAAACTGATTGGAATCTATAACTTGAGACGTATTATTTGTTGTATCACAAACAACACGGAAGTCATAAATGCCTCTACGACCTTGTATATCACGCAAGAATGGTGTAACTAATGCAACAAATTGAGAGCGAGTAAATTCATCATTAAATTCAAACAATGAATATTTAGATGCTTGTGCGATAGTTTTTTCTAATACGATAAACAATCTACGAACATTAATTCTGTCAAAAGCAGAAGGCTTTGTTGTAAAAGTTTTGTCACCAAACAGTACTGTGCCTTGTCCAGGGAAAGTTCCAACTGGATTAATACCTAAAGCATAAATTGTATCTCTTTGTGCTTTTGTAGGATTCCATGCCAACTTAACAACATTCTTTAGTGCGCCACGATTAAAACCAGCAGGTGAAAACCATGGATCTCTAACACTATCTGTATTGACACAGAGACCGGCAATGTCACCATTTAATGGAATCCAACGATAAACATTGTTGTATTTGTCAAACATGTATTTCCAACCACAATCAGCAACAACATATGTAGATGCTGTTATGCCTGATGCCCATGTTGCCAATTTAGTTGTTTCATTTCCTGCTTGATTGATAACATTAGAAGAAGGTGGAGAAATGAATGTGATACAATCTTTTCTACTTTCTGCAATATCCCTAACATATCCTTGTAAAGTTGTATTTGCATCGCCAGTGATAATTAATGAAACATCTACTTCATCGGCATTTTTATATAAGTCATATGATGTTTGTAAGTTAGAAGTGCTTGGCATATCATCGGCACCACCAGACAATTGAACTGTGGTTCCTGTTCCAATAGTTGTAAATGTAGTGCCATTTGCTAATGGTGTTCCCCATGTGGCATTAGTTGTTGCATAACTTATTGGATCCATTGCATAGATATACTTAGAATTATTAAAAATATAATTCTTGTAATAGTTTGAATTGCCTAATGGGTCTTTTGCGTCACTTGCTTTTGACAAATAAGGGAATACTTCTAAGACTTGATTTTTAACACCAGTAAACAATCCATTGGTATCTAAAACAATAACGTGCAATTCATCATTAGCTGCGCCGGCTGAACTTGCTTGTGCTGAAGTTCCTGGTGCACCTGCAAAATACGAAGAAACATTAATGCTATTGACCTGCCAACCAGTAAAATTGGCTGTTGGGCATGAATCTAGTACACCAACAGTTAATGAATTGCCTAGTGCGCCAGAATAACGTGCAACGAATGGACCTGCGACGTTTGCATTATTTCCAGAAAGATAAGAATACTGAAAATCATCCTCATTCTTTATTTGTATTGTAGATGATGTATTGGCATCAGCATTAAACGAATTTGCTCCAACAGTTCGCACTACTCTTAAATTATTTCCGTATGCCAAGAAACTGGCAGCTGTATAATAAGAAATATATGTATTGGAATCAGGTTTCGTGAATATGGAAAATAATTGTGATTCCGAACTGATTTGAATTCTTTTATTCGCTGGTCCCCAATTGAATGCTCCAGCAAAAGCACCGGCAGTAGTAAGTACTGAAGGAATGACTGTTGTCAAATCAACTTCTGAAACTGTTACTCCTGGAGATATTGAAAATGCCATTTTTGTCTCCTTAAATTATTTTTCTATTTATTTGTTCAATCAATCATTTAATCATATTGATATTTATGAATACGAGTGTTTAGAGATTTTTATGAAAGTCTTTTATATAACTATCATAAGTGGGTCCGCCATCTGCAAGTTCCCACAAATCTCCACCCATTAATTCAAAAGGACTTTCAAGACCAGTTTCTATAATTGGTGCAGGTAAAACATCTTCATCATGTTGATTCATATTTTCTAATTGAAGTTGTTTTCTAATATCATGGTTCACAATTTCTCTAAAATATTTTTGTGTAGTTGCCCATGCAAAAATAACTAGTGCCATTGCAAGGTCATCATTTGCACCTTCTTCTGCTGCAAAAGATGTTTTATTTGCAACAAATGTTGTTAATTCCGAAATTGTATCAAAATCTTGTATCACTAATTTGTTGCCTTCAATTAAAGTTTTTAGATTAGAACATCCGATTCTCTTAACGGCAGGTGACATTTTGAGACCCATTTGTACACCTCTGCCAAAACCAGAAGAAAGTTGTTGTGGTTTTTTGTTTCCGGTAAATACTTTTAAAAGGTTTTCGTATTCTAAATCTTGATGTATAACATCTGCCACTTGTGGGTTGTTATTTATTTCTACCAAAATATACGCATCATTGTAATACTTTGCCGCATTATAAATGACTGTTGGAAATAATATTGGCGATATTGCAGCATTTTTATAAACTGCAACTTGTTTGTATGGTGTTGTCGATATATCAATCACGCAAAATACAGATGAGTCCATATTTCTGCCTTCAGACACATCCACAATAATTGCGTATAGATGGTCTTTTTCCTTATCATCATCACCTTTAATTGGGTGTTCATATATTAAAATATTATCATGTTGTGCAATTGGTTGTTGATATACCAATTGTTGCAGTTTTGTTCCAGTTATTAATGTGTTTGTGGAGCCCAGAAACTCGACTTCAAACTCCTGCCTAAACTGATGTTCTGATGTATTTTTTATTGTTTCTTCTTTCCATTTTTCATCTCTTCCTGGTACCATAGACCAGTGAATTTCAAATGGAATATAATTGTTTCTCTTGTTAACGGCATCTGTCCATATCTTATAGAACAGATTCATACCGTTAGGAGTGGAAACAATAATGATTTTTGTTTTTGTACCAGCAGTAATAACAGGGTAAACAGACGTAAAAAACTCATTGGCGATATTACCTGGCACGAATGCAAACTCATCTAGAAACACGATATTAAACGATCCTGACCGTGCCGCAGACGAGGAGGTCGACGATGCAACGATCTTTGACCCGTTCTCCAGTTCGACATAACTTTTGTTCCAGGTGATGACACCTTGTTGTAACCATTGCGGTAAGTTTTCGTATGCGAGTTGATACTTACCTAAAATATCTCTTGCCGTTTGTCCTCGATTGGCGAGAATTGCAATGTTTTGTGAGTCTTGAAACAGAGATGCCCATAGTAGATATGCAACTGTTGTGGTAGTTTTACCAACCTGACGAGGGCATTTCGTAATAACAAATCTATTTTCATGAAAGATTTTGACCATTTCTTCCTGAAAATCATACAATTTAAATGGTACTAAACCATCATCTAGTGTGATAATTTTTATATACTTTGCAAAATAAATTGGATCTTTAGCACACTTTATATACTCTTGTACCTGTTCTTCCGTGTACTGTATATCAACGCCAACTCTTTTGAGTAACGGATTGTCACGATAGTTGTCTTTCATTATTGCCTTTTAACAATTTACTTAATTCTGCTGTAGAACCTACGAATATAGCTTTATCAATATTAGTATTGTTTGTTTCTTTTTTATTATTCATATCTCGCATTTGTTTTTGCATTGCCAACAATTCTTTATTTGCATCAACAACATTCTTTAGTATACCACCAAATACTTCGAACGCACGAGGATGCTGAGATTGTTTTGCAATCTCTAGAATTTCTTCCATTGCTTCTTTACCTTGATCTATAATATCTTGTAGATTTTCTTTTGATTGTTGATATGCATCATTTAAATCTTCATCGATATTTGCAGGTACAATATCTTTACTGGAAGAAACTTCAGCTACGGCGTAACTTTTTTTTTTTCATCAATAGGTTTCACATCAAAGATGTCTTCCATGTTTTTTGTAAAAGTGTTCATATTTATATCATTTTTAATGTTATCGGTTTACCACTTAATTGATCCAGAGCCGCTGGTAAACGTATATACGCGGTATCCGGTTCTGGCTGTGGTGCTTACGGTGTATGTTCCAGTAACAGTAACGGCTGCGTCATAAGTGCTGGGATAGGCAATGATTAATACGCCATTTTGGCCAGGACTGGGCGGTGATGCTCCCGGATTTGGTGTTGATCCGAAACCACCGCTACCAGGGGTTCCGGCACCAGAATAAGCATAAGTTACTGATGACCCAGAAATAGAGCTTGCGTAATTATTTCCAGTGCCCGCATTTTGACCATTCAATACGGTTGTCGCGCCAGTTCCTGAACTTGCTAATCCAGCGCTGCTGCCACCACCACCTCCAGCGGTATAGGTGCTAAAAGTAGAGCTAGTTGCGGTTGTTGCGCCGGTTACGCCAATACTACTAGAATAAGTAGTGCCAATGGTAATAGAGAAAGCCGTATTGTAAACAATGCCACCACCGCCGCCGGGCTGGCCAAATGACCCGCTAAACCCTTGGCCGTACCCCCCGCCACCAACTAATAAAACTTCAATAGATGGCGGCGGATTAGCGGCTACGGCTATAGGTGATACTGGAACATTATTACTAACAGCCATGGCCATTATTGCACTCATTATGCAACTCCTGTACCATTAATAAACCATGTGTTTGCTGCGACTTGAATAAGTGTGGCCATACCATATGTTGTCACGTTGCGTGATGCTGACGTTGTGTTGCCAGCAAGATACATTGTAACGCCAGTGTTTGGTGTAACAGTTACGTTCGCACTTGATGTTGTTCTTGATACAACCATAATTGTTGTACCGTTTGCAAACGATGCATTCGATGACCAAGGAATATATAAATTTACGTTTGCTGATTGGGTATAATATAAATGTTTACCTGCATCAGAATTAACTAAAGTATAATTTGTAGTTTGTGCATTTTGTGGAACGGTTTGTGATGCAGCATTTATATTTGTATTTGCTGTGTTTAGAGCACCTTGAAGATATGCAGTATTTGAATTAGCAGTATTTAAACCACCTTGCAAATAAATGGTATTTGAAGACGCAGTATTTGCTTGATTAAATGCTGATTGTGCTAAAACATTGGCAGAGTTGGCTTTTTCGAAAGCAAATTGTCCCGAGCCTGGAGTATTTGCTTTATCAAATGCAGCTTGTGCTAGAACATTCGCAGAGTTTGCTTTATCGAATGAAGATTGCACCAGAATAAGTGTTGAATTTCCTTGGTCAAACGATGCTTGCGCTATAATGTTGCTCGTATTTGCTTTATTAAAAACAATATTTACAGTATTGGCGGAAACACCAACAGAATAGCCGCCTCGGGTAACACCATCGTGAACCGTGAGAATATTATTTGTTGTATCAATTATCAGTTCTCCTGCCGCACCTGTTATACCTGCAACAGTTGATTGTGAATACCGTTTAAATTGCAATGTTCTAGACATTTTAACTATCCTCTATTTAAATCTGTGATACGTTCTTGTAATGAATTTAAATCATCTACGCCAACCTGTACTAATGCATCACCGGCAAAGTTTGCAGGTATATTTAACCCCTCTACAATATTTGGGAATTCCATCGTTGTCGTTGTGTATGCATATGTATTTCCAACATTTGCGTCAGTAGGTGTTGGAGTAACATAAATTTTTGCCAATTTAGTTTCACTATCATAGTCATAAATATTTGCAATAGAATTTCTAATCAGTCCGACATTACCAGCAGTCTTGCCATATATGTATGCCTTTGCGGTAAAGTTTAAAGTCCATACAACGTATCGTGTTTCGGATTCTCTATTTCCTTCATAAGTGATATCATTGCTCACACTCTTTAATATAATTGGAATTTCTTTTGTTACTCCCATCTCTTCTATTAAGTCAACTTTAATAGTGTAATCTGGTGTAAAATACGGTAAAATATGTTCGATTAATTGTGTACCATCTTCTATATTTCTGACATACAAATATAGTGTATAATTTAAATCATATGGTACTGGATTATACTGTGAACTAACTGCTCCGGTACTTGTTCTTGTAAAGGTTCGAACATTCGTATTTAATTTTCTAGAAGAGTCATAAGAAATATCGTTTAGAATGTATGAGAACCTTGGTAAAGTGATCTGGACTTGTTTATCTAAATCTGGATCGCCTTCTAAACGAGAAACATATAGTTCTTTTGTGCCATATGCTATAGGAACTATTAACCTTTCTTGTTCGGTTTCATCTAAGTTATACCGAACCATTGTGATATTATTAAACAAACCACCAAATGCTAGTGTTATTTTCCTTATGATTCTATTGTAAGTTATATTTGCCATTAAATATCACCAAAAGGATTGATTTCTGTCGTATTGATGATCTGATTGGCAGCATCTTCGATAAATTTATTGTCGAAGTTTTCATTTTTTGGTGCCGTTTCCATCGCATCATAGTCTGTAACATAACGATATGCACCGCTTGTTACACCGTACACATAGGTGTTTGATGCAAATTCACCATTTATATTTGTAATTGTTATTTCTCCAGTTAATGGTGTCCAACTCTGTAGTGTCGCCTCACATGTGGCATTATTGTATGTTCCATCCGTAGACTGATATACAGTTTCTTTAATTTCGTATGTTCCATAACCATAATTCGCCACATTCCTAGGTAAAATAGTAAATTCCGTTAACACATACAAACCTATAATATCAGAATCTGTTGTTATATTATAATTAGTAATACCGAATGTTGCTATATTAACTATTTTTGCTGACACTTCATCTGAAGTATATGTCGTTTTATATAGAATTGTGTCTCCTATTCTTAAATTACCTAATTCAATTGAAAAAGTATTATTTATAGGATCAATAACTATGTTTTTATTGTCATATAATCCTGAAGACCAATTAGTAGAGGCGTAAACTTGTTTCAAATCTTTTATTACTTTTAATGTTATTGTATATGCAGATTGAGTTAAGACTTCATCAATAATATCAACCCCGGTTTCAATGACTTCTTGTGAATACTTGAATTTCTCCAATTCTAATTCATAAAAATATGGAACTTTTCTACCCAACATAAAGAAATCTTTTGTTTGATTTGTAAATTTAATTTCATATAATTCACCTGTGCCATTCATAAACGGTACATAAATCAGATCGCCTTCCCTAGGTCTAGTAAAAGCATTCTGTGGAACTCTTTGTGAAAATGATCGTTTCGATAGAATTACATTAACATTGTTTTTAATTTCAAGACCAAATTTAGAAAAGAATTCTTTTTCACCCATATACTCAGTTGAGTTTGAAAGATATAATTCTAATGGAAATGCACTTCTAAATTTTTTTACTGGATCTTCACCAAATAATAAATCTCTTGCTGCATCATTATCGTTGGGAAGATAAAATGCGTCGAATCCCATTATCTTAATAGATTCTACAATAATATCTTCTATTAGTCTTTGCTCTGAGTGAGCACCATAGTTGTTGAAATATGATGAAGTTGCCATTTTAATTCATAAAAAATTCTAACGGTGCACCATAATTAGTTTGCATTTGTTCTTCAAGTTTTGCAATTTCTTCCGTTGCCTCTTGAAAAACTTTATCTCCATTGAGTGTTACACCACCAGGCAATTGTAGACCTGAGAATTTTTTCATATTATTTCCCCAAGTTCTTTTGATTAATGCAGTTGCATATTCTTTTAACCAACGATCATTCCATACTTTTGTGTATGCTGCAGGATCGATGGCTGCATAACACTCTGCAATAACAACTGTTCCGACTGGTGCTTCATAATTTCCCCATGCCCAATCGATATACAATCTCTGCATATGTCGTTGAAAACGAATTGGCACTTCACCAGAAAACAATATCTCCAATGACCTTAAATGTTGCATCGTCATGGTATAGTTAATATATGATGCAGAAGTGAAGTCGTATAATTCGTTTAGGCGCAACTGATATCGTAGATCAAACATACTTATAGATGCTTGCGAATCTGTGACAGGAAATATCCTGGTCACACCAACAATATCTAAAGTATTATTAGCTCTATCTTTTGCCTGAGTCAAATCTAAATATTTGTTATTAACATCTGTTTGACTTATCGCTTTAATGTAATAGACTTTTTGTAACCCATCAAAATGATAATCTTGCCAATATTGTAATGCATCATCGATTCTATCTTCAATTTGGTCATCATCTACGTTTATTTCAATGACAGGAAACCCAAGTCTGCGTAGACAGTAGTCTTTGAACTGCGATCTTGTAGTTGGGTTTGACATGTTTAAAATTTCCTATATTAATTTATATATTTATTTATTTTCAGGATCATTATATTTGGGCCATATAATATTAAATGGATCTTGTTGTGATTCGGGTAAATTTGCCAACTCTTGAATATAAGCGTCTAATTCGTCAATATTATCAATTTGATTTAAACCTAATCGTTCTCTTCTAGCAATTCTTTCGTATCTCCAAGTATTTTGTCTAATGAAAAAATCTCTTTCCATTCGTATTTTTTCCCATTCACTTTCTATCATACTACTCTTTTCTTCATCAGGTATATCTTTTATTACCCATCCGTTCTCCCAAGTCACATAAGAGAATCTATTATTTGTTTCTGGTTTGTCTTCAACTCTAATATATCCATTTTCTTCTAATACTTTATCCGATAAATTTATAGAGTTTGTTAAAAAATTACCACTTTCTGTTGGTATAAGTTCAGGCAAGACTTTTGGATTACCGCCTTTATATGAGTAAAGTTTTCTGTTGAGTAATTGCATAATAATATACCTTTATGATAATGCGTATTAGAGACTGGGAACCATAACACTATAAGCACTTATATACAAATTAGAATTAGTTGGATAGTATGTTGATGCTGTTCCTGGCACATATGTTGTAAGTTGCATATCTGAGGATGTACCAATGAAAGCGTGTGTTGTTAGACCAGTATTGGTAAATTTATCAGTAGTTAACATTGAAAAATAACCCGAACCACCTAAATTTTTACGATCATAATACCCTCTATTTTTAGAATTTAGATAATCTGGCCATTCACTCACTATGTCATATGTTGAAATTACAACACCAATTAATGTATCTTTATCATTACCTGACGGCAGAGTAAGACTTCTAAAATTATCATCCGATTGATAATAACCTGCATAAGGTGAGGTTGAAAGTTGTAATGAATTGCCTAACAACACTCTTGTATATGGAGTATATGGATTACCTACACCATAATTTGCTCTATATGTAGTTAATCTATTAATATCAACATTTCTAAATACAAATGCATATGTGTGCTTAAAATATGTTAAACTTCCACTTGGTAAAGCACTTGTGGTTGTTGAAATTGCATAATTACCGGGCTCTGTTACAATACTATATGCTGTAACAATATATGATCTATATGTTGACAATATAGCACTACTAAAATCTGAAGAAAGAATTGCTCTAGATGAATCGCTATTTCGTCTAATATCATAAAATGCCAACTCTTTTCCAGCAGTATAAATTCTAGCATCATAGGAGGGATATTTGTCAGCATAACCAAACCAACCAATGTATGCATTATTTAAATTTGTAGCAGCAGTTGTTGTTGATGTACTACCTACATATGCATCTGTCATTATCCAGTAGATTACATCATTAGGTTGTAAACCATTTACTACTTGACTACTTGAACCTAAATAACTACCAGCACCAGTAGTATTAAATTCTGCAAAACCCACCAGTTTTAAAGTCGAATCCCCTAACGCACCGCCATATCCACGCAGACTATTATCTAATGTAAATAAACCACTTTGATTACTTCTATCTATTGTATTTGGCACTAAAGAATTGCCAATTATTCCTCCGTTTACTCTCATATTATTATCTTGTATATTTATTAATATTCGTTAAAAACAAGGTCAAACTCATAATATGTTCCATCTAACCAAAAATTTTGAAATGCTCTACGAAAACTTGTTTCGTGCAGTGTATTATAATCAAGTTGAGAACCTGTATATGAATTTGAATAT
>Ga0209299_1001370_pt1 | contig 13538 bp, 9 predicted proteins | sample S_140806_MF_Meta_FD_187326 | JGI IMG/M metagenome (GOLD analysis project Ga0209299, IMG submission 187326) | Freshwater microbial communities from Lake Simoncouche, Canada to study carbon cycling - S_140806_MF_MetaG (SPAdes) (version 2) | ecosystem: Environmental > Aquatic > Freshwater > Lake ...
CGCCAGAACTACGCACAAGACCTACAAATATCCTCACGTGGTTTTGGAGCCAACTCTACCTTTGGAACGAGGGGAATCAGATTAATTGTCGACAACATTCCAGGCACTGTTGCAGATGGACAGGGTCAGATATCCCATATAGATTTGCCATCAACCGATCGTATTGAAGTGTTGCGTGGCCCATTCTCTGTTTTATACGGTAACTCGTCGGGCGGTGTAATCAGGGTGTTTACTCAAGACGGCGGACCCAAGACTGAGCTGCAACCTTATTTTGACGTTGGCTCCTATGGTCAACGCAGAGCTGGATTAAAAGCAAGCGGTAAATCTGGGGAGTTTGAATATGTTATTGATGCCGGACAATTTCATACCAACGGCTATCGAGATCAAAGCGCTGCCGATAGACGTAATGCCAATGCAAAACTCAGTTTTATGGGGGGTCCCGATACAAGGATAACCCTGATCGCAAATAACGTGAGCCTTAAAGCGCAAGATCCTACGGGATTAACCGAGAGCCAGTTAATTTCAAATCCAAAGCAGGCTGGCACAAGCGCTATTTCACAAAATTCCCGTAAATCAGTAGACCAAACTCAAGCCGGGGCATCGATCGACTTTCGTATTAATTCAAACAATCATTTTTTATTCACGCCTTATCTAGGTCAACGTCATGTGCTTCAGTATTTGACATCAACTACTCCGGGGTCTGGAGTGATTGATTTGGCAAGAACATTCTATGGTATGGATAGTAAATGGGTTAGCCAAACTCAATTAGTGGATATTCCAGTGACTGTAGTTGGTGGAATCGATATGAATGAAAACGATGACCGTCGTCGTACTTACACCAATTCTGGCGGAACTGCAGTTTATAGTAGCTCTGCATCCCAAGACTATGGCATGAGTGCCAAAAACTTTGATCAATATCTACAAGCCGACTTCCGAATTACGGAACGTTTAGCTTTTAATGCAGGTATCAGAAACTCTAAAACTAATTTAAGTTCTTCAACTAATAATTCCATTACTCTAAATACAGGATCTAATTCATATCAAGCCATTACTAATATGGCATCAATACAATATTATTTGTCAGAAGTCTCTAATGTATATGTATCGTATGGATCTAGCTTTGATACACCAACACTGAATCAGGTTTTTTACAGTGCGAGCGGAGCGGTCAACGGATCTAGTTGCACCTCTTCATGCTCAAACTTTGGGTTGCTCGCTGCTAATACGAAGCAAGTAGAAGTTGGCTTTAAATCAAAATTAACGACTGCAATTCAAACAAATATTGCAGTATTTAATGCAAATACAAACAATGACATTGTGATAGGCGTGGCAAACGCAGGGAGAAATTCTTTTACGAATGCCCCAAAAACAAACAGGCAGGGCCTCGAGGGTGGTGCGCAATTTAAATTACCTTATCACTTGGAGGCGAACATAGCTTATACGTGGTTGAATGCAACGGTAAAAGAATCTTACACTTACTATAATGGAACAACAGCAAATACCGTTTTAAGTGGTAATCGAATTCCTGGCGTCCCTAATCAAGGCCTGTTCTCTGAATTACTTTGGGTAAAGCCGAATAAATCCATGGAGGCCGCAGTAGAAGCAAGGGTTAATGGTCCAATGGCTGTTAATGATCTTAATACGCAATACATGGCTCCTGGATATGCCATCATGAATTTAAGGGCTGTAATGCGTCAAGAGATTGGAGGCGGATGGTCTACCTCGCAATTTTTTAGGATTAACAATATCTTTGATCGTTCCTATGTTGGCTCGGTGATCGTGAACCAATTTTATCTTCGGTCTTATGAGCCTGCTCCTACCCGAAATTGGATGATTGGTGGCAAGGCGAGCTATCAGTTTTAAGTAGTGAATATGTATTTGAACTGACCTGATTTTTAGTACCACTCCAAAAGAGAGGATTTTTGATAATCTTCACCTTAAAGGAGTGCTAAAAATGGCAAAAGGCCAGCGTCTTAAAACCGAGCAAATCGTCACCTTATTGCGGCAAATCGATGTTTTAACTACCAATGGCAAAACCCTAGCCCAGGCCTGTAAAGAGGTGGGAACAGTTGAGCAAAGCTACTATCGCTGGCGCAAGATCTATGGTGGCATGAAGGTCGATCAAGCTAAATAGTACAAAGAGCTAGAGCAGGAAAACACCCGACTCAAGAAACTCGTAGCGGACTTATCGCTACGAGAGGTGATGCTCAAGGAAGTTATCAAGGGAAACTTCTAAGCCCTGCTAAACGTAAGACAGCTGCTCAGGTGTTGATGCAGAAATACTTAACTGCTGTCAATTTAGGTCCACCACTTAAGAGAGTTTTTCTATAGTAAATCATTGCAGCAACATGGGTTGATTCTGCAATAGTTGGGGTTACTCGGGTGTGGGGTCTTACGGGTTGGGTTGGCTTTCTGGCAACATGGGATGATAATTTGTCGGTTAACCCGACAAATTTGACATCCGACCTTTAGACCGCCTGCCAATGCCATCCAATATCCATCACATTCCACCCAACACCAAGGTTCTCGGTGCCGATCAAACACCTGATTTCAACACCTTAAGGCCATTGTTTAACTTATTGTTTCGGCTCATTTTTACAGCTTCTAAGGCGTAGGTCGCACGTTCGAATCGTGCTGGGCAGGCCAGAATCTCAAAAAAATGCCACCTGTGAGGGTGGCAAGGAGACATCGAAATGCCTGAGGATATTACACAAAATTGATATTACTATACTCTAGCATTACTACCTTAACACGAAATATCGGCGAAGCTAATCCTGCTAAATATGCCAAGGATTGGAAATTCTCACTGTGGCAATTGGTTAAATTATGATCAGATTGGTAGGCCTTTTGAATTCGCAGGGCGACTGTGACAGCGTGGTGTATCCTGAACTTCTAGTGCTTGATAGAAGATCATAAAAAACCAATTAATTTAAAAGAAAATTATCAATTTGTAATTGGATAGTAATAGTCTAGATAATTAACGATACCGCTTTATGGTGGTTTAATAAAATGTTCTAAATCAGGGGGTAGTTTTATGTTGGCTTATAAAAAATATTGGATTACATTCTTTACTTTTTTCGGAATTTTTATTAGCACTCCATCATCGTATGGCGCTGATAGTAATAAATCCCCTCTTCCAATTGCCTCTCCAACATCGCAAGGATTTACTCCTGAAGGCCTCAAACGAATAGATAACTTTTTCGCCGATGAGATTGCTACCAATCGAATGCCTGGAGCTGTTCTTGCTGTAGCAAAAAATGGTAAGCTGGTGATCTATAAGTCTTATGGATATCTTGATAAGGCCAGCAATAAACCCATGACAAATAATGCCATCTTTAATTTGGCATCAATGACTAAAACTATGACGGCAGTGGGTGCGCTAACATTTTATGAAGAGGGACGTCTTCCACTTAATGCGCCAATTTCAAAATGGTTTCCACAATTTAAGGATATGAAGGTAGGGCAAATTAGTGATACTGGAGCTTTGACCCTAGTACCTGCAAAAAACCCAATTACGATTCAAGATTTAATGCGACATACCAATGGACTAACCTATGGCGGTCGAGGAAGTACGCTTATTCATAAACAGTATCCAGCTGGATCTGCGCCTGCTGCTTTTCAATATGATGGCGGACAGTTTATTGAGAAAATGGCCTCCGCACCTCTTTTATATGAGCCAGGAACGGTTTGGGATTATGGTTTTGGTTTGGATGTACTTGGTTTGATTGAGGAGACAATTGCTGGAAAAAGTCTTGATGGTGTATTGCGTGAGCGTATATGGAGTAAGTTAGACATGGTTGATACAGGGTTTGACGTTCCCATCAAGAATAAGGCAAGAATTGCTCAACCTTTACCCATTGATCCATTAACAGGAAAAGCACAATCAATTCCCATATTGAAAGAGAAAGTGAAATTTGATTGTGGTGGATCTTGTGCATATTCCACTGCCGCTGATTACATTCGGTTTGGTCAAATGTTGTTAAATGGTGGCGTGCTTGATGGCAAAAGAATCCTATCACCCCAAACTATTGCATTAATGACATCGGATCACTTGGGAGATGGAATTAAAAATAATGTATCTTTGACGGAGCCTGGTCGAGCTGGATATGGATTTGGTTTGGGAGTTGCCGTCAGAAAAGAGCGTGGGGTAGCGGCCATCAATGGAAATATTGGTGATTTCACCTGGAATGGCGCCTACGGAACAATTTTTTGGGCAGATCCGGTTGAAAAATTGGTTGTAGTAATGATGGGAACAGCTACGGGTGAGATTCGTAAAACTCATCGCGAGCAAGTCAATGCATTAATTTATGGGGCACTTAACAAATAAAATTTTAACAATAGGAGGGAGATTGAGATGAGCAATCAAAGACGTAATTTTTTAAAAGCATCTGCCCTAGCAGGAGGAGCAGCACTAACGGCACCATTAGTAATAAATCATGCAGAAGCTGCAGGCCCTGGGGCAGGAGCGATTCGGGTTGCAAATCCTGAAATGGTAAAAAATATGACAGTATTGAATTACAAAGATGGTAATCAATACATCTTGGGAGTTAAGACGGACAAAGGCATTTTACAGGTCGCAAAGGCTGCAAAGCAATTTAAAGTGAAGGCGCCCATTACTACTGATGATTTAGTTCAAAATGGTGATCAAGGCCTCTCTAAATTGGTAGGTTTAGCATTGACTAAAGGGAAGAATGATTTATTTTTGGATGAATCCAAAGTGGAATTTGCCTCTGCTATTACGAATCCAGAAAAAATCATTTGTGTAGGTTTGAACTATGCAAAGCATGCAAAAGAAGTTAATCAACCGCTACCAAAACTACCTATCCTATTTAACAAATTTAATAATACCCTAAACACGCATAACGGTATCGTTAAGGTATCAGCAGTAAATGCTGAAAAGTTTGATTATGAAGCTGAGTTAGTGATTGTGATGGGCAGAAGAGCTTACAACGTAAGTGAAGCCAATGCCTTATCGTATGTCTTTGGCTACGCCACAGGTCAAGATTTTACTGCGCGTGATCTCCAGCAACGAAGTAGTCAATGGATGATTGGAAAAACAAATGATGGTTTTGCTCCAATTGGGCCGTTTATTGTGACCGCCGATATTGTTGGGAATCCCAATCAATTAAAGATTGAGCAGTATGTTAATGGGGAGGTAAGGCAATCCTCAAATACAAATGATATGGTCTTTAATTGCGCTCAAATTGTAAGTTATGCATCGACCATATTCACATTGGAGCCGGGCGATATTATTTTTACTGGTACTCCAGAGGGCGTCATTAGCGGTTATCCGAAAGAAAAGCAAGTTTGGCTAAAGCCCGGAGATAAATTGGAAACCCGAATAGAAAAATTAGGTAACCTTAAGTTTAGTCTTGCCTAGTTAAGCAAGAGGCGGGGGGGTAGGTAGAGCCCCCGCTTTTGTTTTAGACCCGTGGATTTTTTGGAAGGCTCAACGCAAGTACAGTGTCCAAGTTTTTTAATTTCCCTAGCTGCCAACACGCCTGAATTAATTCTTTGGTATTTTTAGTTCCAATAATTGGTTCGCAGAGATAACTAAACTTATCTTCAAGAGCTTGATCGCTCATGGGATTTTGTAACGACCCAATGGCATGTTCAACCCGGATACTAATTTTTTGACCATTCATTAAATAAGCGCTGGCCTCAACGCTTGCCTCACTCATATTGGGGTCAATCTGAGCGATGACCTTGTCACGAATAGTGACCATGTCAATACGATTCACGATGGTGTCGGCATATTCGTGCTCTGAGGCTCTACCGAATACCAAGCCAAGAGCAGCGCCATAATAAATGCTGAACTTACCCTCAAGTCCCGTGCGCGGTGTTTTCTTACCCGTAAGTTCCAAAACAAGCGGGTGGACTTTGAGCTCAATTTTTTCAACCTCCCTATAATCGACGCCTTTTGCTTTTAGTTGTGAGCAAGCGTCAATGGTGGGATGAATAACAATCCCACAGGCAAAGGGTTTATAAGTATTTAAAGAGATTTCAAAAGATTTACCAAGTTGCTGGTCAATTTCTCTCCAGTCCGCCTTAGTGGATACAGTTTGTATAAAACCACGCCCAGCCTCTAAGGCTTTTGGGCTAGAGGTAAAACCATGTTTGGCAAGTAAAGCAGACATCTGTCCAGCACGTGCTGCACCCCCGGGATGAAAAGGTTTAGTCATTGTGCCAAATTGCTCACGAACCCCAATAGGTTGTGATGCGGCAATTCCGATGGCCATTTGGGTTTGATAAGCATTTAGACCCAATAATCTTGAGCAGGCAGCTGCAGATCCTAGCATGCCGGTTGAGCCGGTGATATGCCAGCCAACATGATAGTGATCAGGGTACATACAATTACCTACTCGACATGCAACATCTATTCCCAGTACTAGCGCATCAATAATTTGACGACCTGAGGCCTTAGTATGCTCTCCTAGAGCTAAGATTGCTGAAGCAACAGGGCCTGCGGGATGAATAACAGTTTTTAAATGTGTGTCATCAAAGTCAAAAGTATGTGAGCTGATTCCATTAATGAGGGCCGCGCTTCCAATGTCTACCCGTTCAGGGCGTCCTAATATTGTCGCTTGGGGTGAGGGCGAAAATTCTTGAACCGCTCCCAGAGCCGAACGAACACTCTCATGATTAGCGGCGCCAATAGCGCAACCAAGCCAGTTTAAAAAAGTACGATGAGCCTCGTGCTCCACATCAGAAGCCCACCCTTGGCTTGGATGTTGTGCAACATAATCGGCCAAAATTTTGGTGACTGGCGGTGCGTTTAGATCTGTAGCGGATTGAATAGTATTTGCCATATATTTTGAAATTAGATCGTAATGATTGGAGGAAATTTTTTATTGATCAATTTCAATCTTTTTCTCTTTTGCTACTTTGGCCCAGCGAGCAATATCTTCAGTAATGTAATTACCAAATTGATTTGGGGTCATTGGCATCGAGGTTAAAGCTTCGCTACGAAACTTTTCAATAAAATCAGGGGTAGTAATCACTTTATTTAGTTCAGAATTTAATTTACTAACAATTGACTCTGGTATTTTGGCGGGACCTACAATGCCATACCATTGCTGACCTTCAAAACCACTCAACCCTAATTCTTTGAAAGTAGGCACATTAGGAATTAATGGATTCCGATTAAGGCCAGTAACTGCAAGGGCTCTAACTCGGTTCGATTTGATATATGGCAATGCCGCAAATAGGGCAGGGAACATTGCTTGAGTTTGGCCACCAATTAAATCTGTAAATGCAGGAGCAATTCCACGATAGGGGATATGAACCGAATAAAAATCTCCTACCATCTTAAATTGCTCCATTGCCAAATGTGTGAGAGTTCCTTGACCAGCTGATCCGTAACTAATTTTTGAAGGATTCTTTTTTGCAAATACCAGAAACTCTTGAACTGTTTTAGCAGGTAAATCATTATTAATAACCAGTACATTTGGCGTAGCACCAATCATGCCTATAGGAGTGAAATCTTTAATGGCATCATAGGGCAGTTTGCGGACAGCTGGATTGGTTCCGTGTGTGCCAACATAGCCAATCATTAGCGTGTAGCCATCAGGGCTAGCTTTCGCCGTTGTTTGGGATGCGATAATTCCACCGCCGCCAGTTAAATTCTCGACAATAAAATTTTGACCAGTTTGCTTACTTAGGCGTTCTGCTACTGAGCGAGCAATGATGTCTAAACCCCCGCCAGCAGCTACTGGAGCAATGATGCGAATAGTTTTGTTTGGATAAGGCGCTTGAGCATGGACTTTAGTGATTAAAACCATACATAGACAGAAAAGGCTGGCTAAGGACGATAGCTTTCTCATTCGTTATCCTTTTAGAGAATTGGAGTATTCTATCTGAAAAGCATTAGAAATAAGAAAACTAAGGAGCTAAGAATGTTGAAAAATTACTTCTTTAAGCGAACTGCCTTTTCGTTATTCGCTTGTGTTTTATTGAGCTTTAATCTGGGGGTATCCGCACAAAGTGGCTCTGTGGTCCCAGGAAAAGTCGAGCTGTTATGGTTGGGGCAAGCTGGCTGGAGAATTAAAACCCCAACTGGAAAACAGATCGTCATAGATCCGTGGATTACAGGTGGCCCTAAAGCCCCCCAACAATTCAAGAATGATTTATCTGCTCTGGGCCCAGTTGACCTACTACTTGTTACGCACGCTCACGTTGATCACATTGGCGATGCCCCCACTCTAGCAAAATTACACAATACGGTTTTATATGGTCCAGCCGATATGGTTACACCATTAATCACCTTAGGTATTATTCCGGCAAATCTTGGACATCGTTTTAATAAATCTGGTAGCGTAAGACCACTACCGGGGATAAAGGTGACTGCAGTTCAGGCTGAACATTCCTCTTTATTGGTATGGAATAATCCGGCCACTTCCAAAAATGAAGCCCATCCTGCCGGGGAGGCGGTCGGCTTCATCATTGAGCTTGAGAATGGTTTTAAGATCTGGCATATGGGAGACACGGGTCTCTTTAGTGATATGAAATTTATTAGTGAGCGCTACAAGCCAGATTTAGTATTAATACCAATTGGTGGTAATTTCACTATGGACCCAGATGATGCTGCTTATGCCCTCCGAACATGGGTTAAACCAAAAATGGCTATACCCATGCATTACAACTCCAATCCCTTAACAAAAGGAACTTTTGCTGAGTTTCAGGCAGCGATGAAGGGAAGCCCTATCAAGATTATTCAGGTGGTCGAAGGTCAAATCATTTCTTTCTAGACTAATCGTTAGATTACTGCTTTGAAATTGGAGGTCAAATGGATTTAGATATAAACGGTAGTAAATATTCTATAAATGTAGAGCCTAATATGCCTTTACTTTGGGCTATTCGTGAAGTGGTTGGTCTAACAGGGACTAAATATGGGTGTGGTATTGCTCAGTGTGGAGCTTGTTCTGTGATGATGAATGGGGAGTTATTGCGTTCTTGTTCTGTTTCTGTATCGAGCGCAGTTGGACAGAAAATCATTACTATTGAGGGCCTCTCAAAAGACTCGAGCACTGCATTACAGAAGGCATGGATTGCACTTGATGTGCCTCAGTGCGGTTATTGCCAATCCGGACAACTTATGGCCGCCACCGCTCTTTTAAAAAGAAAGCCGAAGCCAACGGATGCAGATATTGATTCAGCAATGGCAAATATTTGTCGCTGTGGCACTTACCAACGAGTTAGAGATGGTATTCATGTTGCCTCGGGGCAGAAAAAGTTGAATGATGTTCTTAGGGATTATGCCAATCCAGGCTCTCAACAGAAAGCATGAGGTTTTTATGAATATTACGGATACAAAAAAATGAATCTTAATCGGCGTAATTTCATTATTAGTTCTGCAAGTGCAGCTGGTGGATTTGCTTTGGGAATGACTGGAGCTTTTGATGTTCGAGCACAGTCCCAAGATATCGCTTTACCTCTTAAGACGACCAATGAAGTGAACTTATGGGTTGTTGTTAAACCCGATGAAACCTGTGTGATTCGTATGGTTCGGAGTGAAATGGGCCAAGGAACCCGTACGGGTCTTTTGCAATTGGTTGCTGAAGAACTTGAATGTGATTGGAATAAGATTGCATTTGAGACACCCACGGCTGGTCAGAATTTGGCCCGAAAGCGGGCATGGGGTGAGATGCATACCGGAGGTAGTCGTGGCATTCGAATTTCTCAGGACTATGTTCGTAAGGGGGGTGTTGCAGCTCGAATGATGCTAATGCAAGCGGCTGCAAATCAATGGGGAGTTCCTGTTAGTGAACTAAAAGTCGATAAAGGAATAATTACTCATGTTTCAACAGGTCGAAAAATAAGCTATGGAAAAGTTGCAACGGAAGCAGCAAAATTAACCCCTCCAGATCCTAAATCGATAACATTGAAGAACCCAAGGGACTGGAAAATCGCAGGTACTTCAGTGCGTCGTGTGGATACCCTAGATAAGATAAATGGATCCAAGGTATTTGCAATTGATTTGAAGCTACCCAATATGCTATGTGCAGCTATTAAAAGTTGCCCTGTATTTGGTGGCAAATTAAATTCTTATGATGAATCTAAGATTGCCAGCATGCGGGGTGTTAAAGGAGTAGTCAAAGTTAATGACTTTGCTGTTGCTGTAGTTGCTGATACATGGTGGCGAGCCAAAACGGCACTTGATAATTTACCTATTGATTGGGATTTGGGGGTAAACACTAAGGTATCTAGTTCCTCAATTTCTCAATATTTAAAAGAAGGTTTAAGTGCCGAAGGTGATTTTTGGCAACGTAAGGAGGGGGATGCTTCTGAAGCTATTAAGAAAGCCAATAAAAAAGTAGAAGCAGTTTATAGCAGTCCATTTTTAGCACATTCAACTATGGAGCCTATGAATTGCACTGTTCGATTTGGCAAAGATAAGGTCGAAGCGTGGGTACCCACCCAGAGCGCAGAAAATGCATTAGCTGCTTTATCAGAGGCTTCAGGTTTGCCATTAGGTAGTTGTGAGGTATATGTCTCGGATATTGGTGGTGGTCTAGGCCGCCGTGGCAGCCTACATGATTTTGTTCATCAAGCGACTGCAATTGCAAAGCAATTTCCAAATACTCCCGTTAAATTGATTTGGACCCGCGAAGAGGATTTCACACACGATTTTTATCGACCGATTTCAATGGCAAAGATGTCTGCAGGTATTGATGAAAATGGCAACCTTACTGCAATGCATATTCGGGTATCTGGGCAATCAATTAATGCGTATTTAACGCCAATGGTTATTAAAAATAATAAAGATACTAGACAACTTCAGGGCTTTTGGGAGCAGCCAGGAGATGCGCAATTAGGATATAGCTTTCCTAATCTTTTAACTGAATATGTGATGAGAAATACCCATGTACCAGTTGGTCCATGGCGTGGTGTCAACACTAACCAAAATGGTATTTATATGGAATGTTTTATTGAGGAGTGTGCCAGAGCGGCTGGAAAAGATTCGCTTGCGTTCCGTCGCACTCTAATGAGCAAACATCCAAAGCATCTTGGTGTTCTTGATGCAGTTGCAGAAAAAGGTGATTGGGGTAAGCCGTTACCTGCGGGTCGACATCGTGGGATAGCCCAATTTATGGGGTATGCAAGCTATAGTGCCGCAACCGCAGAGGTATCTGTAAGCCCAAATGGTGAGGTGAAAGTACATCGGATGGTTTTTGCACTTAATTCAGGACATTATGTCAATCCATCTCAGGTCAAGGCTCAAATCGAAGGCTCGGTAGTCATGGCTTTATCGGCAATTTTTAATGAGGATATTACTATTGAGAATGGCCGTGTTAAAGAAACAAATTATGACAATTACCCCTTACTTAAATTAAAAGAGACTCCAAAGGTCGAATGTGTACTCGTTCCAAGTTATGATTTTTGGGGAGGCGTTGGCGAACCTACAATTTGTGTAGTAGGACCAGCTGTTTTAAATGCAATATATGCCGCCACTGGTAAGCCTTGTCGGAATCTCCCTCTGCGAAAACATGGGTACACCATTGTTTGAGTTTTATTGATTCCTTATTAGGTGACTTGAAAAGCCTTTTTCCGACAAATACCTGTGCATGCCAAGACTCCCACATCAAACCCCAGGTGAACCCACGAAATCACTGCCAAAACGAACACCTGAAACCAGGGCGCTGTAGACCATTGTTGAGTATTGTCTCTACAGATTTTTCAGCCCTTCTAAGCGGTGGGTGGCAGCTCTAAGTGCCGACGAGGTTCTGATAGAGCAATCCAAGCTCTGAACTCGACTTAATACTCCGCATGAATCCTAAACGATAGGATATTTACTGGTCCGCGTGCCGCGTTATAGGCAGGATTCTGAATGTGCTGGTAATTGAATCCAACCAAGATATTGCGAATCACGCTCATGTTGTAATAGATCTCACCTATTTGTTCAGGTCGGTAGGTAATGGTTTGCGTGGGCCCTGCATAGTCACCGATAAAGAAAGAAATACCGCCTGCTTGGAGATATTGCTTACGAGCATCCGATAGGCCATTACGCATGATCGATACCCCCAGCGTGTCGTTAGGGCGCTTCCATGAGCGACCATTAATTCCTGTACCAATGGCAATCGAGTAATCGGCCTCGGCAAATGCCATGGTCTCCGTTTGCCCGTCAGAGCGAAAGGCCCTCATATAAACACCCATATCTTTAGTAATCGCCTGTTCCGCATTCACTCCAAAGCCCGTTTTGAACTGAGAATTAGTGCGCACATTATTAATGGCCTGAGTGCCTTGCGCATTGTTTTGAATCACATAGTTGGTTGCATCGGCAAAGCGGGCTAAGACCATCTTATTGCGATAGGCCAGCATACTAACTTTGCCGGGTAAAGCATTAATGACGTGCCCCCGTTCAATTTCAATTTGGTCTCCATAGTTATTCAGAATATTCCAATCAACGGCTAGACCATTGGGGGTTTTTGGGGCCGTCATCCTAGCAGCCCGAAGGACCCAATTGTCTAAGTACCATTCGCCTGCTAGCCCCCAGCCATAGCCCCGACTATCAGCGGCGTAGTCATAGGCTAGATAAGTCAAATTGCCCCAATTTAAGAACTGAGTTCGAGGGTCTTTGGCATAGCGACTATCGTCAAATACATCTAAGAGTGAGAACTGACCCGCCGTAATCACAACTCGCTTTGAGGATACGGTTTGGGCAATTTGATTGGCTTCATCCTCTAGGAAAATCTTTTCACCTTCTTGATTGATGGTTTGACGTAAGAACGCCCGAGCCGAATAAAACTTGGCTTGCGAGCCGGCTGCTTTGTTGGCTTCGCCATTACTCAATCCTCCCAAGCCCACAAGACCTGAAAAGGGCACGCCTGAGATCACCTCGGGATTAAAGTAAATATCCGTATTGGGTGCTAAGCGAGCACCCAAGAAGAGGGTGCCGGTCCACGTATAACTCATGGATGGATTTTTAGACAAACTATTTGCACCGCTGTAGGGGGCATGAAAACCCGGATAGCGTTGATTAATGTAAGTCATTTGTGCATGCCAGTTAACGGGTAAACCAAAAATCTCGACTTCGGTAGAAATTGGTTTGGAAGTCGGCAAAACCGATTCTTGATTAACGGGCTCTGGGCGATAGCCCTCAACCCGCTGAGCCAACGCTGGAACTAGATAAACAACAAGAAGCGCACACAAAACAAAACGCATAGGACGAAGTCTAATGCACCAACTTGAACTTTTTAAGAATCTCGCTATGGGATAGCGTCCCATAAAAGGACGCTTGAGAATGTCGGTTTACCCGACAAATTCGACATTCGACCGCCTGCAGTTGCCAAGTCAGATCCAAGCAATTCCACCCGACACCAAGGTTCTCGGTGCGTACTGAACACCTGTTCTAGCCAGGCTTAAGCCATTGTCTAACTTATTGTTCTAACTCATTTTTACAGCTTCTAAGGCGTAGGTCGCACGTTCGAATCGTGCTGGGCAGGCCAAATTTCATAGGTCCGTACCGGACACATGGTTTACATTCGGTACCGACCACATGCTTTGCATAATATATATAAGTTCATATCTATTAATGAGAG
>Ga0209299_1001374_pt1 | contig 13524 bp, 13 predicted proteins | sample S_140806_MF_Meta_FD_187326 | JGI IMG/M metagenome (GOLD analysis project Ga0209299, IMG submission 187326) | Freshwater microbial communities from Lake Simoncouche, Canada to study carbon cycling - S_140806_MF_MetaG (SPAdes) (version 2) | ecosystem: Environmental > Aquatic > Freshwater > Lake ...
GCAGCTGGGCCAACATATCCACGCTGGTGTAACCAGGCACCGCCGCATTGACTACCCGTCGATTCGGGAAGGCGGCCACCCAGGGACCGGCGGCGGTAATCGAATCGCCGACAAAAATCAGATCGCTGCCGGCCGCCAGCCGAGCGGGCGGAGTACAGGCACAACAAAAGACCCCCAAGCCCAACAAGCTGGAGGTCCGAAGCCCAAAGCGAAGCAAACCTCGCCAGGGCCGCCTTAGGCAGAAATCAACCTTCTTGCTTGATGTCCTGCAGGGAGCCGAAATTGACATTGACCGAGGGGCCCATGGTGGAGGTGAGATACAGGCTGCGCCAGTAGCGACCCTTGGCTCCGCTGGGCTTGTTGCGGTCGATGGTTTCCTGCAGGGCCTTGAGGTTGTCCAGCAACTGGGCAGGCTCAAAACTCGCCTTGCCAAAGCGCACATGGACGATGCCACTGCGGTCGGCGCGGAATTCCAGCTTGCCGGCCTTGAATTCGGCAATCGCGCCAGCCAGATCGGTGGTCACCGTGCCTGCCTTGGGGTTGGGCATCAGACCACGGGGACCGAGAACCCGACCCAGCTTGGCCACCTTGGGCATCATGTCCGGGGTGGCGATCAAGAGGTCAAAGTCCATCGCCCCGGCGGCAATTTCTTCGACCAGATCGTCGTCGCCGGCTATATCGGCACCGGCGGCCTTCGCTTCGGCCACCTTTTCGCCTCGGGCGATCACGGCGATGCGGATGGCCTGGCCGGTGCCGTGGGGCAGGGCCACGGTGGTGCGCAGTTGTTGGTCGGTGTACTTGGGGTCGATGCCGAGACGGACGTGAGCTTCGATGGTTTCATCGAATTTGGCGTTGGCGTTGGCCTTCACCAGTTCGAGAGCCTCTAGGGGCTCATAGGCCCGCTCCTCAACCTTGGCGGTGAGGGCGGCAAAACGCTTGGAGGGTTTGGGCATGGTGGCAAGGGGTACGAGCGACCTTGGGTCTCCCCCGATAGGTGGGCAGTAAGAGGTGCTGGTGGGGGATCAGTCGTTGACGACGACGCCCATATTGCGGGCGGTGCCTGCAATGATGCGCATCGCCGACTCGACGCTGGTGCAGTTGAGGTCGGGCAGCTTGGTCTTGGCGATCTCTTCGAGCTGGGCGCGGCTGATGGCCCCGACACTGCCCTTGGATGAAGTGGCGGCACCCTTTTCGATGCCGGCCGCCTTGGAAATCAGCACCGCAGCGGGCGGGGTCTTGGTGATGAAGGTGAAGCTGCGGTCTTCAAAGACCGAGATCTCCACCGGAATCACGTACCCGGCCTTTTCCTGGGTGCGAGCGTTGTACTCCTTGCAGAACGCCATGATGTTGACCCCGTGCTGACCGAGGGCGGGACCCACCGGCGGCGCAGGGTTGGCTTTGCCGGCCTGGAGGGCCAGCTTGATCACGGCTACGACTTTCTTGGCCATCGGCTGGACGTCTGACGGAACTTCCCTGGAGGGAGAGGGGACGGATCTCCCGCGGGGGGAGATAGGGGAACCACTCCCCGAAGGGAGCGCTGCGGATCGCCGGACCGGAGTGGGTCTGGCGCACGGGTGGCGGTCAGGCCACAGGGGCCGCCCTCCGCAGGGAGGCGACCCCGGTGCTGGATCAGTTCTGTTTGCTGATCTGGGAGAACTCGAGTTCGACCGGGGTTTCACGGCCGAAGATGGAGAGGAGGGCCTTGAGCTTGTTGCGTTCGCCCGACACATCAATCACCTCGCCCTGGAAGTCCTTGAAAGGACCTGCAGTGACAAGGATCTGGTCGCCCTCGCTGATATCGACCTTGACTACGGGTTTCTTCTCGGCGGCCCGCTTGAAGATGCGATCCACCTCCTGACGGCTCAGGGGCCTGGGGCGGATGTGGCCCCGGGCCTTGCCGGTGGCGCGCCTTTCTTCCTGGCCGACAAAATTGATGACGTTGGGCGTACTGCGCACCGCCATCATCGTGTCCTCATCCAAAATCATGCGCACCAGCACATAACCAGGAAACACCTTCTCATCAATGGACTGACGACTGCCGTCCTTTTTCAACTTGACCCCCGGGGTCTGGGGAATCTCGATCTCCAGAATGCGATTGTCGACCCCAAGGGTGACGGCCCGCTGTTCAAGGGTGGCTTTCACCTTCTTCTCACAGCTTGAGGCCACCTGGACGGCAAACCAACGGGCCACCTGGGGTGTCTCGATCACCTCGGCCCCATCAAGGCCAGGGGCTGTTCCTGCCTCTCCAGCCACCGCAAACCCAGGCCCCTCCAGGGCCAGGGGAGCTGGCTCGGCTGGCAAGGCGGCGGGGCTGGCCTCAAGGATCACTTGCAAAGGCTCGGATATTGGCGGTTCAATACCCTCTGGCGCTTCCAGTTCCTCTGGTGCTTCCAGTTCCTCTGGGGGCTCCAGATCCTCTGGGGGCTCCAAGTCGTTAGTAGATAAAGAAGTCACGGGCACGGTCATCAACGGAACACCTGGCTGGACGCCCAATGGAAAAAGCGATCAACAGCGGCGATGGCCGCTGCCGAAAGGGCCACCATCAAGATCACCGCCACGGATTCGCTGAATAGCTGCTGGCGGCTTGGCCAGACCACCAGGCGCAACTCGGCCAGAGTCTGGGCCAAGAAACCTTTGCCTTCAGCCGCAATGGCCTCGGGCTCATCCGTACCGGCAGCGGCGGATTCGCCAAGCGGAGGGATTGGGCCTGGCCCCTCCGGTCGCTCGGGTGTGCTCTGGCTGGTGGTGGTTGGGGTGATCTGAGCCACTGGGCACGTGGCGTAGCCACGGATGGAGGGAGGCGCGACGAGGGCTGGGACGGCCTCGACAAACGATCACCCTACTGGACGCCCTCAGGGGGGGCCTGGGCAAAGGGGGCAGAGTCCCGCAGGGGCACAAACCTCAGCCCAGTGTCTGCCTCGCCGCTGGGGGCTTGCACGCATTGCACCCTCACTCCCCAGGCACCCCGGAACTGGTCTTCGAGCAGGGCGGTGGCCAGGGGATTCTCGATGCGACGCCGCAGCACCCGCCGCAAGGGCCGCGCCCCGTATTCGGGCTCGTAACCCTGCTGGGCCAAGAGCGCCACCACGGGCTCCTCCACCTGCAATTGCAACTGTTGTTCGGCCAGCAAGGCCTCCAGCTCCTTGATCTGCAACCGCACGATCCGTTGCAGATCAGCACGACCCAAAGGACGGAAGCGGATGACCTCATCAATCCTGTTGAGAAATTCGGGACGAAACTGGCGGGAGAGGGCCTCTTCCACAGCCCGATCGAGGTCGGCATCGGCGGCGGCCAGGGCCATTGGGTCCCCGTCGCCCATCTCGGCATGGCGTTTGGCACTCTCCAAAATGGCGCGGCTGGCCAAATTGCTGGTCATCAGCACCACGGTGTGGCGAAAATCAACCGTGCGCCCCTGGGAATCGGTCAAGCGTCCGTCGTCCAGAACCTGCAGCAGCAGGTTGAAGACATCGGGATGAGCTTTTTCAACCTCGTCTAGCAACAGCACTGCATAGGGCCTGCGCCGCACGGCCTCCGTGAGCTGGCCCCCCTCCTCATAGCCCACGTAACCCGGCGGTGCCCCCACCAGGCGTGCGACGGCATTGCGTTCCATGAATTCGCTCATGTCAAGGCGCACCAGGGCCTCTTCCTCATCGAACAGGGCGGCGGCAAGGGCCTTGGCCAGTTCGGTCTTGCCGACCCCCGTGGGCCCCAAAAACAGAAAGGAACCCACCGGACGGGTGGGAGCCTGCATGCCGGCCCGGGCCCGGCGGATCGCTGCGGCCACGGCGGCCACGGCCTCGGGCTGCCCCACCACCCTCTCGCTGAGGCGACTCTCCATTTCCAACAGTTTCTGACGCTCGCCGGCCAGCAGGCGCTGCACCGGAATCCCGGTCCAACGGGCCACCACATCGGCGATATCCCATTCCTCCACCTGCTCCCGCAGCATGGGGTCTTGCTGCAGCTCCGCTTCGAGGGTCTGGCGCCGTTGCTGCAGACCATGGAGCTGGTCAAAACGCAAGCGCGCCGCTGCCTCCAGATCCCCATCCCGCTCGGCCTCGGCGATGGCCTGGCGCAAGCCTTCATCCTCCTCCAGCAACAGCCTCAATTCCGCCAACCGCTCCTTCTCAACAGCCCAGCGGCGCTGCACGGCCTCCAGGGCGGTCTGAGCCTGGCGACGTTGCTCCTGCAAGGCCATTTTCTCCCCCAGGGGAGCGGCCTCGGCGGCGAGCAGGGCTATTTCGATGCGCCGCAGGTCGGCCTCGGCCGCCTCCACGATCTCCGGTTTTGAGGTCACCTGCATGCGCAGTTGGGCCGCCGCTTCATCCACCAGGTCGATGGCGGAATCGGGCAGGCAACGGTCGCTGATGTAGCGCTCCGCCAAACGGGCCGCCGCCACCAGGGCCCCATCGGCAATCGTGACGCCATGGTGCAGCTCATAGCGCTCCCTCAGACCCCGCAGGATCTCCAGGCAGGTCGAGCGGTCCGGCTCGCGGATCAGCACCTGTTGGAAACGGCGCTCCAGGGCGGGGTCCTTCTCAATGGTGCGGCGGAAATCCTCGGGGGTGGTGGCGCCGATGCAGCGCAGATCACCACGGGCCAGGGCTGGCTTGAGGATGCCGGCCGCATCGCTGCCCGAGCGCTCGCCATTGACCACGGTATGGAGTTCGTCGAGGAAGAGCACAACTCCGCCCGCTCCCTCCGCCTGGGCCACCTCTTTGAGCACGCTGCGCAGCCGTTCTTCGAACTGACCGCGAAACTTGGCACCGGCGATCAGGGCACCCAGATCGAGGGCGACCAGTCGTACTCCCCGCAGGGAATCGGGCACATCACCGGCCACGATGCGCTGGGCAAGCCATTCGGCCACAGCGGTCTTGCCGACACCAGGCTCGCCGATCAGGACGGGATTGTTCTTGCCACGCCGGGAGAGCACCTGGATCAAACGCCGAATCTCGGTGTCGCGGCCGATCACCGGATCCAACAGGCCGGCGCGGGCGGCTGCGGTGAGATCGCGGCCGTAGCGCTCCAGCGCCGAGGGCTCCCGCTCCGCCTCAGGCCCGAACTCGGCCCCGAACTCGGCCCCGGACTCGTTCAAACGTTGCAGCCTGAGGCTCTCGGGCTCGGCCCTTCCCGGCTGCGGGGAGCCCGCGCTGGCACGGGAGGGCGGGGCGGCAGGGGCGGCGGGGGCGACCACCGCAGCCCCTGCCGGCTTGGCCTCGGGGCGCCATTGGCGCAAAAGCAGATCTTCGCTGAGACCCTCTTGAGCTAACAGACGGGCACCCAGTCGTGGGTCGTTCACCAGGGCGATCAGCAGATGGGGCACATCCAGGCGGCGCTCTCCCCACCGGGCCCTATGGCGATCCGCCGCTTCCAGCAGCTCTTCAAGGGCCTCACCGATGTAGAGGGTCTCGTCTCGTGCGGGGGGCTGGTCAGCGCAAAACGCCTCCAACCGATCTAACAAACGGTCCTCATCAATCGGCAGGGACTCACTCCAGGTCTTGAAGCGCCGATCCAGCAGCAAAGCCAAAAGCAGGTGCTCGACGTCCATCGAGCCATGGCGCCAGCGGCGGGCCTGGTCCTGGCTGGCGATCAGCAGGTCCCAGGCGGTGTCATTGAAACGCTCCGGATCGGCGGTGAGACTGGTTTGGGCCCCACTTAACGAAGGGGATTCGGCAGGCATGGGCAGGCTGACCTCAAGAACCCAGGGCGGGCGATGCTGGTGGTGATGTCTGAATCAGTTCGATGCGGTAGCCATCGGGGTCCTCCACGAAGGCAATTACGGTGCTGCCGTGCTTCATCGGTCCAGGTGGTCGCACCACCTTGCCGCCCTTTGCGGCTATAGCCGCGCAGGTGGCCGCGATGTCGTCCACACCGATGGCGATATGGCCGTAGCCGTCGCCCAGGTCATACTTGGCGGTATCCCAGTTATGGGTGAGTTCCAGCACGGTGGTTTCCCGTTCACAGCCGTAACCAACGAAGGCCAGGGTGAAGCGGCCTTCGGGATAATCTTTGCGCCGCAGCAGGCCCATGCCGAGAACCTCGGTGTAGAACCGCAGGGATCGTTCCAGATCGCCCACGCGCAGCATGGTGTGGAGCAGTCGCATCAGTGGGGCACCCGGGGGGATGGGGAGTAACGAGGAAGCCTTCCTTGCCATTGTTAGCCCATTACGGGCACGAGGAACACATGTCAAGGAGATGGCGCCCCATAGGATCGCGGTCAACAGCTTTGGACTTGTGCTCGACTCCCTCGATCTGGTTATCGATTCGATCGTGGCCCGCGAGGTGCTTGATTCCCGCGGCACCCCCACGGTGGAAGCCGAGGTTTATCTGGAAGGGGGCGCTACTGGACGGGCGATTGTGCCCAGTGGCGCCAGCACCGGCGCCCATGAGGCCCACGAACTGCGCGACGGCGATGCCCGCCGCTACTTCGGCAAGGGAGTCAGCCAGGCCGTCGAGAACATTGAGGAGCGCATCGCGCCTGCCCTCTGTGGCCTGTCTGCACTCGATCAAGGCGCCGTGGATGCGTCCATGGTCGAACTGGATGGCAGTGACAACAAATCCGCCCTCGGCGCCAACGCCATCCTGGCGGTAAGCCTGGCCAACGCCCAAGCAGCCGCCAGGGGCCTGGGATTACCTCTTTATCGCTACCTGGGCGGACCGATGGCCAATCTCCTACCCGTGCCCCTGATGAACGTCATCAACGGCGGGGCCCACGCCTCCAACAACATGGATTTCCAGGAATTCATGTTGGTACCCCACGGGGCCAACAGTTTTCGCGAAGCCCTGCGCTGGGGTGCTGAGGTGTTCCACACCCTCAAAGGACTGCTCAAGGACCAAGGGCTCTCCACGGCCGTAGGCGACGAAGGGGGCTTCGCACCAGATCTGGCCGATAACGCCGCCGCCGGTGACCTGCTGGTCCAGGCGATCGAAAAAGCCGGCTACCGCCCCGGCGATCAGATATCCCTCGCCCTGGATGTGGCCAGTACTGAGTTTTTCAAAAACGGCCGTTATGCCTTCGGGGGAGGCCAATACAGCAGCGCTGAAATGGTCGACCAACTGGCCAACCTGGTGAGTCGCTTCCCGATCGTTTCGATCGAAGACGGGGTGGCGGAAGATGATTGGGAAGGTTGGGCCCTGCTCACCGAAAAACTCGGCCGCACGGTGCAATTGGTGGGTGACGACCTGTTTGTGACCAATACGGCCCGGCTGCGGCAGGGGATAGAACGGGGCGTGGCAAATTCGATTCTGATCAAAGTAAATCAAATTGGATCGCTAACCGAAACACTGCAAGCCATCGATCTTGCCGGGCGAGCCGGTTACACCAGTGTCATCAGCCACCGCAGCGGCGAAACCGAAGACGTAACTATTGCAGACTTGGCGGTAGCCACACGCGCCGGCCAGATCAAGACCGGCTCGCTCAGCCGCAGTGACCGGGTGGCTAAGTACAACCAACTCCTGCGCATCGAGGACGAACTGGGAACTCAGGCCATCTACGCCGGCAGCGATGACCGGGGCCCCCGCGGCAAGGCCTGAATCCAGCCATGTCGCTAAAAATACCCTCAAGATTCGGTTTCGGCACGTCCGGCATCATGGGCTCAGCGCTTACTTCAGCCGGCCGGCTGAGACTGCTGGAGGTGGCTTTTGAAGAGGGCATCAGCCACTTTGATACGGCTCCCCTTTATGGACAAGGGCAGGCGGAAGCCCTGCTTGGCAGCTTTGCCCGCTCCCGGCGAGACGCCCTGACGATCACCACAAAATTCGGCCTGGTTCCCAAGACCTATCCGGCGTTGCTTCGCCCCTTGCTACCCATCGCCAGGGTAGTAAACAGGAGAATAGTGTCCAAGGATCGACTGCTGGCTTGCTGGAATCGGGTCACCCCCAAAAAGCCGCTGAAGTCGCCCGCCCCCTCGGCGGCGAACTTGGCAGCCGCTAAGGCCGGCAGCAGCCCAGATAACTGGCCTGGGGAAGCAACAGTCGTGCCTCCAGTTCCCTATACTCCGCAAACGATTAGCGAGCAACTCGAACAAAGCCTACGCCGGCTCAAAACTGATCATATTGATTATTATTTACTGCACGAATGCCATGGGCAATACCTTCAACCAGGCATTCTGGAATGTCTAGATAGAAGCGTTCAGCAAGGCAAAATTCGCCACTACGGCATCGGCAGTGGCCGCTGGCAAAGCCGCTGCATCTTGGAGAAGTTTGCCACGGTGCCCTGGGTGGTCCAGATCCCCGACGGCTGGGCGAATTGCGATACTGATTGGTTCGCCCAGCGGGCCCAACCACCTCTGTTTACCCACAGCTCACTGCGCCTTTCTTTGCAAGCAGATCCTGGGTCGATGGAGATTGTTAAGCGGCGTTGGGCCGAGCTCAGCGACCAGGATCCAGACCAGCCTGAGTTATTGAGTGAACTGCTGCTCAGTGGGGCCCTGATCAAAAATGCATCTGGATGCGTGGTGTTCTCCAGCCGCCACGCCCGACACATCCGCAGCAATGCGGCCCTGCTCGAAAGGCTTGAGGCCCGCCGAACCGCAGTTGAAACTCTGCTGCACGAACAGCAACGGCCTGCCGGCGGGTCCTAAGCGATGTTCATCGATTTTGCCGATTCCGCCAATGCCATTGAGCATCAATGGGACATCTGCATCGTCGGCAGTGGGGTGATTGGTCTGGCCATCGCCAGCCATTTGCTTGACCACAGCAAGCGTCGCATTCTGCTGGTGGAAGAGGGGGGTCTGGCCGATACCGAGAACGACTCCGCAGTGCCAGCGGAACTCAGCGCCGGCGATGTGGCCTCTGGGGTAGCTGGTGGCAGGGCCAAAGGCTTTGGCGGATCAAGCCGGCGTTGGGGGGGACAAGCCCTGCCTTTCAGTGCCTTGGATCTCGCCCCCAGGCCTGGCATCGATCCGGCAGCAGGCTGGCCGATCAGCTGGGAAGAACTGAATCGTTTCTATCCACTAGCCGACAAATTTCTGGGGCTCAGCTCTATTTCATTCCAGACTGATTTATGGAAAAATTCTAAGATTACCAATGGCTTTGGCAAAGATTCTGCCCTGGAATTAAACATCTCCAAATACAGCCCCCATCCCTATCTAGCCTCTCTTTTTCAACAAAGATTTGCCACTTCAAATCAAGTAAGCTGTCTTATTAATGCCAAAGTAGCTGGTGTCAATCTAGATAGTAGTGGCCTACGCTCCACGGGAGTCCGCATCCGCAATCGCCATGGCATGGAGTCCGACATCAAAAGCCAATGGGTCGTGCTTTGTGGCGGAGGCATCGAAAATCCTCGGATTCTGCTGGCCTCCTGGCACAATGGGAAGCAAGGTATTGGCAATCAGGAAGACCTGGTAGGCCGCTATTATCAAGATCATCTTGGATTTTTTGCAGCACGACTTGAACCAATCGACTGGTCAGCATTTCGCCATCTCTTCGCTAGTTTTACCCCTGGCAATCAAAAATACGTTCCCAAGATTCAGTTGGCTCAGGGCAGCCAAGTACGTGATAATCTTCTAAATGTGACAGGCAATCTTGATGTTCAGAGTGAAGCAGATGCCCCCTTGCACTCCGTGCGTCGTATATACCATGCCCTGCGCGGTAGCAGACCGGATTCAAGATCTTGGCGAGCCTTATCAAGCGATCTCAAGCAAGTGATCAGGTCCGCCCCCGAAGCCCTGGGACTGCTATCAACCCACTTCTTCGAACATCGCATTGCCATCCCCCGCAAAGCGCGATTTTTTCTTATGGCAAATGCCGAAAGTGAACCTCTTTACAATAGTCGCATTAGGCTTAGTGATTCGACTGACAGCTATGGCATGGCCCGCCCGATTGTGGAATGGCGTGTTAGCGATCGCAGCTTGACCGCCCTGCAGTGCTATGGCCAATCCCTAAAAAGCACCCTGGAAGCAATCGGGATCGCCCGGGTCAATCTGAGCCCATACCTTACTGATCCTACAGCAAATTGGAAAGAAAGAGCCTACAGCCTTTACCATCACATGGGAGCAACACGCATGTCTAACTACGCCAAAGATGGCGTAGTTGACACCTGGGGTCGCATTCATGGAATTGGCAATTTATATATAGCTGGTACCTCCGTTTTGCCTACTGGCAGTTCGTCCAACCCCAGTTACACGGCCCTCGCCCTAGCCTTTCGCACGGCTCAATACATTCTTACCGAACTTTGAAAAAGTGCTATGGCCCTGCCACCTAGGGAGCCAATAGCAGATATGCTGTGAAGGTCGATTCTAAGCAGCAATGCTGCCGATTTCATGGCCTTGATTGATGACCTGATCAGCGGTGTGGTGAATTCCGTCGCCGGCGACAAGGCTCAGGCCCTCAACGATTTCTTCAAAACCAACGGCGGCCTTACCGGGCTGGCCCAAAAGTTTCAGAACGGCGGGGCAAGCGAACTGTTTGCCAGCTGGGTGGGTACGGGGGAAAATTCCCTGATCAACCCCGATCAAATTGACAAGATTCTGGGCAGTGGTCCTATACATGACCTTGCCATCAAGCTAGGAGTCGATACAAAGCAAGCCTCGGATTACATCGCCACCAAACTACCCGAGCTAGTCGATCGTCTCACTCCTGACGCCAAGATTGAGCCAGATATGGCAGCCAAACCACTGCCCCCTGCCCCTCCTATTGCCTGACCATCACTGGATGGAAATTGCCCCGAAATCCACAAGGCTTAAAGACCTCCTCCCTTTTTTGACGGGGGCCTAAACCCCAGGGAGATTGTCAAGGCGACTGTCCCGCTTGAGGCGCGCCTGTAACTTCAACCAGCCCCATCCCACCGGCAGGGCCAAAGCGGCCGGCACCGCTCCGTAAAGAGGCCGTTGACTGGCCACCATCAAGGCCGTCGCCACGGCCAGTCCCCCCAGCAAAAATGCCTGGCCACTGATCTGTTGGGTCAGGGCCAGGCGACGCAACAGCCGATCGGTTTCGCCGGCGCGGATCTGCACCTGGAGATCGCCCTGCTCGATTCGGGAGAGACTTTCATCGAGCCGCCGGGGAATGCCCAGGGCCCGCGTGCCCACATCCGCAGCCTGGCGGGTGATCTCATTGAGGAGTTCGCTGGGGCCGTTGCCGCTGGAAGTCATAAGGGGCAGCAGGTACGGTCGGGCAATCGCCACGAGGTTAAAGCCCGGATCGAGGCTTTTGCCGACGCCCTCGAAGGTGGAAAGGGCCCGCATCACAAAAATCAGGTCGGCTGGCAACCGAAACGGCTGTCCATAAACCAGGTCATAAAGGTCGCCGGAAAGGCGGCTGATCAGGTCAGCACTGAAGGGGGGGGTCAGGGCCTCTTGGAGCATCAGACGCACCAAGCGACGCACGGGTCCCTGATCAATCCCCAGCGCCAGCACCCCAGCTTGCTGCAATTCCTCCACCAGGGACACCGCATCCCTAGATACGGCCGCCTTCACCATGCGACCGAGGCGCAATCGCAGGCGTTCGGAGATCTGGCCCATCATGCCGAAGTCGTAATAAATGAGTGCCCCGTCGGCGGCCACTGCCAAATTGCCGGGATGGGGATCGGCATGAAAAAAACCGAATCGCACTAGCTGCTGCAGATAGCTGGCGGCGCCCTTCTCAGCTATCGCGATGGGGTCAAGGCCAGCCTGCAGCAGGGCCGAACGATCGGTGATCTTGATGCCTGGAACATAATCAAGACAGAGAACCCGCCGCGAACTCAGCTCCCAGACAACGGCGGGAATACGAATCCCTGGATCCTCCAGAAACTGCTGGCGAAAGCGGGCTGCATGTTCGGCCTCCAGGCGGAAATCAAGCTCCCGCAGCAGCACGCGCCGGCATTCCCGCGCCATCGCCACCCAGTCACTGGCCCCGCCCCAGCGGAAATACCGCTGGGACCATACCACCACTGCCGCCACCTGCTGCAACACCTCCAGATCGAGCCGAAACAGACGCTCCAGACCGGGTCGCTGCACCTTGAGAACAACCTGGCGTCCACTGCGCAGGCTGGCGCGATGCACCTGGGCCAGGCTGGCCGATCCCAGAGGTGTGGTCTCCAGGTCGGTGATCTCAACGCAGCGTTCCGCCAACTCCTCCTGAATGATGGCTTCGACGACGGCGAAGGAAAAGGCAGGCACATTGTCCTGAAGCCGCGCCAATTCCTCCACCACATCGGCCGGCAACACATCGGGCCGAGCCGAAAGCAACTGGCCCAACTTGATGAAGGCCGAGCCAAGCTCGAGAAACTGTTCCGTCAACCAGTGGGCCAGGCGTCGCTGGCGCCCCAGCCGTCTGGCAACAGTCATGCCCCCCGGATAGGTCCAGCGGCGGCCGTCCCACCACAGGCGAGCCACCAGGGTCAGGGCCAGACGCCAGATGCGCAGGGGCCGACCCAGGTGCCATCGAGGCCATCGGGGGCGCGAAGGCTCCGGCATCAGGAACGACCAGGATCCTGTTCAAGCCGTTGGGTGAGGTGCGCCACCCGAGCCCGCAGAGCATCAATGAGAACTTGGGGGTCAGAGGAGGAAGACGGCTGGTCCTGGGGGCCTGCAGACGGCCAGGAGGAGCCAGCGGCGCCAGGAGCATCTTTGGTGCTGCTTGCAAAGGGACCTCCTCGTTCCAGACGCTGGGCCTCAGCTTCCACCTCCTCCCAGAACACCGACCATTCCTGCTGAATCTGTCCCGGTGCCTGTTGGGCCAGTTCGGCCAGCTGGGCCGCCGAATCGAGCAGGCGATGGCCGAGCCTGGCGCTGAGACGGTTGAAAGCCGCCTGGAGGAAGGACTGGGGGGCGCTCATTTCCGAGGATTGATCATGTTGCCGACTGTGGCAGATCAGGGCGGGTTGGCGGCGGCCCCTGGCGAGGTGATAGCCGCCGGTTCGGGGGCCGAGGAGGGGTCAGGTGTCGGGGGGGGCAGCAAGATTGGCTCGGGGTTTGGGGCCGCTGGATCAGGACCATTGTTAAGGGCCTCCAGACGGATCCGGTCCGCCTGCCTCTGGTCGGCATCCTGACGCTGCTGGTTGAGCTGTTCCTGGGTGGCCTTGCGACTCTCTTCTTCCTGGCGTTGGCCCTCCTGGCGCCGCTCCTCCACCAGCCGGTCCAGATCACCCAGCAAGGATTGACCCTCGGCCCCGAAGCGCTTTTGCAACTCCCCCAATCGGGTGCCAGGTGATTCCTGAGCCGCAAAAGCGGGGACCTCACCCTTCGCCGCCGAAGTGGACCCCATCCGGGCCAGGCGCTGGGTCAAGCCATAGCCAAGGCTGAAGCAGAGCCCGAACATCAGCCAACGCCACCAAGGTACTCGCGATCCTTCGGTCCGGGGGCGGCCGGTCCCAGGGGACCGGGGAGCTTGGGGGGGGACCGACAGCATAGAGGGCAGGGGAAGCGGATCAAGCCATCTTGCCTGGCCAGATGCCATAGGAGCTAAACCTAGGATTACTTAGGGTCCCTGGGAAAGGTCAGCTGTGACCCCCGTACCCTCATGCCAAGGTTCCATGGCCGATCCCCTAGATCTCTGGATTCTTGAGGACGACATCGCCCTTTGCAGCCTGATCGCCGAACAATG
>Ga0209299_1001382_pt1 | contig 13474 bp, 17 predicted proteins | sample S_140806_MF_Meta_FD_187326 | JGI IMG/M metagenome (GOLD analysis project Ga0209299, IMG submission 187326) | Freshwater microbial communities from Lake Simoncouche, Canada to study carbon cycling - S_140806_MF_MetaG (SPAdes) (version 2) | ecosystem: Environmental > Aquatic > Freshwater > Lake ...
GGTGCTCAAGAAGTCAAAGCTCTTGCAGCTCAAGGTAGCTTAGCTTCTCAGAAGAGTGCTGGAAAAGAACTTGCTGTACGTCCTGGTGGAAAGGGTAAGGCTAAGAAAGATAGAGCAGCCGCCCCTAAGCCTATGGAACAACTAAGCCTATTCCCAGACTTTGAAGTTAAAGAAGGTCGTAGCAACGCTTTCTACATGGCCGGAACAACACAGCCAATCTCTGAAACCTCTAAGACTTTACAGGGTGCTGCAAAGCAACCATTTGGTAAGCAACCAAATAATAAAGACTTTGAGACAGAAGAATCAGCTGACTCTGTTTTGGACAGACTAAAAGTCGGACCAAAGAAGAAAGCTGACTAACAATGTCTAGGGTAAAGAACTTTACTCCAGAACCCCCTAAGTCTACTAAGCAGAAATCTTTGCGACATAACGCAAGAGAAGCTGCTGAGTACTTAACAGGGCTACCTTACGAGCAGCCTCCTGCACCTGATTTTCACGGCTATGTTAAGCCTGGACGCGGAGCTAGTGGGGAGCACCAAAACTAATGGGACGCTCAAAGAAAGACCTTCATTACGGTTCTAGGGACGGTAGAGGCGGCGTTGTACGCATGTCTGTAGCAGACCGTACCTCTAAAGCTGCACGTCCTTGGAATGAGCCGCAAGTTGTTAATGCGTCATCTACCTACGGCGTTAAGTTTAATAGCTACAAAGAAGTGCACAAGTATGAGAATGCTCTTGAATCTCAAGGTTCTTTAGAATCACACGAACGTTTTACCTGCGGTCCTTGTGGTAAGTTAAACGCATCATGTGCGTGCAAGGGAGATAGTAATGGCTGAAGAAAAAAAGTTTGGTCCCTACAAAGGTTCCAAAGCGAATGGAGGTCGCCCTATCTACGTTTACAAGAAAAAAGTAAACGGTAAGTGGGTTACAACATCGAAAAACAAGGCTCGTGCCGATTACGAATCTAAAAACGGAAAACTACCTAGAGGAACGGATGTTGACCACAAGGACAACAACCACAGCAATGACTCTAAAGGAAACCTAAGGGCATTGAAGCATGGTAAGAACACCGCAAAAGAGAATAAACGAAGAGCTGGTAAGAAAGAAAACGAAAAGTAAATAGAAAAGGCCCGGTCTCCCGGGCCTTTACTATTATTTAATTTTTAGTGAAATCATCAAACCATTTAGTAATGCCTGGTTCTTCAGGGTCCCCATCGTAAGCTTCAGGGCCGTAACCCCAAGAACTCCAATTTGTTCCCCTACCAGTCATGTAGAACGCTGCTTGAGCGTTTATTACCGGGTCTAATAGTTCCACGTCGGTTTTGATACCAAACTTCTCTCTACGGCTTTCTGCCAGATCGCCAAACATATTGATCTGAAATAATCCATAGGAGTTGTCCCCTGTGGCTGAAGTCTTGTTATGTGAGTCTGGGTTACCCCTGGACTCTTTCATAACTACTGACCAAGCTACTTTTAGGTTGTTGCCTTTGAATCCGACTAGGGATAGCAGGTCTTTCAACTCGCTATTAGTCAGGTCTGTTGCCCCACGGTATTTGTCGAGTGGATCTACGACCTCTACTATTGTTTGTGTTGGGCTGTCTGATTTATTTTCTGCGGCCATTGCTACGGGAATCCCGCATATAAGCATTAAATAGGCCACCAGTATTGCGATTTGCGATTTTGCATCTTTATGCACACTATCTCCTAGGCTAGAAGGCCAGTTCTTACTCGATGTGACTGTCACCCACATAAAGCAACCCGGCCTATGTCTGCCGAATTCGTACTGCAACCCTTTTGTTACGTAGTTAGTGATGGCCCAGTCTCCTGGGCCATGGATATACCGTAGCAGTAACTACAGGGGGTCAGCAACCAAGAAACCCCTGTAGAATAGTTTTTAATTATTTGAGAGGAATATCACATGGCAACATGGTCAGCACCGTGGAATACACCACAACCTGTATCTCCTGAGGTAACAGAAGCCCCAAAAGAGACACCAGCTCCAGAAGTAATTGCGGAGCCTGTAGTGGAAGAACCAAAGAAGACAACAAAGAAAACAACTGACACACCGGCTGAATAATGCGTATTGAGCGCATCGTTACGAAACAAGGGCATCCCGTACCGGAGACAGCGCATCAGCCTAAAGGACCATTTCCACCTGAACTGTTTAGATCACCGGAAGTGGTTACTGACTATGTTCCACAACCTGATGGTGGTGTAGATGTACCTTCTGGTGGAACCGCACAAAATAACTTTCAACCATCTAGATGGTTTCGGTGTAAACTCTGTGCAGAACACTTGCGTGAAGCAGAGGTAATGGATCATGATTGTGAGGCTTAAGATTGGCAAACCCAAGAGATATCGGACCTTTTTATTGGCATACCTTGGTTTATCCAGTAAAGCCACCAATTCTTTGGGAAAAAGCTGAAACTCAAGAAATAGATTTTCCTTTTAGAGGCGGGGTTGGAGTTTCAATTCGCCTTCCATTCACTAGACTGGCAATAGTTATTGGTCATTGGAATTCATCCTATGATGAAAGTCAAGCATTAACAAACGCTGTACGTGGACGGGCATTACCAGAAGAAGAAGTTAACTGGGACTTTGTTAGATTCGGAGCACAAGACGATGGGTATTAATTTTAAGAAAAACTCTGCAGCTAAGGCTGAAAAGGAAAAATCTCGTATTGAAAAACGTGTAGAAGCACTGCCCACAGGTGAGTTAATTCCCTGGACAGAAAATGCTCTCTATACAATTGGTCGCAACCTATCTAGTTGGCAAAAAACAAAGGATGCGGGAACTTTAGAAGAGGCTCGAGTTGGTGCAGAAGCTTTGCACGTAATCCTAGAATCTTTGGTAAAGCGACACGCTAATGGATGATTTTGAGTACAACGAAGATCAATTTGAAGAGCTTTATGTAGAGGATGAGTTAGATCAAGAAGACGACGAATTTTCTGAGGAAGTACCTGATGAATTAGACGAACTCTCTAAAGAGTTTGTTAAAGCCCTAATAGACAAGATCATGGCCTTCATGGAAATGCTTGTAGGGCATAAGCTTCACGCATATCAAGAGCCGCTTGCTAGACGCATTATTGAGTCTGTAATCATTAACGACGGCGAAGAAGTAACTGCTCTTGCTTCTCGTCAGTCAGGTAAATCAGAGACAATTGCTAACACTGTAGCTACCTTAATGGTTATCCTTCCTCGCCTTGCAAAGATGTATCCAGATCTACTAGGTAAGTTTGGTGATGGTATTTGGGTGGGAATGTTTGCACCTATTCAGTCACAGGTAGAAACTTTGTACGGAAGAACAGTTTCACGTTTAACTAGTGAACGAGCTCTTGAGGTACTGGGTGATCCAGAGATAGACGATATGGCTACTAAAACTCCTGGAGTTGTGCGTAACATCAAGCTAAAGAACTCAGGATCTACGCTAATGATGATGACAGCCAACCCTCGCGCAAAAATTGAATCTAAGTCTTTCCACCTAATCATTATTGATGAGTGTCAAGAAGCAGATGACTTTGTGGTATCTAAGTCTATTTCTCCTATGGGTGCTTACTACAACGCAACTATTGTAAAGACCGGAACCCCTACTACATCTAAAAATAACTTTTACAGAGCTATCCAACTAAACAAGCGTAGGCAAACTGGACGTTCTGCAAAACAGAACCACTTTCAATGGGATTGGCGAGATGTAGCTAAGTTTAACGATAACTACGAAAAGTTTATTAAAAAAGAAATGTTACGAGTAGGAGAAGACTCAGATGAATTCCAAATGTCTTACAACTGTAAGTGGCTTCTTGAAAGAGGCATGTTCGTCACTTCAACGATTATGGATGATCTTGGTGATACTTCCCAAGAGCTTGTTAAAAGTTGGCATAGATCTCCCGTCGTTGTTGGTATTGACCCCGCTAGAAAAATGGACTCTACGGTTGTTACTGTTGTGTGGGTTGACTGGGATCGTCCTGATGAGTTTGGCTATTACGACCATCGTATTTTAAACTGGCTTGAGATCCAAGGAGATGACTGGGAAGAGCAATACTTCCAGATTGTTAACTTCCTTGGGAACTACGACGTCTTAGCAATTGGGGTGGACTCCAACGGTGTTGGAGATGCTGTAGCAGGCCGACTCAAAGTTTTAATGCCTAGAGCTGAAGTAGTTCCTATTACCTCAAGTCCAACAGAGCAATCTAAACGTTGGAAACACCTACAAGCTTTAATTCAACGACAGATGGTTTCTTGGCCAGCCCATGCAAAAACACGTCGTTTACGTCTTTGGAAGAAGTTTTACCAACAAATGACGGATGCTGAAGTCCAATACAAGGGGCCAAACTTTTTAGTGGCTGCCCCTGATGAAGCCCACGCCCACGACGACTTTGTGGACTCTTTAGCCATCGCCTGCGCTATGACTCAGGATATGGTTATGCCGACGGTAGAAGTTAGTGCTTCTCCATTTTTTTCTTAATTTAGCATTTAAAAACTAGCCCCAGGGTAGAGACTTATACCTGAGGACCCTCAATCCCTATGCATAGGAGAAATAACATGGCAGTAGAAAACATTGCTCCAACACCTCAATTCCCTGAGAAGGTTGGCGCAACATATGAACGCAAGATGGCAGGCGCAGTAGCTGGACAACGTGGACCACTACGTTTTGAAGAAGGCATTGCAACTGACACAGATGTACCAAGCGATTTTCAGCTTGGCTTGGATCAAGGTTATGACACCCCAGCTGGTCGTCCAAACCACAACACTAACGTGTTTGAAAAGTATCCAGAAGAAACAATGAAGCAACGTGCACATGTTGGTTCAGCCGCATGGCCAGAAGCTCCAGCCTTTAACGCAGAATTTTCACAAGGCAACTTTGGTGATCACTCACAGGTTGTTATTGAAGAAGTTATCCGCTCAGGTGGACGCTACCAACGCATGAATCCTGCTCAAGTAGCAGACTAAGTACAGTAGACTGTAGAGGCTTCCAACCCCCGTACCCCTTCTCCGGGGGTTGGGAGTCTTTACTTAGAGAGGATCTAAATTGGCGGACACACCTGCAAATCCAAAACTTTGGAATTTGTTAAGAAGTCAAGCTAAAGCTAAGTATCCATCTCGAGGAACAAAGAATTTATCTTTTCCCGCTAGTAAGTGGTTAAAGGACGAGTATGCTCGTCAAGGAGGGAAGTTCGTAGCTTCAAAGCGTGACGTTGATCCAAAACTTCGTGACGAAAAGCAAGATGCAGAAGACGCTAAAAAGCGTAAAGAAGCAGAGAAGAAACGAAAAGAAAAACAAAGAGGTTTTAAAAATTAAGATGGGGAGTTGTGAATAATGGCTGGTGGTATTGATTTTTCACCTCCCAGTTACAGAGCTGCGTCCTCTGACTTAACTATCTCTATTTCGCCCCTTGGTTTAGTAGAACTTGCGGATGAAGAATTTGAAGTACATGGTCCGAGATTAAATCGTTACTCGCTTAACTGGGCGATGTATCTTGGGCACCACTGGTCGTACCGCCGTGAAGTAGGCGAGTCCCAGATGGTTTATAACTATTATCGTGCGTTTACCGATTACATCATTAACTTTACATTTGGTCGAGGAGCGTCTTTCCGTAGCCCAACACAAACAGAGGCAATAGTCCCAGACATTCTAAAAAGAGTGTGGGAAATAGATAACGATAAATATTCTGTAATGTGGGAAATGGGCCAGCAAGGCGGAGTATCAGGAGACTGCTTTGTTAAGGTAGCCTATGAAGAAGGTTACGAAGACTCTACAGGCCGTGGTCACCCAGGTCGTGTACGTATTCTTCCCCTTAACTCTTCTTTCTGTTTTCCAGAGTTTCACCCACACGATCGTTCACGACTAATTCGTTTTAAGCTTAAGTATCGTTTCTGGGGTACTTCTATGGAAGGTACACGTCAGGTGTACACATACACAGAAATCCTTACAGATGATCGAATTGAAGAATATATTAACGATGAGCTAATTGACTCTCGACCAAATCCAATTGGTATTGTCCCTATTATTCATATTGCTAACGTACGGGTTTCCGGCTCACCGTGGGGCCTTTCAGATTGCCACGATATTATTGTTCTTAACCGCAACTACAATGAAGTTGCTACAGACATCGCAGACATCATTAATTACCACGCAGCCCCAGTTACAGTTATTACTGGAGCAAAAGCATCTTCACTTGAAAAAGGCCCTAAGAAAGTTTGGGGCGGTCTTCCAAAGGATGCACAAGTATTTAACTTAGAAGGTGGTGGACAAGGTCTTACAGGTGCTATGGAGTACCTAAAGATCATTAAGACTGCGATGCACGAAATGATTGGAGTACCAGAAACTGCTCTTGGTCAAGTACAGCCTATTTCAAATACCTCCGGTGTTGCACTATCTATTCAGTATCAACCTTTGATGAATCGTTATCAACAGAAAATGATTCAATACGGCGAAGGAATGCAGCAGATAAACGAGCTTGTTCTTCGCACACTTGCATTTAAAGAGCCAGAAGTATTTACTTGGAATCAGGTTACAAACGGACCAATTAAGGCACATCAACTTCCAGTTCTAGATCCTAATGATCCATTAACTTATGAGTCTCAAGTACATTTCCCACCTCCACTACCTCTAGACAAGCTAATTGTTCTAAATGAAATTCAGACTAAGATGGGCATGGGTCTTGAAAGTCGTGAAGGTGCTCTTCGTCAACTTGGTGAAGAGTTCCCAGATGAAAAGCTAGAAGAAATTCGTGCAGAGCTTATTGCTGACGCTAAGGCAGATGGAGCTCTTCAACTAGTAAAAAATCAAATTTCATCCTCTATCGCATCCCTAACCGGAATGCTTCCAGATGGCACTATGCCTCCTGGGGTACAGCCTGGCGAAGGTATTGGTCCTGGACCTACCGGACAACCTGGCGTTATCTCTCCAGTAGAAGAAGGAGTACTGCAAGAACTACAGCAGACTCAAGTTGATCTTGTTACAGAAGCATACGGAACAAAGATTCCTCAACGGAGGACTCCAGATCCGGACAAGCCTGAATAACAAGTTTAGGCAGACAAAGTAGCAATACTTTGCCAGCCTATTACCACTAACAATCCGCAGGTCATCGTGGCACTAAATCGGACAACGACCTCTTAACCTAAAGGATAAACGCATGTCAGAAGCAACTAACATCGTTGATACACCGGAAGCACAGGCAGCTTTTCTAGCCGATGTTCCAGTAGCAACAGAAACACTAGTAACACCCGTAAAGGATCAGGCCTTGACAGACAAGGCTTACAGCGAAGAAGACCTAAAGCGTGTACGAGAGCAGGAAAAATCAAAGCTCTATCCGCAAATAGATTCGCTAAAAGAAGAACTCAATGTGCTTAAGAAAGAGCGTGAAGAACGCATCGCTGAAGCAGCTGCTCGTGCAGCTGAAGCAGAGGCAGAGGCTAAGAAAAAGGCCGAGTCTGAGATGGATGTTCGTCAGCTTCTTGAAAGCAAAGAACAAGAGTGGGCTCAAAAGTTGGAAGCCGAACGCCTAGAGCGTGAACGTGCTTTCACTCTTCTTGAGCGTGAGCGTCAATATGCGGAACTCACTGAGTATCGCACACGCCGCTTAGAAGATGAGCGTGACAACATCATGCCAGAGCTCGTAGATCTTATTTCAGGAAATACTCCTGAAGAGATCGAACAAAGTATTACAGGACTAAGAGAGCGATCTTCAAGAATCCTGGAATCGGCGCAGTCTGCAATGCAGAATGCCCGTAAAGAAATGACTGGGAGTCGTGTAACAGCGCCTCCATCCGGACCGATGGACACTAATATGGAGCAAAACTCGTTTACTGCGGAGCAGATTGCCGCAATGTCGGTTACCGAATACGCAAAATACCGAGGAAAGTTGCTGGGTAAATCAGCATCTGACCGAGGCAAGGGAATCTTCGGGTAAGAAGTTACCTAACCAATTAAAAACTAACTAAGGAGTAAAACCGACATGGCATCAGCCGTAACAGGTACCGGCAATTTAGCCGCAGCACCTACCGCGTACTCTGGTTCTAACAGCCAGCTTACACAAGCAATTCAGACCATCTGGTCAAAGGAAATCCTTTTCCAGTCAATGCCTATTCTTCGCTTCGAACAGTTCGCTGTTAAGAAGACAGAGCTAGGAGTTGCACCTGGTCTTCAGATCAACTTTATGCGTTACAACAACCTCGGCTTCGCGGGTTCACTCGTTGAAGGCGTTCGTATGTCAACAAACGCACTAACAGCACAGCAATTCTCAATCACAGTTGCAGAGCATGGCTATGCAATTGCTGTTTCAGAGCTACTACTTAACGCATCATTTGATGACGTAATGGCTTCAGCCTCACGTCTTCTTGGTCGTAACATGGCTCTCTACCTAGATGGTCAGGCACGTGACACACTCATGGCCGCATCTTCAGTTATCTACGGCTATGACCGTTCAGGTCTTTCAGCTGCAAATGACTGGTACGGAACAGGTACCGCTGGTACTTCCCGTGCTTCTCTTACTGGAGCATTCGACCTAACAACAGCTGTTGTTAAGGATGCTGTAGAAACATTGGCAACAAAGAACATCCCTCGCCTTGGTGAGACATATGTTGCTTTCGTTCACCCACACCAGAGCCGCAAGCTTCGTGACAACCCAGAGTTCATCGAAGTAACAAAGTACGCAGCTCCAGGTAATTTCATGCTAGGTGAAATTGGTCGTCTATACGACACAGTATTCATCGAAACAACACAGATCGAAAAGGTGGGAAATGGTGCTGGTTCAGGCTACTCAGCTGATACAGCCGTTGCAGCAGGATCAATCGTTTACCCAACAGGTGGCGGTTACACATCACCAGCAACAAAGACCGGTAACGGTAACAAGGACCGCTATACAGCTATCTTCATTGGAGATAACGCATTCGGTCACGCAATCTCTCTTCCAGTTGAGCTCCGCGATGGCGGTATCCTTGACTTCGGTCGTGAGCACGCACTTGCTTGGTATGCAATTTACGGTCTTGGTCTAATCACTGACCAGTCTGTAGTATTGGCAGAAACCAACTAATTTAATCTAGTTAGGGGGCTGGGGCTCAAAATCCAGCCCCCTAACACAAACAATAGGAGAATACTAATCGTGTCAAAAGCAAAAGTAACAGACGTCACAGGACGTCAGCGTGAAGCTCAAATTAAAGCGCACGCAGAAGAACTTGCACAACGTGCAGGTGAAATGTCAATGGCAACTGCGGAAGCAGCATCAAAGCTAGAGACAGAAGTCGTGGATCTAACTGCTCCAGGAAACCCAACAGTTATTGACGAAGTTGAAACCGTAGGCGTTAGTCTCGCAGACGACACACAAGTTATCCGTGTCGCTGAAGACCTAGATTTTGTAACAATCGGCGCAGGAAATCACTTTTCCTTTAAGGCCGGACAGAAGTACAAAGTAGCAAAGCATGTTGCTCAGCACTTGCAAGAAAAGGGCTATTTGTACGATCGTCTCTAATAAGAGACATAATCTAGAACGCCCTCATGGACAAGCCGCCCTTCGTCCATGAGGGTTCTTAACGTTTGTCCTGACTTCTGACAATAATCACGGGATTATTTGAACATTAACTTCATCGGAGGAATCAGTGGCAACACTTGCAGCATTATCTGAACGTCTTCGGTTTGAGATAGGCGACCAAGGTAAGTCTTTCGTTGAAACTTTTAGGGGAGATGGCGTACAAACCCGCTTCTACCTAACAGTAGCCCCAGTAGATGGCAACACCATGACCGTTAGAGTTGGCTCAACCAACGTGTCTGGAACCACATCCGTAGAAGAGCGAACAGGTCTAATTGTCCTAGCATCGCCTCCGGCTGATGGAGCAATCGTAACTGTTTCTGGTACCAACTTTAAGTATTTTACTACCGCAGAAATTGATGAGTATGTTAACACTGCCTTTCTAGAGCATGCCCGTAGCACCACAGATTCCAACGGTAGCCGTGCAACCATTACAACTCTTCCAGCTGTTGAAGAGTACCCAATGATACTTCTTGCAGCTACTATGGCTTTGTACACTCTTGCTACAGATGCTTCTTTTGACATTGACATTATTTCTCCAGATGGCGTTTCTATTCCCCGTACAGAACGATTCCGCCAACTAACAGAGATCATTAATAATCGTAAAGAGCAATACAGAGAGCTATGCAATCTTCTCGGTATCGGTCTTTACAAAATTGAAGTGTTCAACCTACGTCGTATTAGTCGCATGACTAATAAGCTTGTACCTATCTACAGACCACAGGAGATTGACGATGCTTCTCTTCCACAACGGGTACGTTTGCCAATCCCTAATTATGGAGATGTCACTCCCGAAAGTGACGTTATTACCCGCGACCTCTCTATGTATGCGGGAGACGACTTTGCTATTAAACTCAAGTTCTCAATGGATCTCGCTACATATACGCCTAAATCTCAACTACGCCTATTCCACACTGGGGGCCGTGCTCAAGTAGGTCCAGTAATTGTTGGAGAGTTTGTTATTACAAAGCTTCGATCAACAGTTAATGGAATCTATGACATCATTCAACTCTCACTTCCAGGATCTGTAACAAAAGAACTTCCATACGCTTGCTACTACGATGTGCAGCTAACTGACAACACTGGAAAAACAAGAACATACATCACTGGTAAAGTCTTTACTGAAGAGCAGGTAACTCTTTAATGGCTACACCAGAAATTATTGAGATAATTGAGCAACCTACAACAGTAATTACTATTGGTGCTGATAAAACAGGTAGCACAGGTCCTCAAGGTCCTGTAGGTCCTACAGGCCCAACTGGTTTAACTGGGGCAACTGGACCGACTGGTGCACAAGGTGCAACTGGATCCACTGGTGCAACCGGTGCAACAGGTCCAGCGTCTAACGTTACTGGACCAACAGGTGCACGTGGTTTAGATGGACCGACAGGTCCTACTGGTGCTACTGGTCCGCAAGGCGCTGCTTCAAATGTTACGGGCCCTATTGGACATACTGGTCCCGCAGGTATTCAAGGTGAGCGGGGACCTATTGGTCCACAAGGACAAACTGGCCCTACTGGAGCTGCTGGAGCTACTGGAGCAACTGGTCCGCAAGGCGTATCAATTCATTTCCGCGGTTCTTTATCCACATACGCTGCACTTCCTTCAACTAATAGAACTATTAATGATGCGTATTTAATTTTAGATGAAGGCGATCTTTATGTTTGGAATGGTTCAGCTTGGGACAATGTAGGACAAATTGTTGGTCCTAAAGGTGACACTGGTCCACAAGGACCTACAGGTCCACAAGGTTTAACTGGTTTAACTGGTAACACTGGACCAACAGGAGCAACAGGAGCAGCAAGCACAGTAACCGGCCCAACAGGTCCAACTGGTTCTACAGGTCTACGTGGTTTGCAAGGAGAAATTGGACCTACAGGTTCTCAAGGACCTACTGGTGTTTCTGGACCAACTGGACCACAGGGTTTATTAGGACCAACTGGATCTCAAGGTCCTACGGGACCTTTAGGACCAACTGGAGCACAAGGTGTAGTTGGTCCTACAGGATCAACAGGACCAACTGGTACACAAGGTGTAACGGGCCCAACAGGACCGCGAGGTTTACAAGGTTTAACTGGAGCCTCTGGAGATACAATACTTAACGTAGATGCTGGCGCACCAAATAGTGTATATGGTGGCGTAGATTCAATTGATTGCGGAGGAGTGACCGGCTAATGGCTGTAAAAGTTCAATTTAGACGTGGTACCGCATCTGAGTGGTCTGCAGCAAATCCTGTTCTTGCACAGGGTGAAGCAGGTTACGAATACGACACTGGTAAATTTAAAATTGGTACTGGAGTTCTTGCGTGGAACTCACTATCTTATTCTTCTGGAACAACTGGACCTACAGGTGCTCAGGGTGTAACTGGTCCTACTGGTCCAGTATCTACCCAACCTTCAACTGTAACCGGTCCTACAGGACCTACAGGTCCGCAAGGAACTAGCATTACTGTTAAAGGTTCAGTAGCTGCAGTTATAAATCTTCCTTCTTCAGGTAATGCAGTTAACGATGCTTACATTGTTACCGCAACTGGTAACTTGCATGTTTGGAATGGAACAGCTTGGACTAACGTTGGTGCAATTGTTGGTCCAGCTGGAGCAACGGGTGCAACGGGTTCCACTGGACCTACTGGTCCTGCGGGTACAAATGGTTTTGTAGGTAGCAATGGTGCAACAGGTGCAACCGGACCAACAGGATCTACCGGTCCAACTGGAGCTACTGGTGCCGCCAGCACAGTTGCAGGCCCAACAGGTGCAACTGGACCTACTGGTCCACAAGGTTTTCAAGGATCTCTTGGACCAACTGGACCTACGGGCGCTGCGTCTCAAGTTACAGGGCCTCAAGGACCTACCGGACCTACAGGTGCAACTGGTCCTCAAGGAAAATTTACAGCTAGTGCAGTAGCCCCATCTATTCTTACTGCTGTAACTGGCGACGGTTGGTTTAACACAGATACTACAAAAACATACGTATTTTACAACAATGTGTGGACAGAAGTAGGTTCTGGAAATATTGGGCCAACTGGACCTCAGGGTGTGCCTGGGGCTCTTCAAATCGGCACAATGTGGTGGTTTGGAATTTAAAAAGAAGTATACGCCGTAAAAAAATGTAATAACAAGTATCTTGTACTAAGTGCAGGTAAAGAGAGGTAAAAATCAATGCCAGGTTTCTTAGGCGGTAATTCGAGTGGTACAGGCGGAGAGATCCGTTTTCCTGCTGAATTTATTGATCCAGTAACGAAACTCCGCGTCTCCGAACCGCAGACGCTGATTGATACAGACTTTGAATATGGTTTGCAGCCTACTAAATGGGAAACAGTTGAGCTTATCAACAACACTCCATCCTTTTTCTCAAAAGGTGGAGATACAACAATCCCAAACATTTCTTCTGTAACCACAACTGAACTTTCTCGTGAAGTAAAGGTAACTACTTCTTTAGCCCACGGTCTTGCTGTTGGTATTCCAATCAACGTTTCTGGTACTAAGTCTCTTACAGCAGATGGTGCCTACATCATCAACTCTGTACCTGATATTTATACCTTTACTTATCTTTGTAAGCAAAACCAATTAGTTACAGCATCTATTGAAGATCTTTATACTTCTATTGTTACCGGTGAGTTTTTCCAAGGATCACAAATTCGTATTGCTGACTCTGATGGTTTGGTAACAGACTCCGCTAGTAACTCTACACTAACTATTAAAACTGAATCACCTCACGGTTTTGGTGTTGCAACCCCATTTTATTTCTTAAATCTTAACTCAACAGTTTCTCAAGAATTTGACTCTTCTAACTCTGCTTCTAAAGCGTTTGATGCAAGTAACAGTGCAACTGCACAGATATTTGATGGTTCTAATACTTTAACTTCTTACAGACTTGATCTTGATAATAACGCGGTAGCTTCTGGAACTGTAAGTTCTATCTCAACCTACTCATCAGCAAACAATACTATTA
>Ga0209299_1001383_pt1 | contig 13473 bp, 27 predicted proteins | sample S_140806_MF_Meta_FD_187326 | JGI IMG/M metagenome (GOLD analysis project Ga0209299, IMG submission 187326) | Freshwater microbial communities from Lake Simoncouche, Canada to study carbon cycling - S_140806_MF_MetaG (SPAdes) (version 2) | ecosystem: Environmental > Aquatic > Freshwater > Lake ...
TGTCGTTCACCGCGGACTACGTCGGCTCGACCGCTGACTGGGCCATCGGCACGGCCCGCTGGGACATCAAGTTCACGCAGGGCACGACCATCTTCTACTCGGACACCATGCGCTTGGACATCATCGGCCAGGTCACCGTCTAATTTCATGGCCCTTACGATCACCATCCCTGGAGCAGTCGAGACGACCACCGGGTCAACCGCCCCTGCCGTCCTGACCGTCGGCGTGGGCAGCCCGGGCGTAGGTGTCCCCTCTGGCGGGAGTACTGGTCAGTATTTGGTCAAGGCGTCGGCGACCTCGTACGATACTGCTTGGCTGACCCTGCCTGCCAATTACATCACCAGCGTCACGGCGCCGCTTGCGGTCACCGCTGGTAATCTGGCGGTGGACCTCTCGGCCTACCTGACCACCGCGACTGCGGCCAGCACCTACCAGACCATAGCAGGGATGTCGTCGTATCTGACGAGCGCCACTGCGGCCTCGACGTACGCCGTCATCGCCGCAGGCCAGCCTACCTCGGGTACTGTCGGCCAAGTACTGACTAAGAACTCGGGCACAAACTACGACTCCTCCTGGGCCACTCTTATCCCCGGCGATCGTTACCTGACGTCCTCGACGACGAGCAACACGATCAACAACGGCACCAAGTCCTTTACCATCGGCACTGGCCTTTCGTACACGCCGACGCAGAGCATCACGATTTCTTACAACGCGGCGAACCATATGCACGGCGAGGTGCTGACGTACAACTCCGGCACGGGTGCGCTATCGGTGGACATCAATCACCACACTGGCTCGGGAACGTACGCGGCTTGGACTGTCAATGTCGCGGGCGTGGTCCCTGTCGCTTCAATCGTTTGGGGTGATATCACCGGCACGCTGGGCAATCAGACCGACCTCGCCACGGCGCTGAATAACAAGCTCGAGACCAGCACAGCAGCCACGACCTACGCGGCCCTCGCTGGCGCAACCTTCACGGGCGAAGTCTCTACCCCTGCCTCGACGACTGGCACGGCTGGCTTTAGCATCCTCCCTGGCACGGCCCCGACCTCCCCGATTAACGGCGAGTTCTGGAACACCGGCACCGATCTACAGGTCCGCCTCGGTGGCGTCACTGAGACGCTGGCCGAACAGTCTTGGGTGACCTCGCAGGGCTACCTGACGTCCTCGGCCCTGACGCCTTACGCCCCGCTGGCTGGTGCGACCTTCACTGGGCTAGTGACCACGCTGGCTTCGGCCACGGGAACGGCTGGCCTGAACGTCCCGCACGGCGTTGCCCCGACCTCCCCAGTCAACGGCGACATCTGGACGACCACTGGAGCCGTCTTCGCTCGCATCAACGCCAGCACTAAGCAGCTGATGACCCTGAGCGATACTCAGACCGTCTCGGGCAGCATCACTTTCTCCAACGCCTCGCAGACCCTCGGCAGCTCGACGGCCACTGGCACGATTAACGTGGCCTCTGGTGCGACCATCAGCGCCTCGACCAAGACCCTGAACATTGGCACAGGTGGCGTCTCCGGCTCGACCACGACCACGACTGTCGGCCCGGTCCTCGGTGCTTCGACCACCACGATCGGTGGCACGACTGCCGCGTCTACCCTTAACCTTGCCACGGGTGCGACCCTGACGGGCACGACCAAGGCGGTTAATATCGGCACAGCTGGCGTCTCAGGCTCGACTACGAATATTGCCATCGGTGGCACGGCGGGTACCTCGACGACCACGCTAAACGGTACGACCAACGGCGTCACCGCCGCGGTAGATACCAACACCGTCGCCCTAGCCACTACGGCCTACGTCGTCGGTCAGGGCTACGCCAAGCTCGCAAGCCCGACATTCACCGGCACGCCAACCTTGCCGACTGGCACAATCGCGACAACGCAGTCTCCTGGCAACAACACCACGGCCTTGGCCACCACGGCTTTCGTCACGGCGGCGGTTCCGCTTGTGGCTACCTTTGCCGAGTCTCAGCAGCTGACTTCCGCGACGGCGTTCATGTCGCCGTTCGACACGCTGATGGCCATGATGACCGAAGGATACCGTCCGGCCCTTGGTATGACTGGCGGTAGCACTGGTGCTGGTGCAGGCGTTAATGCTATTATGCCGCAGTATATGGGCATTGGTGGCCCGAATACTCTGACCGCTGGCAATTGTTACGCTATTACTAATGTCAACGGAAGTTACTCAACGGCAAGCACATCAATCCAGACTATTAAATGGAACAAGCCAGTGTGCATCTCTGGCACTTTTAACGCAGTCACCGCTCTAACCGGTGAAGCCAACAACGAGTTTAAAATCTTTCTCGGTGCATCGATGCTCAACGGCGATGACCCTACTTCGGCCAGCATCGGTCTTTTTAAATTAGGCGGCACGACGCCCATCAGCGTCATGGTCCACAACGGAACTACGCTGACGAAGGTTGCGTCTTCATCCAGTTTCGGCGGCACGACCCCGATCCGCTACTTGGTCTATTCAGACGGCAACGGTAACGTGACCCTTTACATTAACGGCACATCAGTCGCCACGACTGCCCTTGGCCCGACAGGTGCAACGCAAACCAATGTCGGGCAATTCACTGCTTCGATTAAGCAGACTGCTACCGCAGTTACTCGATACTACATTGAGCTTGTTCACCCGAAAATCTTTGTCGCCCCGCAATAATGATTACCTACCGCATTACCTGTATGTTCCAGGCTGACTGGAAGAACCTCTACATGGCTCTCTTCGGAGATAGGCAGCACAGTTACAGCGTCATCGATTACGACTACGCTGTTTTCGGATTTGAAGACCCTACCGTTGCGCCCGCCGACCTCGGCCCCCTCGTCGTCGTCACCATCATCCCGAACCCATGATCACCCTGCTCCTCATCGTCGTCGCCTTCGCTGGCGGCTTCTACGCTGGCGTCAAAAACGCCAAGTCCGCCAAGGTCGAGAAGGCCGTGGACATCCTCAAGGCCCTCAAGGGCAAGTAAGGTATGCGTCTACTCCTGGTCATCGCTCTCTGCCTGACCGGGTGTGCTACGTCAAGCGAGCCGCTGCCAGTCCAGCCGGACGCTCCTACCTCACCGTCCGTTGTAGCTACAGTCTCCAAACAATGGGACACCGCCGACGCTAAGGTGAGCGCCGCCATCTCGATTGCCAAGGAGAACGCCGACCGCCCCGAGGTCGTCCGCAGTGAAACCGCAGTGGCCCTCTCGTTCCTCCCACCCCCTGAGGCTGGCGAACTTGCCATCGCCCGGGCACGTGCCGCCAAGGCCGATCAGAAGGACTACGCCGCCGCCGAAGCCTTCGGGAAGAAACTCCTCTCGCAGATAGACACCTCCTGGCTAAAGGTTCAGGCCGACACGACCGAAAGCCTACGCATATCTCAGCTGAAGGACGCCCGCATCGTCGAGCTGACCAAGGCCGTCGAGCAGGCCAAGAAGGACGCCGCGTCAAACCTCTGGACTCTGGCTGGCATCGCCGTCGCAGTCATCGGCGCCGTCGCTATGGTCTTCGCCGGCCCCCGCATCGGTGGGACGCTGCTTGCCTCGGGTGCCGCGATTGGTGCGTTCCCGCTCATCGTCGACAGTGAGTACTTCTCCTACATCGCCGGCTCGACTCTAGCCTTGGCCGCTGGCCTTGGCATCTATTGGCTTTGGGACCACGTACGCGACAGCGCAAACGCACCCTATGAGCCGCCGCAAAAGTAAGCCTGTGAAAGTTGTCTGGCGAAAACTCGGCCGCGAGAAGGCATGGGGTCAGGCCACGATCGGCGAAGACCTCATCGAGATTGACCCGCGTCTCGGCGCCAAGCGTCAGCTCGAAGTCTTGTGCCACGAGCAGGTGCACCTTATCTTTCCGAGCGCCAGTGAGCCCGAGGTCGACCGTGCCGGCAAAGCCCTGGCTAAGATGCTATGGGCTCAGGACTATCGTCGCGTAGTCCTCGCACCCAACGCCAAGCCCCCGCGCATCACATGACGACCGAGACCTTCACGACCATCGTCGTCCCAGGGATTGCCTCCCTCGCGTACTTCTCCGCCGGCGTGGCCTGCTTCATCGCTCACCGCCCAGCCTTGGCTGTCATGTGGCTCTGCTACTCCATCGCCAACATCTGCCTACTCTCGACCGTCCTCCGTAAATGAGCGCCTTGCCTACCCCTCCCGGCCCTGACGATATGCCCGTCGCCCTACGCGACATCGTCTTCGGCGTTCTGATCGGTGCAGCCGCTTGGCTCATCCGCTACCTTTGCTCCCCGGACAAGTACTCGATGGGCTACATCTTGCGCCGTACAGCTACCGCAGGGCTGGCCTCGCTCCTGGTCGGCCTTGCCACTAAGGGATACTTCGCATCCGAGGGCATGGCCTTCGCCGCGGCAGGCTGTGCCGGGTATGCCGCCCCCGAATTATGGGACGCCCTTTTAGCCCGTGCTAGGGCTTTGAAGGCTAAGTCCCCACCTAAGGAGTAAAGACGCCGCCACGGGCCAGCCAGAGGGGTCTATTGCCCCTTGACGGAGGCACACCTAGGGGCATAGTGAAACCCATAACGGCTCCTGCCTCTGCCGAAAGGTACGCGGGAGTCTTCTTTTATGCCCATGCGGAAAGGTGCTTGACGAATGCAAATCAGTCGGGCAAGGTGCTTGTCATGAAACTACTCCTCGCCCTCCTCGCTGGCCTCGCGCTGGCCGTCTACATCCTGATCATGGCCGACGGCCCTGACCTGCTGGAAATCATCAACCGCTTCTAATTTCCCACCATGGCTCTGACTAAATCCGAAAGAAACAAACAGTTAAGAAACGAGAACGCGCAACTGCGTTTTCTCATCGATGATTTGCTGACGACGCGTGACAACCTGGCTTTCTTCTCCGGCCCTGATCAGTGCCACGAAGTTAGCGAAGAGAGGTTTGACGCACTTCAAGAAACCATCGACGACCTCGAGGACATCTACATCGCCCGCGTCAACGCTGTTAAGCGCAAGTAATTTCCCACCATGCCCAACGCCCACCACCCCTACACCGAGACGCTGACCTTCGCTGGTCGCGTCCTCCCCCTTAAGCGCCCGATGGCCGAGTACGCCGCTCGCCGCCTTCAGGCTATCCTCCCGCAGATTGCCGCGCTCAACGCCGCCGGCAAGTCTCAGGGCGATGCCGCCGCCGCGCTCGAGACCACCGTCACCACCCTGCGTCACTGGCTCGACATCACCGGCACGACTTGGGTCAACGTCAAGCGCCGTGGCCCTTACTCTTCCCGTGCCTAACCCTCTCGCCCACTCCACCGACATGATCACCACCATCCGACCGAACAAGATGCCCGCCCTCTGGTGGCTCGTCCCCTGGGCTTACGCCCGCACCCTGCACATGAGCGCCAACGCCGTGAAGGCTTACGCCGACCGACTCGACGACATCCTGGAGATACAGCGCTCGCTCATCGAGGAACAGGCCGCCGACATCCGTCTACTTCGGCAGCGCGTCCGCGATCAGGACGACGCCATCATCAAGGGCACGGCCATTACCCCCGACGCCTACCCCCATGAGTAACTTCCAGCACCTCGAGGGTATGCGTAACCTCCTCCTCGAAATCTACGAGGTCAACGAACGCATCATGACCGGGGACATCTGCTCGGCCAAGGCAGCCATTGCGTCGACCAACGTGAAGAAGATTCTGAACCACTACCACGAAGCCCTGCACGAAGACGGCGCCGTGAAGGTATCGCTCCAGGCTTACGTCGCGGCTGGTGGCTGGGTCGGCATTCAATACTCCTATGAGCTCGACGGCTTCGAGGTCGCCGGATCACAAGTGCCCCGCAGGGTATGACGCGCCCCTTCTCCATCGTCGCCCTGTTCCTCCTCGGCTTCAACTCAGCTGCGGCCTCCGACGCCACCTTCCTTGAGGCCATCGCTCAGGTCGAGTCCGGCCAGAACCGCAAGGCCATCGGAAAAGCAGGAGAGCGGGGAATGTATCAGGTCGGCAAGGCCGCGTGGAACGACGCCAACGCCCTGCTGGAGGCCGAGAAGCACTTCCACTATCAGTGGTCGCAGTGGCGAAACGTCACCGCCCAGGACATAATCGCGGCGGCTCACCTCCGCATCCTTCGGCAGCGCTTCAAGGCTGACGGCTACTCGACCCCCACCCCTGAGCAACTTGCGTTAGCTTGGAACCGTGGCTACGAAGGCGCCAAGTCTTGGAACTTCGCCCCAAACGACTACGCCCTACGCGTCGCTAATCTTTTCCGCTTGTCCCAGCGTGGGAAGTGACAAGGGTCTTGCCCATGCACTTGCTCGTAGCAATCGACCCTGGCGTGAACGGTGGCATCGTGTGGTCGCTTGACGGTGATTCTGTCGAGTGCGCTAAGATGCCCGGCTCCGACTTCGAGGTCTGTCAGTTCCTCGCCGACTTGAGCTGCAAGGCTAAGGACGTAAGCCTGTACCTTGAGGAACCTCCGCTCTTCGCTGGCAAGAACATCCCCGGCTCGGCCATCGGTAAACTGATGTGGAATACAGGCGTACTCTACGGCGCCGCCGTTGCTATGGGCTGGAAGATTCACCGCATCCGTCCGGCCATCTGGCAGAAGACGCACACCTGCGGCACCAAGGGCGAACTGACCACGACCCAGTGGAAAAACAAACTTAAGGCACGCGCTGCAGAACTCTTTCCGACCCAGACCGTCACCCTGTGGAACGCCGACGCCCTCCTCATCTTCGACTCCGCCTCTCGCGGCGTCATTAACTGAGTTAACATAACTCGGCCAAACCCTCCCCTTTGTAAACTTTACCCAATGAAGAAAGACATCAAACACCCCTCCGAGTACCGCATCATCGCCGACTCGTCATACATCGTATTACCCGATCAGAAGGTCGCCCGCCTCCTGACCCCGACCGTACGCAACGGCGTGACGTACTACAACCTCTTCGTCCCCGACTACACCCGGATGTCCCTGGCTGACATTGAGGCCACCATCAAGGCCGGTGAAGTCACCAAGTCGACCGACGCCAAATAATTTCCCACCATGAGCACCACGCCCTCCAAATCCCCCACCTCTGACCTGGTCGCCGCTCTCGCCGAGCTCGACAACGTCAAGGCCAACAAAGTAAACCCCGGCTTTAAGAACCGCTACGTCTCTCTCGACGCGCTGCTCGACGCCATCAAGCCCGTCCTCCTGAAGCACAACCTGGCTCTGATCCAGACGCTCGTCTCTGAGGAAGGTAAGGTCGGCATCAATACCGCCTTCCTCCACGCATCGGGTGAGCGCTTCGACTTCGGACGCTTGATGGTCAAGGCCGAGGGTCTGGACGCCCAGAAGATTGGCGGCGCCATCACCTACATCCGCCGGCAGTCCATCCAGACGGCCTGTGGTATCTCCGTCGACCTCGACGACGACGGTGCCGTGGCGGCATCTGGCTTCCGTTCTGCGGCCTCTTCGCAGTCTGCCCCTGCCTTCTCCACCACCCCCCGCCCCCTGACCAAATGAGCGACCCCATTGAAGACGCCTTCAAGTCCCTGCATCAGGGTAACCTCCTCGCGGCTAAGGACGCCCGCATCAAGCAGCTCGAAGAACGCCTCGAAGGTATGCGCGAGGCCGGTGACGCCATCTGGTACTGCGTCCGACACGCCAACCGCGTCGACCCTGCCGAACTCATCGAGGCCATCGAAGACTGGCAGGAAGCCCGTAACCATGGGTAGGTCTAAGGCTGCGGCTAAGGCCCTGGCTCACCCCGGGCTCAAGCAGCAGACACCTAACGAGAAAATGAAGACCGACCTACACCTGCTCACTGATCGTCAGCGCTGGGAATACCTCTTCAGCCTGAACGCATGGACGCCCCGCGCTAAATGACCACGACCCCCGCTGGCATCGAACGCATCGCCCGCACCGTCTCCGGCCAGTACGCCTTGCTCCTGCTCCTAGACGGTTACCCTTACGTCGAGATGACCGCCCGCAAACACGCCGACTTCCTCTCCGACCTTGGGATGTGGAAGCGCAAGACGCACCCGTCGCTTGCCCGGTCACAGGTTCGCTTTTTCACGCTTGCCCCTAACGGAGAGATAAAGGAACTTACTTTTAACCGATGACCAACCGCGACAACATCAAGCGCCTCGTGGAAAATATCACGGGCTCGTTAGCCACCGTCCAGCACATCGCCGGACGTTATGAACAGCACGACGCCGACATCATCACGCTGTCGGATTTAAACCGCTCGGCCATCACTGAGCTGCAGGTATTCACGGACTCCGTCGAGACGGCTGACGAAGCCGCCGCGGTCAAGCCGCTGCACGACCGGGTGCACGTCCTCGTCGTTCAGCTTCGCGTCCTCCGCAATACGCTTGAGGCCATGGAGAACGCTGCCGAAGCCGCGCTGGAAGATGTGCGCAGGATTTCCGCCAGCGTCGAGGGAGCCAACCCCGACGACGACGCGCTATAATTTCCACCAACCCAATAACACACCACGACCACACCCATGCGTATCCCACCCGAACCTATCACCCACCGCGTCCTCTATGACGGCATTCAGGCGCTCAACTACTCGCTTGCAAAAGAGCTTGTCGGCAAGTCGCCGGCCCACGGCCTTGCCTACCTTAACCAGGAGCGCGAGGAGACCAAGGCCCTGCGTATGGGCTCGCTCATTCACTGCGCCGTGCTCCAGCCCGAACTGCTCAATGAGAAGTTCGTCACGGCCCCCGAGTGCGACCGCCGCACTAAGGACGGCAAGGCCACCTACGAAGCCTTCCAGTCCTCCCTCAAGCCCGGTATGACTGTCGTCACCGCCGAGGAGTCTGCCGAGTGCCACATCATCGCGTCAGCCGCCAAGGCCGCCTTTGAGCGTGCAGAGGTCACCTTCGAGATGACCGAGTTCATGTTCACGACCGATCACTGCGGCGTGCAGCTGAAATGCGCCATCGACGGCGTGGGCACCGATGGCTACCTCTACGACCTCAAGACCACCGAGGACGCGTCCCCTGCTGGCATCCTGAAGTCTATCCGGGCTTACCGCTACAACCTCCAAGCCTACTTCTACCGCCTGTGCTTCGAGACGGCCTTTGAGCGCCGCGTGCTTGGCTTCCGCTTTCTCTTCGTTGAGAAGGCCCCGCCCTACGCTACGGCATGGGTGGAGATTGGCCCTGAGCTGATGTCCTACGCCTGCTCCGACTTTGAGAAGGCGCTGCAAGCCTACCGCGAGTGCACGACGCTCGGCGAGTGGCCTGCCTACGGTGACGCAGTCCAGGTCATCGACATCAAGGGACCGTCTACCTCCACCGCTATCACCTTTGCCTAATCCTATGACCACCGAAAACAACGACCGCCCCCCGCTCACCTCCATCTCGACCAACGGCACCTACCGCCTGAAGCTCATCAAACCCAAGTTTGAGAAGGTCAAGGTTTGGGAGGACGGCACCTGCTCCGCCCGCCTCTTCTTCGTCGACGACAAGGGCTTCTGCCTGTCGAAGAACTTCTCGACCAAGTACGGCAAGGCCCTCGCCATGCTCGTCGGCAAGTACTCCGGCAAGTTCACCGAGGAGATCAGGCTCGACGCTACGGCTGCCGAGTACCTTCAGTATCTCGAACCTGCCTGCGGTCAGACCATCCTCGTCGGCGTAGAGTGCGAAGCCAATGGCGAGTACAACGGACGCCCGCAGTTTAAGTACAAGATGACCTACCCCAAGGGCAGCCAGAAGCCGACCGTACCTGACGCGCTGCCTCCTGAAGGCGTTAACTTCTAACCAATGACCGAGACACCCACGCCGATGGCCGCTCCTACTCTCGTCCTGATCAGTGGGTTCGCCCGGGCAGGGAAGGACACGCTGGCCTCGGGCCTGCTCGAGTGGTCGACCCGCCCTGCCGAGCACATCAACTTTGCCGACGCGCTGAAGGAGGCCGGCAATCACTTCATGGATTACCTCGGGCTCGACGGCAACTTCATGGCCGAGGACTTCAAGTGCGAGAACCGTGACGCCTTGGTGGCCTTCGGTAAGTTCGCACGGCGCCTCGACAAGGATGTCTTCGCCCGACACTTCGCCAACTGGGTGCCGGTGATGAAGCACCACGATCAGGTCAGCCCTGAGACCGTGGTCTGCTCCGACTGGCGCTACATCAATGAGCTGCGGGTCTGTCAGGACATCCTCTGGGAGAAGGGCTGGAAGGTCCGCACGGTCTACGTCTCGACCGCTGGCATCGGCCCCGCCAATGACGAGGAACTCGACAGCATCGCCGAGATACGCGCCTCGCACAGTTTCGACCAGGAGTATATTTTCAAGCAGAATGCCCGTCAGCAAATCATGTCCGAAGGACGCATCCTCGCAAAGTCATGGAGGCTCTAACCCTCGAGACGGTGGCATGGGCCCGCAAGGTCGGCCTGTCCCCTGATCGCGTCGCCTTCCTGCTGGCCTGCCCGAAGTACACGGTAAGCAAAGGCCACCGCAAGTCTGACCGCGTCATTACCGACAACCCGAACCACCACTTGCAACGCTTGGGCGACTGCTACTGGTTTCGGCTACGTCGTCGCGGCACGGACATCGTCGAGAACATTGGCCACGACCTACTGACCGCCCGACAGCGCCGTGACGAGATGCTCGCGGCCTTTGACTCCGGCCAGCCCATCCCTCACCTAAACAACAAATGAGCATCCCTAAACGTTTGCCTCAAGGTGCTGCCATTGATGCCGCCATCTATCAGCACGAAAAAGGACTAACTAATAAGGAGATTTTTGAACTATTCGGAGTCAGCGCAAACAGTCTAAAATGTGCCAGACACAAACATGGCATCGCTAATCCATTCCCCGGAAGAAACGCAACTGGGGTTGCTATTGCTGCAGTTAAGACTGCCATTTATACCGATGCTACAATCAAAGAAGCGATGACATCTTTTGATGTTAACCGTAACACTATGGTATGCGCTGCTCGTCGCATGGGTATCAATCTGAGGAAGTTAAACCCTAACCGTAACATAATGACCAACAGGGACACTTACTATTTTCGAGTCAGAACTAAAACCTTTAATGCGTTTTGGTTTCTCGGTAAAGACATTCTAGCTGCACGGCTCATGCGCGACCAACTTGAAATCTTTTTTAAAACACTAAAATGAGCACCCCGACCCGCTTCGTAGCCTTTGGTGATAATCACGGTGACATGGCCGACCATGAGGCAACTGACGCCCTCTGCGAGTTCATCAAGGACTACAAGCCGACCGTGCGCGTGCACCTCGGGGACTGCTTCGACTTCCGATCGCTTCGCCGCGGCGTAGGCAATGACGCTGAAGGTGCCGAGTCCCTGATGGCTGATATCCAGGGCGGCGAGGACTTCCTATCCCGCACCAAGCCCACCGTCTACCTGATGGGCAATCACGAGCACCGCACCATCGCCCTCCAGCATACGTCCGGCTCGGCCATCGTCCGCGACTACTGCGCTGACCTAGAGGCCCGCATCAAGACCGCCGCTAAGAGCTGCGGAGCCAAGACCATCCTGCCATACCACGCTGAGAAGGGTGTCTATCGTCTCGGGCCTGTGGCCTTTATCCACGGTTACGCGCACGGCCTGAACGCAACCGCCGAGCAGGGCAAGCACTACGCTGACCGGGGAGGCGCTCTCATCCACGGCCACACGCACACGCTCGCCCAGGTTAACTTGACCAAGGCCGAAGGCGGCGCCGCTTTCTCTGCTGGCTGTCTCTGTCAGAAGGACGCTATGGCGTACGCATCGCACCGCCTAGCGACGTCCCGCTGGGGCTCAGGGTTCGCCGCTGGCTGGGTCGATGGCAAAGACTGGAAGGTCTGGCTCGTGCACAAGGTCGGGCGCAGCTGGATATGGCAGACCGACCTCAAGGTCTACACCCCGAAGGCACGCGCATGAAGCCCTTTGACGCTCGCGGCCTAGTCGACGCGCTCCGTGGCTCGACCGGCGAAGATATCGACGGCTGGATCAGAACGATGGACGTCCTGCCCCTCATCCGCGTCAAGACCTTAGCGGGCTCACGACCTATCCTTGCCCGCATCGTCAAGGCTGGCTTTGCAGAAGAGCGACGCGTCGGCTGGCGACTGCTCTACAGACTGTCAAAGAGGTTTGAGACCTGGGATGATGCCAACATCGCCGCCTTAGAGCTCGACCGCTTCACGCCACCCAAGGGCTGGGTCACCCTTACGCAGTACGCCCGCAAACTCCGCCGCACCGTTCGCGGCATACAGTACCGGCTCGACGGCACGGACATCGCTTGGCGCGTTTACAAGACGCCTCGACCTGTCCCGCATTACCGAAGCACTGACCTCGACCGTCTCCTCCGCAAAGCACCTTGACCTTGGGCACCCACGCCCACAAACACCAACCCCTTCTTCCATGACTCCTCCGAACAACGTGCCGGCGGAACGCCACCTCCTCGGCGTCCTCCTCCGTGAAAATCTAGCCTTCCCGGTTAACCTGAAGCCATCTGACTTCTTCGAGCCAAAGCACCATGATGTTGCCGCCGCGATTATTTACCTTCAGTCCGACGGCAAGCCAGCCGATGAGGTAACTGTACCAGCCTATCTTCATTCAGTAGGCTCATCGGTCGACTACACGTTCATCAACGACCTGACGGCCTACGCTGGCTTCGGCGAACTACGCCAGGAACACATCGACATGATTGCCGATGCGGCCTTCATGCGCGAGGCTTCCGTCATCGCTTCTAAGGTCACTGAACCTGATGCCCTTATCGAGCACTATGCCCGCCTATCCGATAAGCGCAAGGCCCTGTCCGTTCGCCAAGGTGCGCAGCAGATGCGGATTGACGACCTTATGGCCTTTGACCGCAAGGCAGACCCAACCAACGTCCTAGGAAATCGCTGGCTGTGCCGTGGCGGTTCCCTGGTCATGGCTGGTCAGGCTGGCACCGGCAAGTCGGCCCTGATGATGCAGGCCGCCATCAACTGGACCTTAGGGCAGGACTTCTTCGGCATTAAGACTAACGATGGCATGAAGATGCGCACGCTAGTCATCCAGGCCGAGAACGATGCCGGAGACGTTGCCGAGTCCATGCAGGATCAGATTAAAGGACTTGGCCTATCCGAGTTTCAGAAGGATGACCTTAAGGACAGGATGTTCATCTACCGCGAGAGCGTCGCAACTGGCAAGGAGTTTGGCGACGTCCTCCGCAAGCTCGTCGTCCAGCACCAAGCGACGATTTGTTTCGTCGACCCTCTCATGGCATTTGTTGGCGCGGACATCTCGGAGACCGCAGAGGCCGCTAAGTTCCTCCGCCACATCATCCAGCCAATCCTTAACGAGACTGGCGTCATCATCGTCTTCATGCACCACACGGGGAAGCCCAAGTCGTCCAAGGACAAGGAAGGCCAGACGGCTGCCGACCTCGCATATCAACTTTTCGGGAGTTCAGAGGTCACTAACTGGGCGCGGGAAATTGCCTGCCTTCAGCGCTGCCCAGGGGAAGAGCAGATCTACCGCTTTGGCCTGACTAAGCGCCGTATGCGTGCCGGCATGACTGACGGCTTCAAAGGTTGCGGGGAAATATACAT
>Ga0209299_1001386_pt1 | contig 13465 bp, 7 predicted proteins | sample S_140806_MF_Meta_FD_187326 | JGI IMG/M metagenome (GOLD analysis project Ga0209299, IMG submission 187326) | Freshwater microbial communities from Lake Simoncouche, Canada to study carbon cycling - S_140806_MF_MetaG (SPAdes) (version 2) | ecosystem: Environmental > Aquatic > Freshwater > Lake ...
AGTAGAGGCGGACTTCCTTGTTATTCAGCGCGGCGATCTTGCTGTAGCCGGTCCGCATCGTGGGCGTATGGCAGAGCGAGCAGGCGGCGACGTCGAACAACATCCGCCCCGAAGCCGTGGCGGGAGTGGGCTTGGTCACAGGAGGTGCCGCGAGGAATAGCATGAAGTTCGCGACCTTCTCGAAGTCAGCCAGGCCGGTGGCAGGCGCATCTTCAGGATCTTGGACGAAGTCCGTCTTGGCGAGCTTATCGGCGCTGCCGTTAGGGGCGTTCTCCGTGGGGAAGTAGCGGTTCGTCACGCCCATCTCGTTCCGGTAGGCGTCAGCCGCGAAGCCAAGCACCGTGGCCTGCTGAGCCTTCCAGCCGAAGCGGCCCGCCATGCGCTTACCGCTGACAACGTCGGTCACCCAACCCACGCGGCCCTTAATGCGCTCATTGGGGTAGGCGCGGGCATTGCGGACGATCTCCGAGTCGGAGATGGCGTCAATTAGGCCCAGTCCGAAGAGCGGGGTCGAGTTGCGCTGGATCACCACGTTGGCGATCGAGGGCACGAACTCCTGGGCTTCAGGGGTGATGGCGTTTTCCTGCAGCAGCGAGCCGCCGAGGGAGTCGAGGGAATCGAACTTGCCGTTCACCGTCATGCCGAAGCGCGTGACGTTGATGGAGCTCGCGCCGCCGGTGGCCGGCGAGGAGTGGCAGGCAACGCACGAGTCGCGATTGAAGATCGGGCCGAGACCGCCGGCGACATCCTCGACGTGCTCGAAGTCATCCTTGCCGTCCAGGAAGAGGTTCGTCTGCTCGACCGTAAGGCCGGGCAGAGGATCCCCGAATTGGGTGAGGATGGAGGGGACGTAGGGACGATTATTACCGGAGTGGCCGGGCTTGTGAGCACGGACCGCTGTGGTCTTACCGGGGTGACCGGCGAGGCTGGCCGGATCACCAGCCAAAGCCTGTTCGGCCGAAGCGAGCACCGCCAGGAGAGCGAGGATGCGAGGATTCATAGGGTTTTTGTTGGGTTATTACGGAGCCCTCTGCGCTTCCGTACACACAATTAAATCAGATGCCTCGCCGATGGGAAGAGGAGTAGAGTTACTTTTTGATGAAGGGAAAATGAAGGGATAATTAACGGGTGATTAAAGGGTGGGGTGCGAACCAAGGTAGGGTTCGATTTATCGTGAACTCCTGGGACAGGAGGGCGCGGCGAAGCCGCGCCCCACCCTTCGACCGCCCTGCAGCCGCCTTTAGAACCTTCGGGTCAAACCCACATAAGCCGAACGCGGCTGGGCGCCGAAGCCCAGGGCGGCGGGCGGAGCGTCCTCGCCGAAGAGGTTCTCGATGCGCAAGGAGATCTCGGCACCGTCCGAGAGAGTCCGGCGAATCCAGACGCGCACGAAGGTGGCGTCGGGCAGGCTAACGCGAGAGAAGGCATTCCAGTCGAAATCTTCGCGACCGCGGAGATGCGCAGCGGAGACACCGAAGGTCCAGTCGTCGTTCGGGATGACCTCGATGCCGAGCGTGAGCGTAAGCGAGGGGCGACGCAGCAGCTTGTCGCCCGTGAGACCAGTACCGAGGTAGTAGTCCGTAGACTGGATCTCGCTGTCGAGCCAAGTGGTCGCGCCGAAGAGGCGCAGGCCTTTCGCCGGACGCGTCTCGAGACCGGCTTCGACGCCTTGGGTCCTAGCCTTAGAGATGTTGTAGGTCTGATAACTGGACGGATTATAATCGATGAGGTCGGTCAGCTCGTTGCGGAAGGCGACGAGCGTCCACGACAGCGCACCGGGCACGGCGTTCTCGTGGCGCAGGCCGATCTCGGAGCCGGTATTACTTTCCGGACGCAGCGGCAGGCCGAGGTGCGTACCGTAGGCGAGATCGTTCGCAGCTGGCGCACGGTACGCCGTACCAACCTTGGCGTGCGCGAGCAGCTCCTTGGTGAAGCGGTGCGAATAGGAAACCTCACCCGTGGTCTTGCCAGCGAAATCGGTGAAGCGATCGTCGCGGACGGAAGCACGGATGCGGTCGGTAGCGGTCACCTGCCAGTCGGCACGCGTCCAGACACCGAGGCTTTCATGCGTATCCGCCCAGGTCAGGATGTTCGCGGCGGTGTCAAACTGCTCGAAACTCGTGCGCTCATAAGAAAGGCCGAACCCCAAGGTCAGATCGGCCCGTACCTTCTGGTCGACGAAAGCCGTCAGCTCATCGCGATCCAGCAGATAACGCTCCTTGTAAGGGAGATTGACGCTCGAGATTGCGCTGCCGGCGCGGGACCAGAAAACAGTGGCCTCCGTATTCGCATCCTGGAAGCGCAGCCCGGGCGACAGGAGCCAACCACTGCTCCGCTCCCAATTAGTCAAAGTCGCACTGCCAGAGTTATCCGGCAGGCCGGCCTTTCCGCGGTCGGCCGAGCCGACGAGGTCGAACACTAGGTTCGGTGAAAGGCGCGATTCGTGCTTGAGATAGGTGCTCAGCGCATCGCGATAGCCGTTGGGACGCCAGCCGTCGTCATGTGAGGCCGAGAGGCTGACCGAGGTGCCATGCGTGGCCGCCTGCGCGCCGACGGCGTTGTTCGAGAGGAAGCCGAGACCCAAGGAGCCACGTCCATAGGAACCCCCTTCGGCTATAATCGTCGAGCCAGCCTTGGCGTTGAGGGGTGATTGCTGGCGCAGGTCGATCACGCCGCCGAGGGCGTTAGCACCGTAAAGTGAAGAGGAAGGGCCACGGAGGATTTCCACGGAGGACAAACCGAAGATGCGGTAGCGTCCGATCTCATAGGAATTGGAAAAGCCCTGCGGGAGGCGCCGCCCATCGAGCAGCACCGCTGTCTGGGTCGAGTTCGTGCCACGAAGGAAAAGCGACCCCACCGAGCCTTCGCCTGACTGTTCCGTCGCGTAGACACCCGGCGCGCCCCCCAAGAGGCCAGTCAGCGTCGTCAGACCAGATTCCGTCGCGGCCGTGACATCGAGGCGACTGACTGAAGGCGAGGCATCGGCCAAGGGGGCGGCTTGCCGAGTTTCGATCACGACGGTCTCAGGCAGACGGGTGGGCGCTTGAGCGAGGAAGATTGCGAGGATGCTAAACATACATATCTTCGTATCCGTATACGTAGATGTAAGTCAAGGCAAAGGTTTAGCCTCGTTCAGATGAGGCTGGAGAAACGCATCCGGATTGTCATAATGTCTTTCGATGGCCGCCGATATTTCCCAGCAACCTGACCTCGGACCTGTCCGCCAGTTCTCCATCTTCGTCGAGAACAAGGTCGGCCGACTGAACGAAATGATCGAATCCCTCGCTGGCGCTGACGTCCATATCATGGCGTTGTGCCTCGTCGACACGACCGACTCCACCATCATCCGAATCGTCGTCGACTACCCCGAACGGGCCGAACAGATCCTCGGCGAGCACCGCTTCGCGCATGACGACGTCCCGGTCGTCGCCATCGAGCTCCAGTCGGAAGCCCAGCTTAAGGACGTCACCCGCCTCCTGCTTAAGGCCGAGATTAATATCCATTACGTCTACCCTTTCCTCTTCCGTCCGAACGGCCGCTACGGTCTCGTCGTCCGCACCGAAGCACAGGAACTCACCGCCTCCGTCCTTTCCAGCCACGGCATCACCGTCCTGGGGCGGAATGATATTGCGCGCTAAAAGAGAGTATCGAGTCTGGAGTATGGAGTATCGGGGGTTGGAACGGCTACCGCCGCCAGCTGCTTCGCTACCTGTACTCGATACTCCATACTCCACACCCTATTCACAGGTCTCCCTATCCGTTTGCATCTCTGCCTGAGATGGGCAAAGTACCTCTCCCTTCGCATGAGCCGGTACTACTTCGCCTACGCTTCCAATCTGGACTCCACCCAGATGGAGCGCCGTTGCCCCGGCTCCAGCTATCGCGGTAAGGCCTTCCTGCCTAAACATCGCTTGGCCTTCACGCACCCTAGCTCGACCTGGGGCGGCGGTTCGGCCGACATCCTTGAAGACCTGGACACCCCTGGCGTCTGGGGCGCGGTGTATGAGATGACCGTCGAAGACTGGAAGCGCATGGATGACGCCGAAGGCTCGGCCTACAAGCGCATCAAGTTGACGGTGCTCGAAGCTGGGCTCGAAGACTGCCCGCTCGACTGCCAGGCCTACAAGGTCGTCGACCCCACTGGCCCGCACCTGCCCTCGAAGCTTTACCACGAGAAGATTGTGCGCGGCGCCCTCGCCCGCGGCCTGCCCGCTGGCTGGATTGCCTGGCTGCGCGGTCTCTCGACAAAGGCCTGACGTGGCCAAGCCGAAGGCCAGGTGGTTGATTGGTTGAATGGTTGATAAGTTGAACCGAGTGAAAACGCCCTAGGAACCAAGCGGAAGAATGCGGGTCAGACGCCTTCGCCCCCTCGGCTCAACGATTCAACCTTTCAACAGGTCAACGAGGGCCCGTCGGGCCCTCAATACGGTGGACAGCGGGGGGCGGTTTCATCAATTCTGCCCCTACCCCGCACCCCCGTTTCCCATCTTATGTCATCCCTGAACCGCACCTTCCTGTCCCTATCGCTCGTGCTGGCGGCCGTGACCGGCCTCGCCCAAGACGCGACCAAGAAGCCCGACGCCAAGCCCGCCGCTAAGTGGGAAGCGATGGACTACGGCCGCTTCCTCTCGGCCTCGATCGACAACACCCAAGGCAAGAGCCCTTTCGAGATGAAGGGCTGCGCCGCCAACAAGGCTGTGCTGGTGAACCTCGGCAACCGTGAAGCTGGTTACGCCTTCGACACCGAGACGCTCCGTGGCGCCGGCGCCTGGACTGGCGGCTGGATGCAGACCAAGGGCGTTGCCTTCGATGGCAAGCACGGCCCCAACCCCGGCCCCGCAGTCGGCGCCAAGGTCTTCTTCGAAACGAACCCCGGTCCCGGCTGGAGTTTCAACGGCACCTTCAACGAGACCCGCACCTTGCCCAAGGGCCCCGAAGGCGTGATGGCCAAGATCGCGCTCGGCCCGCTCCCAAGCGAGCACGCCAAGTATCAAGGCCTCTACCTCCATGGCGACCGCGTCGTCTTCGCCTACACCGTCGGCTCCGCTGAAGTGCTTGAATCCGCCGAGATGGAAAACGTCGGTGGTACCATCGTGCTCTCCCGCTCCTTCACCGTCGTGAAAGGCGAACTGGATTCCTCCGTGCGCCTCCTCGACCTCCCCTACGGTGGCAAGGTCGACCTAGCTGACGGCGCCAATGCTATCGTGCGCGTCGAAATCCCGCTACCGCCCGAACAGCCCGGCAAGAAACCCGAAGCCAAGGCTAAGACCAAGGTCTCCAAGAACGCTCCGGCCATCGTAAAGCCCGCCGACGAACTCACCACCGTGACGGTCAACAGCCTGCCCGCTGGCTCTATCCTCAGTAGCAAGGGTAACTTCCTCTCGCTGAAACTCACCAAGGTCGCCGCGGGTACCTCCTTTAAGGTCTCGTTCGCCCACGGCGCCATCAACGCCGGCGACGTGCTCCGCAAAGTGCCCTCCAAGGTCGCCGCCGCTACTGACCTCCGCGCCTTCACCAAGGGCGGCCCCGCCCACTGGGCCCAGGATGTCGTGACCGAAGGCGTGCTCGGCGAGACCGACCAGGCCAAGCAGATCGACTCACTCAAGTCCCGCATCGAAAGCGAACAGGACGCCGCCCAGAAGCAGTCCCTCAAGGACCAGCTCACCGAACTCCTCGCCGCGCCCTACGTCGTCGACACCGTCACCGTGCCCACGGAGAACCCGTTCGGCTCCTGGATCCGCGTCGGTGCGATCGACTTCTTCAAGGACGGACGCATCGCCTTCGCCACTTGGAGCGGCGACGTCTGGGTCGGCAAGTTCGCCGACGACAAGCTCAGCAAGATCACCTGGCACCGCTACGCCACCGGCATCTTCCACGGCCTCGGTCTGAAGATCGTCAACGAGCAGATCTACGTCCTCGGCCGCGACCAGATCACGCTGCTGCACGACTTCAATAACGACGGCGAAGCCGACTTCTACCAGAACTTCAACAACGACGTCCAGGTCACCTCGAACTTCCACGAGTTCACGTTCGACCTGCAGACCGACTCGCAGGGCAACTTCTACTTCCTCAAGGGCGGACCCGTGAATCCGGGAGGCCGCGGCTGGGGCCCCCTCAGCGATCACCATGGCTCGATCTTCAAGGTCTCGCCTGATGGCAAGAAGTTCGAAGTTCACGCCACCGGCATCCGCGCCCCCAACGGCATGTGCGTCGGGCCCAACGGAGAAATTTCCAACGGCGACAACCAGGGCACCTGGGTCCCCGTCGACTACATCCACTTCTCCAAGCCCGGCGAATTCATCGAAGTGCCCGACCTCGCGCACCGCACCCCGGCGCCGACGGCTTACAGCCCGCATCTCTGCTGGATCCCTTACGACATCGACAACTCCAACGGCACGCAGATCTGGGTGCCCGCCAACAAGGGCAAGTGGGGTCCGTTCGAAGGCCGCATGCTCTACCTGTCGTACGGCAAGTCCTCGCTCTTCGCGGTCCTGCAGGAACGCGTCGGCGAAGTCGCCCAAGGCGGCGTGGTGAAGTTCCCGCTGAAGTTCGCCACCGGCCTCATGCGCGCGCGCTTCAGCCCCACGGACGGACAGCTCTACGTCGCCGGCCTCAAGGGCTGGCAGACCAACGGCGTGAAAGACGGCGCGATCCAGCGCGTCCGCTACACCGGCAAGTCCGTGACGATGCAGGAAGCCCTTCACGTCTCCAAGAAGGGTATCACAATTCGCTTCACTGGCGCCCTCGACAAGAAGTCCGCCTCCGACCCCCAGAACTGGGCCATCGAGCAGTATAACTACCTCTGGTCCGGCGCCTACGGCTCCGACACCTACAAGGTCAGCAAGCCTGAGGAAAAGGGCACCGACCAAGTGGTCATCGAATCGGTGAAGCTCGCCGAAGACGGCAAATCAGTCTTTCTCGAAGTCGCCGGCCTCAAGCCTGTCATGCAGATGCGTATCAAGATGAACGTGAAGGCCGTCGACGGCTCCCGCGTCCCCGACGACGTCGCCAACACGATCAACATCGTCACGGAGAAGGAAGGCGAAGACTACCGCTCGTTCGCCAAGTAACTGAGGCGAAATCCTCACGGCGAAAGGCCCGGTTCACGCCAGGCCTTTTGTTGGGGGCTTGCCTGACGGCGGGAATGTCTCTCATTAAGAGTCGTCCCGCCGTCATGCTTTTCCGCCGACTCCTCTGCCTGCTCGCCGCGACCATCGCGACCGCCCTCTCCGCGCAGGACCTGCCCGGGCTCAAGGTGACGTTCACCTCCGCCGGCAAGTCGGACGTCCGCTCCGACCGCCTGCTCGCCCTGTACATCCCCGCCGGCCAGGCCCCCACGCCCTTCCTCGCCGCCGGTCCGTTCACCGTGAAGTGGGAAGGCGACCTGCAGTCACCCTTGCGCGGTACGTTCAAGCTCAGCGTCGAATCCTCCGGCAAGTTCAAGCTGAGCCTCAACGGCCAGCCACTCCTCGATGGCCCCGGCATCAAGACCGTCCAGTTGAACAAAGGCGCCAACCGTATCATCGCCGAGATCCCCAGCGCCGATAAGGGTGACACCTTCGTGCGCCTCAGCTGGGCCTCGAAAGATTTCCCACTCGAGCCCGTCCCGCCGACCCTCCTGACGCACCCTGCCGACAAAGATCTCGATGCCGCCATGCAGCGTCGCGAAGGCCGCCTGCTGTTCGCGCAGATGAATTGCGCCGCCTGTCACGCGGACGCCGCCCTAATTCCCGCGAAGGGCACGGGCATGGCGGAACTCGGCCAGAACGCCCCGCTGCTCTCGGAACTCGGCACGAAGTATCGTCCGGAATTCATCGCCGACTGGATCTTCAACCCGCCCGCCGTCCGCCCGCATACGCTGATGCCAAAGGTCTTCACCGGCGCCGACGCAAATCAGAAGGCCGCCGACCTCGCCGCGATGCTCACGCAAGGCGCCGCACCGAAGGAAGACGCCCTCGACCTTAAGCTCGCCCCGCAAGGCGGCGCGCTCTTCGCCAACCTCGGTTGCGTCGCCTGCCACCAACGCCCTGACGCCACCGGCGCCGAAGCGCACGACCGCATCCCGATGGGCCATCTCCGCGACAAGTGGCGCTCTGCTGCCCTAGTCGAATACCTCAAGGATCCCTCGAAGGCATATCCGGCCACGCGCATGCCGCACTTTCGCTTGGAAGATGAGGAAGCCACGCAGCTTGCGGCCTACCTCATCGCCAATTGCCGCATGGTGAAGCGCAAGGCCCTTGCTGGCGACGCCACCCGCGGGGCGACCCTGCTCGTCAGCGCGGGTTGCCTCAATTGCCACGCCGGCATGCCCGCGACGACGCAGCCGACGCTCGCGAGCGTCCTCAAGTCCACCGACAAGGGTTGTTTGGCGCCTGACGAAAAAGCCCGCGCCACGGCGCCCGACTTTGCGCTGACGGCAATGCAGCGTTCCTCGCTCAAGTCCTTCCTCGCGACCGACCTCGCTTCGCTCAAGCAGGACACGCCGGCCGAATTCGCCGAGCGCCAGATTAAGAACCTCAACTGCGTCGCCTGCCACGCGCGCGACGGCAACGTGAGCACGTGGACCAAGGTCGACGGCGAAGCGAAGAAACTGCGCGACGCCCTGCCGCCAAAGGAACACGTCGAAGGCGAACCAGTGCCTGATGCTCCGATCCCTACGCTCACTTGGCTCGGAGAAAAACTCCGTCATGATTGGATGAGCAAGTTCATCGCCGGACAGATTGAGTATAAGCCGCGCCCCTGGCTCATCGGCCAGATGCCTGCTTTCGCCCACTACGCCGACAACCTATCGCTTGGCCTCAATCACCAGCACGGCCTGCCGCAGACCGAAGCCACCGAGCCGGCCAGCGATGCCGAGAAAATCGCCAACGGTGAGAAACTGACCGGCGCCGACGGAGGCTTCAATTGCATCACCTGCCACGCCGTGGGCGAAAAAGAAGCCACCGCCGTCTTCGAAGCTCCGGCCATCAATTTCGCTCAGTCCGCCGAACGCCTGCGTAAGGACTACTTCCATCGCTGGGCCCTCGCCCCGACGCGTATCGACCCGGACACCAAGATGCCCAAGTACGCCGACCCCGAAGGCGTGACCCAGCTTTCCGACCCCTACGAGGGCAAGGGACCGGCCCAGTTCGAGGCCATCTGGCAGTATATTCGGACTGTTAAGTAGGATCCGATCAGGGGTAGGGGTAGGGGTCGGGGTAGGGATAGGAATCCCCTAACCATCTAATCATAATAAATTTATGAATATGGCATCGTGCCTACCCCTACCCCCACCCCTATCCCTACCCCTAGGCACCGCCCTGCCGATATTCGGCTATGCGGTGCCTTGGAACAATCTCGACTCAACGGGCATCTCAATATGCTCACCCCTCACCCCCAGTCATATCTATGTCCCCACTCAATCGTCGCACGTTCATTAAGAACTCCGCCTTGGCTGCCGCCGTGGCGGGCCTCAGCGCCCAGACCTACGCCCAGTCAGCTGGCGCCAACGGTGACCTCCGCGTCGCCGTCGTCGGCTTCCGCAGCCGTGGTCTCGAGCACATCAAGGAGCTCCAGAAGATTAAGGGCGTCCGCATCGTCGCCCTCTGCGACGTGGACTCCAATGTCGTCGCCAAGGGCCTGAAGGCCATCCCTGGAGCCAAGGGCTACTCCGACATCCGCAAGATGCTCGAAGATAAGGATATCGACGCCGTCTCCATCGCTTCGCCGAACCACCAACACTCCATCCAGGGTATTTGGTCTCTCCAGGCCGGCAAGCACCTCTACGTCGAGAAGCCCCTCTCGCATAACATCTTCGAAGGCCAGCAGCTCGTCGCCGCCTCGAACCACTTCACTAAGCAAATCGTCCAGGCTGGTACCCAGAGTCGCTCCGGCGCCGGTATCCGCGCTGCAATCAATGACGTGCACGCCGGCAAGTACGGTAAGGTGAAGCTCGCCCGCGCCATCTGCTATAAGCGCCGCAAGTCCATCGGCCCGGCCAAGAAGAACGCCATCCCTTCCGAAATCGATTACGACCTCTGGAACGGCCCAGCCGACGTCCAGGAGTCCATCCGCGGCCATGAGTCCGACAAGGTGAACGAAGCCCCTAACAACGGCCCGGTGCACTATGATTGGCACTGGTTCTGGAACTACGGCGGCGGCGACCTTTGCAACCAAGCGATTCACGAGATCGACATCGCCCGCTGGTTCCTCGGTACCCACGAAGTCGCCCCTGAGGTCGTCTCCGTCGGCGGACGTTTCGGTTACACCGATTGCGCCGAGACCCCGAACACCTTCGTCTCGATTCATAACTACGCCGCTGCGCCCCTGATCACCGAAGTCTACGGCCTCACCTCCGACGGCAAGATCAACGGCGATATGAACAAGTTCGGCAAGTTCAAGGAAGGCAACACCGGCGAGAAATCCGCCAAGTCCCCAGAAATCGGCATCATCGTCGAGTGCGAGAACGCCACGATTGTCGTCCCTGATTACAACTCCGCCCAGGTCTACGACAAGGACGGAAAGTTCGTGAAGACCTACGGCAAGACCGTCGAAGCGGTCGACCTCACTGGCGGCGCCTCCGGCCACCACGCCAACTGGGTCGAGTGCATCCGCAAGGGTTCCGCGGCCAATATCCACGCCCCGGTCCGCGAGTGCCACCTGTCCACCGCGCTCGTCCACTCCGCCAACATCTCCTACCGCGTCGGCGCAAAGAAGAGCGCCGGCGAGATCAAGGAAGCCATCAAGGCGAGCTCGGGTCTCTCCGAAGCCTTCGGTCGCATGGCCGAGCACCTCGGTCGTAACGGCGTGAACCTCGACGAAGCCAAGGCCACCCTCGGCGCCCCGCTCACCCAGGACACGAAGACCGAACTCTTCACCGGCGCCAACGCCGAAGCCGCCAACCGTGACCTCGTGGCCAAGCGCACCGGCCGCAAGGGCTTCGAGATCCCGACCACGTTCTAAGCTCCTCCGACGAAGCGGAGCGGTCGCAAGGCCGCTCCGCTTTTTCATCTCTAAACCAAATCACGCACACCATGAAAAAGACCCTGCTCACCCTGAGCCTCACAACCGCCGCCCTCCTCATCGTCGGCTGCGCCAGCGAGGATAAGTCCACCGCGACCAAAGCCACCCCTGGCGCGCCGAAGGCCAACCCCAACAAGGTTGAGATTTTCAACGGCAAGGACCTCACGGGCTTCAAGAAGCTCGGTGGAGAAGCCGCCTACTCGGTCAGCCTAGAAGGTAACCTCGTCGGCACTTCGACCCTCAACACGCCGAACACTTTCCTCGCCACCGATAAGGATTACGCGAATTTCGTGCTAGAGTACGACTTCAAGAACGACCCTCGCCTGAACTCCGGCGTCCAGATTCGCAGCCATGCCGAAGCCAAGGAGGTCAACTATAAGACCCCCGAAGGCAAGGCCGCCAAGGTCCCAGTTGGCCGCGTCCACGGCTACCAGGCTGAGATCGACACCGATCCGAAGAACGTGAAGAAGCCTGACACCGAGGCCCGCATGTGGTCCGCCGGTCTCTACGAAGAAGGCCGACGCGGCTGGATATTGCCCGGCTTCGGCGGCGGCGACGCTGCTGCATTCTCCAAGCAGGGCCGCGAGATCACCAAGATTGGCGAATGGAATCACGTGAAGGTGGAAGCCAACGGCAACCGCATCCGTACGTGGCTCAACGGCGTGCAGCGCGTCGATGTGCGCGATGATGGCTACAAGACCGGCTTCATCGCCTTCCAGGTCCACGGCATCGGTAAAGACGAAACCAAGGTCGGCACCACGGTCCAGTGGCGCAACATCGCTCTCACGAAGATCTCGGATAACAGCCTGACCGACTCCGAGAAGGCTGACGGCTGGAAACTCCTCTTCGATGGCCGCTCCAATAAGGGCTGGCGCTCCGCCAAGGGCCCCGACTTCCCCAAGGAAGGATGGTCCATCGAACGTGGCATGCTCCACACCGCCGCTTCGGGCGGGAAGGAATCCGCCGCTGCCGGAGACATCATCAGCATCGGCCGTTACAAGCAGTTCGAGATCTCGGTCGACTTCAAGCTCACCAAGGGCGCCAATAGCGGCCTTAAATACTTCGTGCAGCCTGACCTTAACCAGGGCGCCGGCTCGGCCTTCGGTCTGGAGTTCCAGATGCTCGACGACGCCGTCCACCCGGACGCCAAGCTCGGCCGCGACGGCAACCGCACGGTCTCCTCTCTCTACGACCTGATCACCGCTTCCAAGGACAAGCGCCCGAACCGCATCGGCGACTGGAACAACGCCTATGTCATCACCAAGGGCACCCAGGTCGAACACTGGCTCAACGGCCGCCTCGTGGTCTCCTATGACCGCAGCACCGACGAGTTCCGCGCCCTCGTGGCCAAGTCGAAGTATGCCGATCCCAAGTACGGCAAGAACTTCGGCGAGTGGGCCGACGGGCACATCCTCCTGCAGGAGCACGGCGACGAAGTCTGGTTCAAGAATGTGAAGCTCCGCGACCTTGCCCCGGCCCCGAAGACAGCCGCCACGGGTGCTAAGAAGGCTCCGGCCAAGAAGTAAGCCTCGCCCGAGGCTCCTGCGAAGGCCGGACGACGTAAGTCGCCCGGCCTTTTCTTTGGACCACTGGCTGAGGCATTGCATGCCGTCGTCCAGAGGGCTTATTAGGACTAACCCCAAGCCATGCGCCCCACCCTGCTCCTTGCTACCCTCTGCGCCACCTTCGCCGGCCTCGCCGCCGAACCGACCCGCCCGAATATCCTTTTCCTCATCGCCGACGACTGGGGTCGCGGCCACGCCGGCGCCTACGGCTGCTCCTGGGTGAAGACACCGAACTTCGACCGCGTCGCCAAGGAAGGTCTGCTCTTCCTCAATGCCTATACGCCTACGGCCAAGTGCACGCCCTCGCGCTCCAGCATCATGACAGGTCGGCATCCCTGGTTGCTCGGCGCGGCCGCCAATCACCAATGCATCTTCCCGCCTGAACGCGGCATCTTCCCCGAGACGCTGATTAAAAACGGTTATACCTATGCCACCACCGGGAAAGTCTGGGGCCCAGGCACCTCCCTCAAAGCGGACGGCTCACCGCGCCCCATGACCGGCCAACAATATTCGAAACATAATACGAAGCCACCCGCCACGGGCATGAGTCGAAATGACTACGCCGCTAATTTCCATGAGTTCCTGGGCGACACCAAGCCCGACCAACCTTGGTTCTTCTGGCTAGGCTTCCATGAACCCCATCGCGAATACGAAGAAGGCAGCGGCATCCGCGTCGGTGGAAAGAAAATTGCGGACGTCGACCGCGTCCCGGCTTTTTGGCCCGATAATGCAACCGTGCGCGGTGATATGCTCGACTACGCGCTGGAAGTCGAACACCTCGATCGTCATCTTGGACTCGTCCTCGCAGACCTCGAGAAACGCGGCGAACTGGACAAGACCTTGATCATCGTCACGAGCGACAACGGTATGCCCTTTCCGCGAGTCAAAGGCAGCACCTA
>Ga0209299_1001387_pt1 | contig 13461 bp, 16 predicted proteins | sample S_140806_MF_Meta_FD_187326 | JGI IMG/M metagenome (GOLD analysis project Ga0209299, IMG submission 187326) | Freshwater microbial communities from Lake Simoncouche, Canada to study carbon cycling - S_140806_MF_MetaG (SPAdes) (version 2) | ecosystem: Environmental > Aquatic > Freshwater > Lake ...
GGTGCTGATGTTCCGGAGTGAGGGCGACAGCTTCTCCGCCGGCAACGATATCGCCGACTTCATCGCCATCGGATCGCAGGGCGGGGGGCAGGTGATCGACGCGCCCGTATTCCAATTCCTGCGGGCCCTGGCCGATCTCGACAAGCCGGCGGTGGCCGCTGTCCGGGGCCGGGCGGTCGGTATCGGCCTGACCCTGCTGCTGCATTGCGACATGGTGGTGGTGGCCGAGGACGCCCTGCTTTCGGCCCCCTTCATCAATCTGGCGCTGGCCCCCGAGGCGGCGTCGTCGATGCTGCTGCCGGCGGTCGTCGGCCATCAACGGGCGTTCGAGATTTTCGCCCTCGGCGAGCCGATCGACGGTCGGACCGCCATGGCCTGGGGCCTGGCAAACCGGGCCGTGCCGGCGGACCAGGTCGATGCCGTGGCGGCCGACCTCGCAGGCAGGCTGGCGTCGCGGGCGCCCAATTCCATCCGCAAGACCAAGCGGCTGATGCGGGACGCCGAACACCTCTGGGCGCTGATGCTGCGCGAGGGCGAAGCCTTCGGCAGCCAGATGTCGAGCCCCGAGGCGATGGAGGCCTTCATGGCCTTCAGCCAGAAGCGCGCGCCGGATTTCTCGAAAGCCGGTTGATTCACGGAGCGGCGAGCCCTAGTTGCGCGCCCTCATGATCGACGCCCCTGCCAGACACACGCCCCGGGAAGCCTCCTGGCGCATCGAGATCGAAGCCCCCGCCGATGCATCGGCGGTCGAGGCTCTGGTTCTGGCCGCCTTCGGCCCCGGCCGCTTCGCCAAGACGGCGGAACGGCTGCGGGAGCGGGCGCGTGTGGCTGTCGGTCTTGTCGCGCGTGAGGACGGACGTGTGATCGGTTCGGTGCGGCTGTGGGCCATCACCATCGGCGGGGAGCCCGCACTGTTCCTCGGTCCGATCGCGGTTTCCGCCGCGAGCCGTCGGGCGGGACTGGGTGCCGATCTGGTGCAGGCCTGCGTCGACAATGCCGGGGACGCCGGTATTCTGCTGGTCGGCGATCTTCCCTGGTTCGGCCGGTTTGGCTTTCGGCCCGCGGTGGATGTCAGCCTGGCCGGTCCGGTCGATCAGCGTCGGGTGCTCTGGCGCGGCGCGGGCGAGCCGTCGGGACCGGTCGCGCCCGCCTGACGGCGGGTCCTGCGCCTTTCCGAACAGGGAAACGCAGCCTAAGTCTGGCGCATGGCTGAAACTGCGGACAGCAAGACCGGACTGGCGGGCGTCGCGGCGGCGGCGAAGCAGGCGCCGGGTCGTGGCCTGCCGCCCGTGCACCTCTGGCACCCGGCCCATTGTGGCGAGATCGACATCCTCATCCGCCGTGACGGCCTGTGGATGCACGAGGGCTCGCCGATCGGGCGGGCGGAGCTGGTGCGACTGTTCTCGACCGTGCTGCGCAAGGACGACGACGGCTATGTGCTGGTCACGCCGGGCGAGAAGCTGTCGATCCGGGTTGAGGACCTGCCGTTCCGGGCTGTGAGTGTGGCGCGACGCGGGGACGGACTGGTCTTCACCACCGATGTCGGTGACGAGGCCGAGGCGGGGCCGGAGCATCCGATCCGCGTCGATACCGATCCGGAGACGGGCGAGCCGTCGCCGTCGGTGCATGTCCGGGCGGACCTGTGGGCGCGGATCACAAGGCCGGTCTTTTATGAACTGGTCGAGATGGCGGGCGTGGAGGACGGGCGGCTGACGGTTCGGTCGGGCGGCGTCGGCTTTGCGTTGGGGCCGGACGGGGCGGGCGTGGCATGAGTCTCTCAAGCCTGAGGGAAAGGCTGATCGACCAGCTTGAGCCGGCCGCCGCCTGGACGCCCGGTCGTCCGCCTGCGCGATCGGACTTTGATCTCAACCCGGGTGCCGAGCGGCCCGAGCGAACCCTGCGCCCCGCAGCCGTCCTGATTCCGGTCATCGCTGGGCCGGAGGGGGCGACGGTGCTGATGACCCGCCGCTCCGACAGCCTCGCCAGCCACACCGGCCAGATCGCCTTTCCGGGTGGTCGTCTGGACCCCGGCGAGACGGCGGTCGAGGCCGCCCTGCGCGAGGCCTTCGAGGAGGTGGCGCTGGACCCGGCGCTGGTCCAGGTGCTGGGGGTCGGTGATGCCTATGAGACCGGAACCGGCTTTCTGGTGACCCCGGTTGTCGGCTGGTTGACCGCCCGGCCCGCCACGACACCGTCGCCGGATGAGGTGGCCGAGGTGTTTGAGGTGCCGTGGGATTTCCTGATGGACCCGTCCAACCACAGCCGCGACTCCTATGACCGCGAGGGCCAGCCCCGCCGGTGGTACTGGTCCATGACGCATGGGCAGCGCTATATCTGGGGCGTGACGGCCGGGATCGTGCGGGCGTTGCGGACGCGGCTTTACGGCGAGGAGGCGTTGCCGCAGGTCGCGGTGGCGGAGGATGCGGCTTGAGGCGGCTCGACGACCAGCCATGGCTGACGGCCCCGGCCACGCGCGCAGTCATGGCGGCGCTGGAGGCGGCGGGTGGTCCTGACTGCGCACGCTTCGTCGGCGGGTGCGTGCGCAATGCCCTGATCGGGGCCCCGGTCGCCGACATCGATATCGCCACGACGCTGAAGCCCGAAGAGACCGACCGGGCGATCCGCGCTGCCGGGCTGAAGGCCGTGCCGACCGGCATGGCCCATGGCACGGTGACGGCGGTGTCGGCGCACCAACCGTTCGAGATCACGACCCTCCGCCGCGACGTGACGACGGACGGCCGCAATGCGACCGTGGCCTTTACCGACGACTGGGCCGAGGACGCCGCCCGCCGGGATTTCCGGCTCAACGCCCTCTATGCCGACGGTGAGGGGCAGGTGTTCGATCCGACCGGAGCCGGAGTTTCGGATGCGGTCGCTGGACGGATCGTCTTCGTGGGCGATCCGAAGACGCGGATTCAAGAGGACTATCTGCGGATCCTGCGATTCTTCCGCTTCTTCGCCTGGTACGGTCGGGGTGAACCCGATGCTGCGGCCCTGGCGGCCTGCGGGGCGCTGGCGCCCGGAATGACGCGGCTGTCGGCCGAGCGGGTCTCAAAAGAGCTGATGACCCTGTTGGCGGCCCGTGACCCCCGCGAGGCCATGGCGGCCATGTCGGCCGCCGGGGTGCTGGCGCAGATCCTGCCGGAGGCCGCAGCCGGTCCGCAATTCGAAGCGGCCGCGGCGCAGGGCGGCGATCCGGTGATCCGGCTGATGACCCTGCTCCCGAGCGACGAGGGGGTCGTGAGAGAGGCCGCGACGCGGCTTCGGTTGCCAAACTCAACCCGCGACCGGCTGGCCGCCGCCGCCGTGGCAGACCCTGCGGTCAGCCTGGTGATGAGCGACCCCGCCGTCCGCGCCGCGGCCTATCGTTTCGGCGGGCGTGCGGTGGCCGACGCCCTGAACCGTCGGCGGGCGGAGAACCCGGCCGGGGACGACGATGCGCAGCGGTTGCTGGCTCTGGCCGAGGGCTGGCGACGGCCGTCCATGCCGGTCGGAGGCCGGGAACTGGCGAGGCTGGGCGTGGAACCCGGTCCGGAGACCGGGCGAATCCTGAAGGCGTTCGAGGACGGCTGGATCGCCGACGACTTTCCGTCAGAGGGCCATGCCGAACGGCTGGCCGCCCTGGTCAGGGCGCCGCGCGGGTGATTTCCGTCACCACCGGGCGGTGGTCCGAGCCCGTGGGCTGGCCGAGGCGGCGGCTGATGAAGGCGAGATCGGGCGAGGCATAGACCTGGTCGATGGTGATCCCGAGCGCGGACGGCAGGGCCGCCGGCCAGGTGCCGGGGAACCCCGGGGCCGGACGCAGGCCGATGTCGCGCTGGACCATCTTGCCGATGCGGGCGTTTGAGACGCTGTTGAAATCACCGGCGACGACGACCGGGCCGCTCAGGTTCTCAAGCATGCCGTCGAGGGCCATGGTCTGGCTGATCTGGCCCCAGGAATGTTGGAATGGCCAGGGCCGGGTCAGGTGGACCCCGACGATATGGACAGGGCCAAGCGGTGTGCGCGCCGTCGCTGCCACGGCGTGCAGGCCGTCCGGCGGGTCGTCGCGGATGGTCAGGGGCCAGCGCGAGGCGATCACCGAGCGCGATGGACTACGGGTCTGGTCCAGCCGCATGGAGTCGGTACGATAGGGATAGCCGGCCAGCACCTCGTCAATCTTCAGGGCGGGATCGCTGGCCAGTTCGATCAGGACGACGATATCGGCATCGGCAGCCTCGACCGACCGGCGTATCCGCGCCGTGTCATTGTTGAGATAGTAGAGGTTGGCCGAATACAGACGCACGATGGCGGCCTCGGGGTCGGGCCTTGATGCCTCGGGAAACCATTGTGGCCAGACCGCCAGCGCGAGCAGCAATCCGGTGAGCCCACAGGCACTCGCCGCAGCCCTCAGTCGGAGAAGCCCGAGCCCGAGGGCCAGCAGCAGGGTGGCGATCAGCACCGGCGCAGTGAACTGCGCCAGCAGGTCCACAAACCGGTTGTCCAAACCCGCCAGCACCAGCAGGGCGACGCCGGCAACGGGCAGCAGTCCAGACGCCAGCAGGGCATCCATCCACTGACGCCGCGTCCAGGACGGCAAATTGAGACGGGGACCTTGCCTTTCCGGCTGAACGGGGTTCGTCATGGCACGTTACGGTCTCGCTTCAGGAGGGCAGGCATGGCCAGACGGTCCATCGCGGATATCGAGAAGATCTGGTCCAATGTCGAGGGCGTCAAGAAGCTGTCGGACCGGGCGGTGGGCATTGGTCCGTTCGGCATCGGTCTGGACGGCCTGCTGACCTGGATCCCGGTCGTCGGCACGGTCTACAGCCTCGGGGCCGCAGGCTGGTTGCTGGTGCAGGGAATTCGGGCCCGGGCCGGGCCGGGGACGCTGCTGCAGATGGTCAGCTACCTCGGGCTGGACACCGCGACCACGGCGGTCGGGGAGGTGGTTCCGTTCGCACCCGATATCGTCGACCTCCTGTTTCCCGGCCACCTGATGGCGGCCAGGGCCTTGCAGAAGGATATCGAGACCACCCACTGGGTCGAGGCCAATGAGCGGGAGGCGCGTGCGGCCGGGGCCCATGAGGGTCACGTCGCCCACATGCGCCGGAATCCCAAGCTGCGGCGCATTGTCTATCTGCACGATTGAACCGCTTGACGAACGACCGGCGTCCCCGCCAAGTCGAACCTCTCCATTGCCGGACCCCTGAATGAGCGCGATCCTGACCCGAGATGAACTGGCCCAGGCGCTCGGCCGTGCCGGCGAGGGGGATCGTGCCGCCTTCCGCCGTGTCTATGACGCGACCTCGGCGAAGCTACTCGGCGTGACCCTGCGTATCTTGGCCGACCGACAGCTCGCCGAGGACGTCTTGCAGGACACCTATCTGACCGTATGGCGGAAGGCCGGGAGCTTTGATGCCTCCCGCGCAAGCCCCATTACATGGCTGGTGACCATCGCCCGCAACCGGGCGATTGACCGCCTGCGGTCGGGGGCGGCCATGCGCAGGTCGACACCGATCGATGAGGCGGTCACCGTGATCGCCGACGAGGGACCCTCGCCGGCCGAGTCGCTTGAGACCCGCGACGACGTGCGCCGCCTCAACGACTGTCTCGGCCAGTTGGACGACAGGACCGGCGGTGCCATCCGTACGGCCTTCATGGACGGCATGACCTATGATGCCCTGGCAGCGCGCGAGAATGTGCCGTTGGGCACGATGAAGAGCTGGATCCGTCGAGGCATGATGCGGCTCAGGATGTGTCTGGAATCATGACCGATCCCACCGAAAACAGTCGTCTGGACGAAGATCTGGCCCTTGCGGGAGAGCTTGCCCTGAGGGTTCTCTCCCCGGAGGACGAGGCTGCAGCCCGTGCCCGGGCGTCTGCCGAACCCGCCTTCGCGACCCATGTCGAGGCCTGGAACGAGCGTCTGGGCGGCCTGGCCGACAGGATTGTCCCGGTCGAGCCGTCGGCCGGGGTATGGACGCGTGTCGAGGTCGGTCTGACGGTGCCGGCTGCGGCGAATGACAACAGGATTGTCTTCTGGCGGCGCTGGGCGATCGGTTCGACCGGTCTGCTGGCGGCGAGCCTGACAGCGGTGGTCATGCTGGCAGCGCAACCGGCGCCGGCCCCGGACGTGGCCACTGCCCCGCCGCCGGCGGTCATCCGTGTCGCGACCCTGACGCTGGAGAGCGGCGTGGCGGCGATGACGCTGGCCTATGACGCCGGCACCGGGGAGCTCTACCTGGCCCCGACGAACGAGATGGCGGGCGACACCCGTGTGCCGCACCTGTGGCTGGTCATGCCCGAGGGCGATGTGCAGCTGGTCGGGGCCATCGATGGTTCGACCACTTCGCATCACAGCCTCGGTCGGGCCCTGTCCGGCCCGGCCGGCGCGGCCAAGGCCGTCGCCGTCTCCATGGAAGCACCCGGCCATACGCCCGCGGCGGACCGACCGGACGGCCCCGTGGTGGCCCAGGGGACGTTCCAGCGGCTCTAGCCGGGATTCGCTCCGCTGGCTTTTCGCCGATTGCCAGCATATCTGTTCGCTTCAAATCCTTGATTCTGTTGTGTTTCATGACGCCGACAGCGTCATGAGCCCGCCTGAGGAAGCAGCCCGCCCAGACTGATCTCCGACACGATTTCGGAGATTTCCATGAGCGACGACCACAGCGCGCGGCTGGCCCTGCCCTATCTGGCGGCCGGGCAGATGCAGAAGCATGTCACCGTCAACGAGGCGCTGACCCGGCTGGACGCCCTGGTCCAGACGGTCGTGGTCAGCCGAACCATGACCGTCCAGCCAAACGCGCCGGCGGACGGGGCGCTGTGGATCCTGCCGGCGGGAGCGACGGGAGCGGACTGGAGCCGCCAGCCGACCGGGGCACTGCTGCGGGCCGAGGGCGGTGGCTGGACGCGCGTGCCGGCCGGGGACGGCCTGATTGCCCTGGTCGCGGACGCCGGTGAGGTCGTGGTGCGTCACGGCGGCGACTGGGTCAGGCTGGGTGAGCGTCTGGGTGTGGCCCAGGCCCTGGGCCGGCTCGGGCTCGGCACCACGGCGGATGCGGCGAATCCCTTTGCGGCCCGGCTGAACAACGCGCTCTGGACGGCGCGGGAAGCCGGGTCGGGAGGCACGGGCGACCTGCGCCTGACCCTGAACAAGGAGGCGTCCGGTGATGTCCTGTCCCTGCTGTTCCAGAGCGGCTGGGGCGGGCGGGCCGAGCTGGGGCTGATCGGGGACGACGATTTCAGGCTGAAGGTCAGCGCGGACGGTGCGGTCTGGAATGACGTCTTCACCATCGACCGCGCCACTGGCCGGATAACCGTCGGACAGGGTGCCGGCCGCCGGTCGGTGACCGTCTTTACCGCCAACGGAAGCTATGCGGTGCCCGGCTGGGCGCGCAGCGTCGAGGTCGTCGCGGTTGGTGGCGGCGGGGGTGGCGGGGCCGGGGCCTTCGGCGCCTCTGGCCCGCGTTTCGGCGGCGGCGGCGGTGGCGCGGGCGGAACCGGGCGGGCGGAATGGCCGGCCGAGCTGCTGGGTGGAACGCTGGAGGTGGCTGTGGGGACCGGCGGCACCGGCGGCCGTGGGGCCGCGGGCCGGGGCGGCGGCGACAGCCGGGTTGCGCTTGGCGGGACGACCCTGCTGGCGGCCTTGGGGGGTGGCGGCGGTGGGCTGGGGGACAGCCTGGGTGGCGTAGCCGGCGCGGGAGGTCGGGGCGCACCGCCCGCCAACGCCGGGGGCGCCTCCAGTATCGCGGCTGCAGGTCAGGCGGGGCGAAGTCTTGACCGGCCGGATGCGTCGGGCGGCGGCGGGGCCGGCGGCGGGCTCGACAGTGCGGGTTCTGCCCGGGCGGGTGGCTCCGGCGGCGACGGAGGCTGGACCACGATCAGGGCCGTTGGCGGGGCCGGTGGAGCGGGCGCTGCGGGCTCGGCCGGAACGGCGGCTCCCCGGTCGACCCTGGCCCCGGCGGGTGGCGGCGGAGGCGGAGGCGGCGCAGCCACGTCAGGGGCGGGCCATGCCGGCGCATCGGGTGGAGCCTACGGCGGCGGTGGCGGCGGCGGCGGCGCGGGTGTCGCCGTGGGTGGCGTCGGCGGTGACGGTGCCCCGGGTATCGTCTGGCTGGTGGCGGTCGGATGAGCCGCACCATGACCCTTTCCCATGACCGCGCCGATGCCTCGCTGCTGGACGCCGAGGCCTGGGACAGCCCGGGCCGTCTGACCGACCTGGATCTGTTCGCCGAGGCCAGCCCCGGCTGGCGACGCAGTGCCGCTCCCCTTGATGACCCGGAGGATGACCGATGACCGTGCCTTCCACACCGGATGCCCCGCTGCTGGCCGAAGGCCGGTGGCTGTGGCGAAGGCTGTATGTGTTCGCAACCAGCGCGGCCGCCTGGCTGTTGCTCGACCGCCTGATTGCCGCGGTGCCGCCCGAGGCCACGCCGAGGCTGGCGCAGGCCCTGATGGTCCTGCTGGCGCTGGTTCTCGTGATCTATCTCGTCGCGCCGACGGCCCAGCAGTTGATCGCGACCCTGGCGATCCTGCGGCCGCGCCCTGTCGGGGAGGAGCCGGCATGACTTTCCGGTTGTCGGAGCGATCGCTCAGGCGGCTGACGGGGGTCCACCCCCGTCTGGTCGCCCTGGTGCGCGAAGCCGCGGCCCTGAGCCCGGTGGAATTCATGGTCACCGAAGGCCTGCGCACGCCGGAGCGTCAGGCCGCACTCGTGAGGGCAGGCGCAAGCCGGACGAAGCGGTCGCGTCACCTGACGGGTCATGCGGTCGATGTCGCGGCCCTGGTGGAGGGGCAGGTGCGCTGGGACTGGCCCCTGTATCGGCGCATCGCCGCCGCGTTCAAGGCCGCCGCCGTGCGGCAGGGAACGGCGATAGTCTGGGGTGGTGACTGGAGCAGCCTGAGGGACGGTCCCCATTTCGAGCTGGATCGAAAGGTGTTCCCTTGAAGGTCCCGCCAATGCTGCGGATCCTGACCCCGTGGGGTTGGGCATTGGGTCTGGTCGGGGTTCTGGGGGTGAGCCTGATCGTTCTCTCCGGGCTGGGTTTCCGCTGGGATCCCTTCGGCCTGGCCAGACACCGGCTCCAGGTGGCCGAAGCGGCGGCGTCGCTCGCGAGGGCGGAGGCTGCCGCCCGCCGACTCGAGGTCGAGGGGGCTGAGGAACAGATGCAGCGCCTCGACCGGCTTCATCAACAGACCATCGCGGTCGCGCGGACGACCGCGCGGGCCGCAGCCGAGGCCAGGAGGGCCCAAGATGCTGAAACGCCGCTGGAGCCGGGCCGTATGGCTCGTCTTGCCGCCCATGACCGCGAGCTGTGCCGTCTCGCTCCCGCCGTCTGCGGAGCCGCCCCGGTTGATCCTGCCGGCATCGGTGACGACGCCGTGCGTCCTTGAGAGGCTGCCGGAGACCCCGACCCTCGCCGATCTTGAAGTCGCCTATATGGAACGGGGGGAGCGTCTGGTCGCCTGCGAGAACGCCCGGGCCTCTGCCGTTGCAACCCTGATGGCCGAACGGGCGCTGCAGGACCGGTGGCGAGGTGAGGCTGACGCCCGGCGCAGGACGCTGATCCGGCCCTGAAGGGCGGGATGGGCGTCTGGCGGTTCCGGCCCGGCACTTTTCTGCCGGCACCCGGTGCCGACTACCCGGCAGAACGTGCCCGGGCTTGGCAGGTTCTGCCCGGCGGAACCGGGCAGGACGAATAAAAAAATCAATAAAAACAGTACAAATGGGCCCCGGCCTATCCCGTTATTCGCTGGCCTCGTCCTTGCTCCTCGTAATCCCGAGCAGAACGCTCCCGGCAGCCAAAATGGCGTCGGAACATGTCAAAGACAAAAGGACAGCCAAAATGGCTAACAGCATCAATACCAACGTCGGCGCCATGGTTGCGCTCCAGAACCTGAACGCGACCGGCCGTGAGCTGACTGTCGCGCAAAATCGGGTCAACACCGGCCTGGCGGTGGCAAACGCGAAAGACAACGGTGCCATCTTTGCGGTCGCATCCAACATGCGCGCAGACATGGGTGCCCTGACGGCGGTCAAGAACTCCATCCAGCGCGGCCAGGCGGTCATCGATATCGCCCTGGCGGCCGGTGAGACGATCACCAAGGCGATTGAAGAACAGAAGGCGCTGGCGGTTGCCATCCAGTCCTCCGCCGCCGGCTCTGCCTCTGAAACGGCCTATCTCGCTGACTTCAACGCCCTCGGCACTGAAATCACCGCGGCGCTCGCCGGGGCGACCTTCGACGGGACGAACATTTACTCCGCCGGTTCGGCCACCAACAATCTGGTGGTTCAAACGAGCATCACCGGGACCTATACGGTGCATGGTGTGGCCGCCGCTGCGACCACCGTTGCTACTGCGACCGGAACGGTTGTCCGGGCCGGTGCCACCGTTGCGGCGGTCGATGCCGCCGGTTCGGCCTTCAACGCCCGCCTGGCGACGCTCGGCAGCCATTCCAAATCCCTCGAGCGGCAGCTGACTTTCACCAGCAAGATGCAGGACGCCCTGGAATCGGGCGTCGGCAACCTCGTCGACGCCGATCTGGCCAAGGAAAGCGCCCGCCTGACGGCCCTGCAGACCAAGCAACAGCTGGGTGTCCAGGCTCTGGGCATCGCCAACCAGTCGGGCTCCATCCTGCTCAGCCTGTTCCGTTAAATCCGGAAGGGTCCGGGTCGCTTCTACCCGGACCGGCGACCCCGCCGGCGACCTGGCCGGACCGATCTTCGAGCTCCGGCGGACCCTGTCCGCCGGGGCCGATTTTGTTTTGCGGCCGACCCGGTAATCCGTTGGTCGACCCCGGCAGAGACTGCCGACCACCCGGCAAATTCTGCCGACACCCTGGCAAAAAATGCCTGGGTCGAAAGGATGTAAACGAGAAGTACCGTAAGAAATTCAACGAACGGGTGTCTGGCACGGTCCTCCCGCCGCTGGTTCCATCCTTGCGTGACCCCTGGCGGGCAGAATGTCCCCGACAGCCAAAACGGCGTCGGTCATGTCAAAGACTGAAGGAAAGCCAAAAGTGCCAAACAGCATCAATTCCAATGTCGGCTCACTCGTTGCGCTGCAAAATCTGAACGAAACCAGCCGTGCTCTCGATGTCGCCCAAAACCGGGTGAACACCGGGAAGATGGTTTCGACGGCCAAGGACAACGGCGCCATCTTCGCGATCGCATCCAATATGCGCGCGGATATGGGGGCCCTGAACTCGGTCAAGAACTCCATAAATCGTGGCCAGTCCGTCATCGATATCGCCCTGGCGGCGGGCGAGACGATCTCCAAGGCCCTTGAAGAACAGAAGTCGCTGGCGGTGGCCATCCAGTCCTCCGCGGCCGGCTCTGCCTCTGAAACGGCCTATCTCGCTGACTTCAACGCCCTGGGCACTGAAATCACCGCGGCGCTCGCCGGGGCGAGTTTCGACGGGACGAATGTGTTCAGCGCCGGTTCGGCCACCAACAGTCTGGTGGTTCAGACCGGGATCAGCTCCACCTATTCGGTGCATGCTGCCGCCGCCGCCGCCACCACTGTTGCGACCGCGACCGGAGCGATTCTCCGGGCCGGTGCGACCGTTACCGCGGTCGATACCGCCACTTCAACCTTCAACGCCCGCCTGGCGACGCTCGGCAGCCATTCCAAATCCCTGGAACGGCAGAATACCTTTGTCAGCAAGATGCAGGACGCCCTGGAATCCGGCATCGGTAACCTGGTCGACGCCGATCTGGCCAAGGAAAGCGCCCGCCTGACCGCCCTGCAGACCAAGCAACAGCTTGGTGTTCAGGCCCTGGGCATCGCCAACCAGTCGAGCTCCATCCTGCTCGGCCTGTTCCGCTAGATCCTGAATGGTCCGGGTCGCATCGACCCGGACCGACTACCCGGCCGGCGACTTGCCCGGACCGATTTTCGAGCCCCGGCGGACCCTGTCCGTCGGGGCCGATTTCGTTTTGCGGCCGGCCCGATCCGGTAACCGGTCGACGTTCGGGCCGCGGCTACCCCGGCAAGGACTGCCGACCACCCGGCAAATTCTGCCGACACCCTGGCAAAAAATGCCTGGGTCGAAAGGGCGTAAACGAGAAGTACCGTAAGAAATTCAACGAGCGGGTGTCTGGCACGGTCCTCCCGCCGTTGGTTCCATCCTTGCGTGACCCCTGTCGGGCAGAATGCCTCCGACGGCCAAAACGGCGTCGGTCATGTCAAAGACTGAAGGAAAGCCAAAAGTGCCAAATAGTATCAACTCAAACGTCGGCTCGCTCGTCGCGCTGCAAAATCTGAACGAAACCAGCCGTGCTCTCGATGTCGCCCAAAACCGGGTGAACACCGGGAAGACGGTTTCGACGGCCAAGGACAACGGCGCCATCTTCGCGATCGCATCCAACATGCGCGCGGACATGGGGGCTCTGAACTCGGTCAAGAACTCCATCCAGCGCGGTCAGTCCGTCATCGATGTCGCCCTGGCGGCCGGTGACACCATCTCCAAGGCCCTTGAAGAACAGAAGTCGCTGGCGGTGGCCATCCAGTCGTCCGCGGCCGGCTCTGCCTCTGAAACGGCCTATCTCGCCGACTTCAACGCCCTGGGGAACGAGATCACTGCGGCTCTCGCCGGAGCGAGTTTCGACGGGACGAATCTGTACAGCGTCGGTTCGGCCGCCAACAACCTGGTGGTTCAGACCGGGATCAGCTCCACCTATACGGTGCATGGTGCAACGGCTCTTTTGGGGCCTGCGACCACCGTCGCGACCGCGACCGGAGCGATTGCCCGGGCCGGTGCGACCGTTGCGGCGGTCGATACCGCCACTTCGGCGTTCAATGCCAAACTGGCGACGCTCGGCAGCCATTCCAAATCCCTGGAGCGGCAGCTGACCTTCACCGGCAAGATGCAGGACGCCCTGGAATCCGGCATCGGTAACCTGGTCGACGCTGATCTGGCCAAGGAAAGCGCCCGCCTGACGGCCCTGCAGACCAAGCAACAGCTTGGTGTCCAGGCCCTGGGCATCGCCAACCAGTCGAGCTCCATCCTGCTCGGCCTGTTCCGCTAGATCCTGAAGGGTCCGGGTCTTATCAACCCGAACCAATTTTCGAGCCCCGGCGGACCCTGTCCGCCGGGGCCGATTTTGTTTTGCGGCCGGGCCGTGACGGTCCGGTAACCGGTCGACCCTTGGACCGTCGCTGCCCCGGCAAGGACTGCCGACCACCCGGCAAATCCTGCCGACGCCTTGGCAGAACATGCCTGGCCCGACACGGTGTGAACGAGAAATCTCGTAACAAATTCAATAGTCGGATGTCTGGCACGGGTCGCCCCCGGTTGGCTCCATCCTTGCTTGTGACCGGACGGGCAGAATGCTCCCGACAGCCAAAACGGCGTCGGTCATGTCGAAGACAAAAGGACAGGCGAAAATGCCAAACAGTATCAATACCAATGTCGGCTCACTCGTTGCGCTGCAAAATCTGAACGAAACCAGCCGTGCTCTCGATATCGCCCAAAACC
>Ga0209299_1001388_pt1 | contig 13458 bp, 9 predicted proteins | sample S_140806_MF_Meta_FD_187326 | JGI IMG/M metagenome (GOLD analysis project Ga0209299, IMG submission 187326) | Freshwater microbial communities from Lake Simoncouche, Canada to study carbon cycling - S_140806_MF_MetaG (SPAdes) (version 2) | ecosystem: Environmental > Aquatic > Freshwater > Lake ...
TTCTTTTCACCTTTCCCTCACGGTACTAGTCCGCTATCGGTCATCAGAGAGTATTTAGGCTTAGCGGGTGGTCCCGCCAGATTCATACCGGATTCCTCGAGTCCGGTATTACTTGGGATACCAATAATGAGTTAAAAGTGTTTCGGCTACGGGGATCTCACCCTCTGTGTCTGGCTTTCCCACGCCATTCACCTACACAATTAATTTCTGACTCATTGAAGCAACGGCAGTCGCTTCTAACTGGTCCCACAACCCCAATACTGCAACGCCTGCCGGCTTGGCACAGTATTGGTTTGGCCTCTTCCGCTTTCGCTCGCCACTACTAACGGAATCACGGTTGTTTTCTCTTCCTGTGGGTACTGAGATGTTTCACTTCCCCACGTTCCCTTTATCTACCCTATATATTCAGATAGAAATAACTGGACATTACTCCAGCTGGGTTTCCCCATTCGGAAATCCTCGGATCAAAGCTCGTTTGACAGCTCCCCGAGGCTTATCGCAGCCTACTACGTCCTTCATCGGCTTCTGATGCCAAGGCATCCGCCATGTGCGCTTAATAATTTGACCACAAAGATGCTCGCGTCCACTGTGTAGTTCTCAAAATACGGGCGGTACTCAATAAAGCCTTGAAGACCTTCGAGCCAACTTAATTAAAAGCTGATCGTGGTTTCTTCGCCTTATTAAGCCCAGAGGTTTGGCTTTTCAGCCGTCCCCTCAGGACCCAACAACGTGCCTAGTTAATTTTCACTCAGAGCTAAGTTTCCACTCCCACGAATGGGTTGTACTAATAGATGATTTTTTAAACAAACCTAAGTCAATGCTCCACTTATGAGCTCAACTACTAAATCTCAGAACCTTGTCCGAGTGAGTTGATTGCTCCTTAGAAAGGAGGTGATCCAGCCGCACCTTCCGGTACGGCTACCTTGTTACGACTTCGTCCCAATCACCGATCCCACCTTCGGCAGCTCCCTCCTTGCGGTTGGGCCACTGACTTCGGGTGTTACCGACTTTCGTGACGTGACGGGCGGTGTGTACAAGCCCCGGGAACGTATTCACCGTAGCGTTGCTGATCTACGATTACTAGCAACTCCGACTTCATGGGGTCGAGTTGCAGACCCCAATCCGAACTGAGACTGGCTTTATCGGATTCGCTCCACCTTGCGGTATCGCAGCCGTTTGTACCAGCCATTGTAGCATGCGTGCAGCCCAAGACATAAGGGGCATGATGATTTGACGTCATCCCCACCTTCCTCCGAGTTAACCCCGGCAGTCTCCTGTGAGTCCCCAACTAAATGCTGGCAACACAGAACGAGGGTTGCGCTCGTTGCGGGACTTAACCCAACATCTCACGACACGAGCTGACGACAACCATGCACCACCTGTATAGAGCCCTTGCGGACATGACATCTCTGCCACTTTTCCCTATATGTCAAGCCTTGGTAAGGTTCTTCGCGTTGCGTCGAATTAAGCCGCATGCTCCGCTGCTTGTGCGGGGCCCCGTCAATTCCTTTGAGTTTTAATCTTGCGATCGTACTCCCCAGGCGGGGCACTTAATGCGTTAGCTGCGTCGCAGAAACCGTGGAAGGTTCCCACAACTAGTGCCCACCGTTTACGGTCTGGACTACCAGGGTATCTAATCCTGTTCGCTCCCCAGACTTTCGCTCCTCAGTGTCAGTATTGGCCCAGAGACCTGCCTTCGCCATTGGTGTTCCTCCTGATATCTGCGCATTCCACCGCTACACCAGGAATTCCAGTCTCCCCTACCAAACTCTAGTTTGCCCGTATCGAATGCAGGCCTGAGGTTGAGCCTCAGGTTTTCACATCCGACGTAACAAACGACCTACGAGCTCTTTACGCCCAATAATTCCGGACAACGCTTGCACCCTATGTATTACCGCGGCTGCTGGCACATAGTTAGCCGGTGCTTCTTTTGTAGGTACCGTCACTTTCGCTTCTTCCCTACTGAAAGCGGTTTACAACCCGAAGGCCTTCATCCCGCACGCGGCGTCGCTGGGTCAGAGTTTCCTCCATTGCCCAATATTCCCCACTGCTGCCTCCCGTAGGAGTCTGGGCCGTGTCTCAGTCCCAGTGTGGCCGGTCGCCCTCTCAGGCCGGCTACCCGTCGTCGCCTTGGTGAGCCATTACCTCACCAACAAGCTGATAGGCCGCGAGATCATCTTCAACCGAAAAACTTTCCAAATCCGCGGATGCCCGCAGATTTCATATCCGGTATTAGCCCCGGTTTCCCGGAGTTATCCCAGTGTTGAAGGCAGATTTCTCACGTGTTCCTCACCCGTTCGCCGCTAATTCACACCCGAAGGTGTTTCATCGCTCGACTTGCATGTGTTAAGCACGCCGCCAGCGTTCGTCCTGAGCCAGGATCAAACTCTCCATAGAAAGTTTTCATCTTGGCGATCAGACAAACAAACTGTCGTTTAATTTGTCATTTATATACCAAAGGAAATCAACGGGTATAGCTTTTTATGGCTATACCTCATTGAGGTATTTATATATTTGCCGTGGTTGTTAATTAATCAAAAAGCACTGTAAAACAATGATTTCTCGCTATTAAAAGCATGACGAACTAAGCCACTATTGGCATTGACTTATGGCACGCTGTTGAGTTCTCAAGGTACGGATGCGCACTGAGCCTCAGGATTTCTCCTAATTTCCAGGGCAGATCGCCAAACTTAGCGCATGCATGCAGGCTCGGTCAAACTGGCCTAAATGAGGTACTAGGTCTGGCTGAAGCTCAATTACTTGATCTTCTACGCCTACTGTCCGGCCTAAAGCGTCCGTTCCCAGCAAGGGGCGTAACTATACATACCCCTGCAGGACCGGTCAAATCGGGTTACTTAGTTCCAATCTAAATCTAGATTCACCATTAAACAGTGAATTATCCACGCCCGCTAGGGTTTTGAGGCTATTTCCCTGAATTTAGGTTAATTCAACGGCGGCTAGATCTCTCTTGCCTTTTCTCAAAACAGCATATTTACCGCATAAAAAGTCAGATTTTGAGGGTCTGAAATCTTCGCCGGAAATCTTCACATTATTGAGATATGCGCCACCCTCTTTAACGATGCGGCGAGCAGCTGATTTCGAGTCAACAACACCGGTTGCTGTTAAGAGATCTACCCACGTCGGAATCTCCTCAGATGATGACACTGTTGTTCGAGGAAGTTCGGCAAGTGCTGATGCCAACGTTGCTTCATCTAGTTCAGAAAGCTCACCTTGTCCAAATAGAGCACGCGCTGCGGCTTCAACACGTTCTGTTGTTTCTTCTGAATGCACTAGAGATGTCAGTTCGCGCGCAAGTGCACGATGTGCCTCACGTAATCCAGGGTTTTCGTCATGGGATTTTTCAAGATCAGTTATTTCTGCATGAGACTTGAATGAAAATATCTTAAGAAAATTAATAACATCCTTATCATCACTGTTTAGCCAGAATTGGAAGAAGGCATATGGCGATGTCATCTCCGGATCTAGCCACACAGAACCACCAGCGGTCTTACCAAACTTAGTTCCATCTGCCTTCATCAACAATGGAACGGTTAATGCATGACCGCTGCCCTGCTCAACGCGGCGAATCAGATCAAGACCGGCAACAATATTGCCCCATTGGTCAGAACCACCAACTTGAAGTGTGCAGTTGTTGCGCCGGTAGAGTTCAAGAAAGTCGTAAGACTGTAAAACTTGGTATGAAAACTCGGTGTATGAAATACCGCCACCCTCAAGACGAGCCGAAACTGAATCTTTAGAAAGCATTTGGTTAACGCTGAAGTGCTTACCTATGTCGCGCAAGAATTCAATTGCACTCAGTGGTGAAGTCCAGTCAAGATTATTGACAACTACTGCAGGATTCTTTGGAGCATCAAAATCTAGAAATGCAGAGACTTGGGTGCGTATGCGATTTACCCATCCTTCAACAATCTCAGTGCTGTTAAGCGTGCGTTCTTCATTCTTTCCGCTGGGATCACCGACTAATCCTGTGGCACCGCCTACCAAGGCAATTGGGTTATGCCCTGCTAGCTGAAAACGACGAAGTACGAGTAGAACAACTAGGTTACCTGCGTGAAGAGAAGGCGCAGTTGGGTCAAAGCCGACGTAGAGGGTTGTTGGCTTCTTTAATGCTTCTAGTAGTGCTGCCTCATCTGTTGATTGGGCCAATAATCCACGCCAGCGAAGATCTTCAATCAGGTTCATGCGCTCATCATCTCTAAAAATGCCTTGTGCTTGCTGGCTATTTCTTTCGCGGTTATGGAATTGGCGGCTAAAGCTTCTTTGATTTGGACTGCTACCAGTGCAGGTGCTGTTCCACCCGATGTTGTCCGGGAATTAATCGCGCCATGAACTGTAAGAACATCACGTACTCCCCCATCTAGTTCTGGATGCACCTGTAAAAATTCTGGTTCAGTTAATTGATGCAATTGACGACCAGAGGCTTCGCACATCGCCACGCATCTTCCTGCAGCTTCATGTGCATCAGCAAAGGGAACGCTCTTCATTGCAAGGTAATCAGCTATTTCCGTAGCAAGTGAGAACCCGGCAGGTGCTGCAAGTGCCATCTTCTCGCGATCAAAATCTGTGGTTGCAATCATTCCGGTAACAGCAGGAAGTACCAACATCAAGGTGTCGATGCTGTCAAACAATGGTTCCTTGTCTTCTTGCAAATCGCGGTTGTATGCAAATGGCAAACCCTTAAGCATTGTTAGAACGCTCATTAAATTTCCAACCAGGCGACCGGACTTGCCCCTAGCAAGCTCTGCCATGTCTGGGTTCTTCTTTTGAGGCATGATTGAAGAGCCAGTTGAGTAAGCATCGGCAACCTTTGCCCAGGCAAACTCTTGTGAAGCCCACAATGTCCATTCTTCGCCGATGCGGGACAAGTGATTTCCCACCATCGCGCAAATAAACAGCGCTTCAGCGACATAATCACGATCGCTCACAGCATCAATACTGTTTGCAAAACTTGATTCAAAACCAAGGTTCTTTGCGGTTAAGGCTGGCTCAAGTGGAAGCGATGAACCAGCAAGTGCTCCAGCCCCAAGTGAGCTAACGGATGTGCGAGCTAACCAATCATTTATTCGATCAAGATCGCGAGCAAACGCGTGTGCGTGCTTTGCTAGCTCATGCCCAAAGGAAACTGGTTGGGCATGTTGAATATGCGTAAAGCCAGGTGCAGGGTCATTCACATACTCAGATGCCTTCTTCAAAATCGCACCCTGAAGGGCGGTGATCAATCGTGCAATTTCTAACATGTGATCAATTGAAAAAAGTCTTAGGTCTGTAGTGACCTGATCGTTACGAGAACGGCCAGCACGAAGGGCTCCACCAACTGCGCCGAGTTTTTCCGTTAAGCCGCGCTCTAAAGCACTATGAACATCTTCATCTGTATCGATAGCTACAAATTTTCCAGATGTAACTTCGGTCAAAAGTTCCTTAAGCGCTTTTTCAATAGCTTCTGCATCTTTAGCTGCAATCAGGCCGCTCTTTTTGAGAATTGCCAGATGAGCTTTTGAAGAGCGTAGATCGTATGGTGCCAAGCGCCAATCAAAGTGCACGCTTCTAGACAGAGCAAAGACTGACTCCTCAGGTCCTTGCGCAAATCGTCCGCCCCAGAGCGCCATTACTTCCTCTTTCCATCTGCTTGTGCGTAAGCAAGCAATTCTTTCGCTAAATGGGCTCCACCTGTTGCTTTCTTAGACACCAAGATAATCGTGTCGTCACCAGCGATAGTGCCTATGACCCCGGTTAAGCCAGCATGATCGAGCGAACTAGCCAAAAACTGCGCCGCACCCGGAGGAGTATGAATAACAGCCAAATTCGCACTGTGATCAACCGACAAAATCAGCTTTGAAGGAAGTGGAGTACTACGGACAATCGCATCATCGGAACTTTCACGAATCTGATACGTGCTCTCACCTTCTTTGTTACGAGCCCTCACCGCTCCGACCTCTTCAAGATCTCGGCTTGCTGTTGCCTGCGTAACTTTGTAACCTGCTTTTTTGAGGAGGACGACCAAATCTGATTGCGAGTGGACCACGCCCGATTTAATCAGGGCAATTGCCTTTGCTCTGCGAGCAGACACTGACTGAGCGTTACTTGGCATGTGAGATCACCTTTCTGAAAATGGAAATGAATTTGGTTATCTGAGCATCTGTCACAATCAGCGCCGGTGCGATACGAATTGTTGTTGAATTAGCTGCGTTCACAAGTACTCCAGCTTCCCGCATCGCATCTGAAACATCAGATGCCTTTAAAGATTCCAGTTCGATTCCAATCAATAAACCAGCACCCCGAACCTCTTTCACACCCGGGATCAGTGCTAATTCTTGAATTAGATGCTCACCTTGCTTCTGCACTTTACTTAAAATGTCTCTTGTCTCAATAAATTCAATTGCTGCAAGACCAGCTGCAGTTGTTACTGGATTTCCGCCGAATGTAGAACCGTGATCTCCCGGTTGAAAAAGCTCTGCAGCATTTCCTAATGCAATCATGGCACCTAGCGGTAACCCGCCACCTAAACCCTTAGCCAAGGTGATTACATCAGGTCTAATACCTGAATACTCATATCCAAACCAATCTCCAGTTCGGCCAATGCCAGTCTGCACAGCATCAATAACTAGCAGTGTGCCATTCTTGTCACAGAGATTTCGAAGATCCTGCAAGTAATCTGATGGTGGGACAATTACGCCAGCCTCTCCCATGATGGGTTCAATAATTACCATCGCAGTTTTCTTACTTATCGCTTTACGCATTGCATCGATATCACCAAAGGGAACATGCTTAACACCCTTAATCAGTGGCAAGAAAGGCTCTCGCTTAGAAGGTTGACCTGTTAGAGATAGAGCGCCCATCGTGCGTCCATGAAAAGCACCCTGGGCTGCAACAACTCGCACTTTTCCTGTGCGACGTGAAAGCTTGAACGCCGCTTCGTTTGCCTCTGCTCCAGATTGGCAGAAGAAAACTTTTGCACTCTTATCACCAGTCATAGCTGTTAACTTTTCAGCCAAAGCTATTGCATTGGGGTGTGCATAAAAATTACTGACATGGCTTAAAGCCGAGATCTGCCTAGTTACTGCTTTAACGATTGCTGGGTGGGCATGTCCCAAGATGTTTGTTGCAATCCCACCAAGAAAATCCAAATAAGTCTTTCCATCGGCATCAGTTACTAGTATCCCTTTTCCTTTAACAAGAGTGATCGAGGGTTTGCCATAGTTGTTCTGCAAAGAACGGTCCCAACGGTTTAAATACGCCTTGTTTGTCATGCAACCACCAGCGTTCCGCCCTGGCCAGCTAACGCTGCTGCAAAGCTGTCGGGATCTGTTCCATCAATTATGCGTACTGCTTTTGCACCAAAAGAAAGTGCATCCAACGCAGCCTGAACCTTAGGTGCCATACCTTCGGCAAAGCCAGATTTAATCAACTCAAGTTCTGCTGCAGAGATCTCTGCGATCAACGAATCTTTTTCTGGCCAGGTACGATAAATTCCTGCGACATCAGTCATGACGATCAAAGAAGATGCGCCCAGGGCTGCAGCTATAGCCGCTGCTGCAAAATCTGCGTTCACATTCAAGCCAGTTTCTAGGTCTTCACCTGAAGACACGGGGGCGACAACAGGAACAATTCCTTGATCAATAAGTGCAAGAAGCGCAGATGGATTCACTTTTTTGACATTGCCGACGAATCCAAGATCTACTGGTGTGCCATCGATTAGTTGCGTTCGTCTATTGGCAATCACAGTTGGCAATGTGCGCGACGACATCGCTTGAGCTTTGATTCCAGCTTTGCCCAATGTCGCAGCTACTTCCTTTCCCACCTGATTGACCAAGACATCTTCAACAACATCGAAGATCTCCTTAGTCGTGACTCGAAAGCCGCCAATCCAAGTGCTGACAATTCCTTTGGCATCCAGTGCCGCATCAATTTGTGGACCACCGCCATGGACAACTACTACCCGCTCCCCCGCTTTTTGTGCCGCAGAGATGGCTTTGGCAAAGTTTCCGTTTTCATCTTTCATGGCATGGCCACCAAATTTAACGACGATCACAGGATGCCTTAAGCGCCAATACCATCTAGGGCTAGGCCGCTAATTTCTGCCAGCCCACAAATCAAATTCGCGTTTTGAATCGCTTGTCCTGCAGCGCCTTTACCGAGATTATCTATCGCAACAGATACAACTAAACGCTGTGTGTGCTCATCAACTGCAACCTGTATTTGAACCTTGTTGCTGCCAGTCACGGCACTTGTCTTAGGCATTTGACCGAGAGGCAAGACATCGACAAAGAATTCGGATGCGTAGTGCTTTTCAAAGAGATCATGAGCCTGCGGAGTAGTTACTGGAGAACTGAGCTTTGCCGTGATGGTAGAAAGAATTCCACGTGGCATTGGCGCCAAAATTGGAGTGAAAGAGATCTTTGCTGGCTTCGGCGCTAAGGCCGAAAGAGCTTGCTCGATCTCAGGGGTATGTTGATGAACGCCACCAAACTTGTATGAGGTCAAAGAGCCCATTACCTCGCTTGCAATCAGATTAATCTTCGCATTACGCCCGGCCCCTGTAGTGCCAGATGCAGCCACAACAACTATGTCTGAAACATCAATCAGATTGAGTGCAGGTGCGATACCGACAGAAATTGATGTTGCATAGCAGCCAGGATTAGCGACTTTGCTTTCCTTCTTGATTGCTTCGCGCTGACCTGGTGACAACTCCGGTAATCCATAAACCCAGGCACCTGCGTGCTTTCCACCGTAATACTTTTCCCACTGAGCAGAATCTTCTAATCTAAAGTCAGCACCAAGATCGACGATCTTTACACTTGCTGGAATCTTTTCAACCAATGCGGCTGACTCACCATGAGGAAGGGCCAGAAAAACCAGGTCAAGGGAAGCAAAATCGATCGAATCTGTAGAAACAAAACTTCTACCCGCATAGCTTTGAAGTTGTGGATGAACAGTTGTTACCTGCTCCCCCGCATTTGAGTGTGCGCTAACGACTGTCACCTGAAAGTGTGGATGGATGGCAAGTAGCCTTAAAAGCTCTCCGCCTGCATAGCCGCTAGCACCGATGACCGCTGTTCTCATGAGTTAAGGGTAAGGGACAATCTATAATTATGCAATCTTATGCATAATTATGCGGTACGGACAACAGCTCCGAACTTTGTAGCTGCAACGGCTGTGGCCGACTCACGCATGGCCGAAACCTCTTCACCTGTCAGGGTTCGATCTTGAGCACGGAAAACAAGGGTGAAGGCAAGTGAAATCTTGCCATCTCCAATCTTGTCGTAGCGATCAAACAAGGTGATTGATTCGAGCAGTTCCCCTGCGCCCGCACGGAGTGCACCTTCAATATCTGCTGCGCTCACATTTGAATCAACAATCAAGGCCACATCTTGAACAGCAGCTGGCATCGTTCCAACAGTTGTTGGACGAACTAAGGCTGAAACTGGAAGGGCGCTTAATGCAACAGCAAAGGCTACTGATCGCTCAGGCAGACCATATGTAGCAACGATGCGTGGGTGAAGCTCACCTGCATGTGCAACTGCCTTTCCGTCAACAATTAATTCGGCGCAACGACCAGGATGCCACGGAGCTAGATCTGAGCGAGCAACTGTCCATTCAAGATTACATAGCGCCAAAACATCTTGGGCATAGGCAATCGCATCTTGCCAGTTGTAGGCACGTGCTTTGCCTTGCCAATTCTCATTTTCCGTCTTACCAACGAGCAAACCTGCAACGTGATAGCCCTGAGGTGGAACGCTTGCAAAAATCTCATCAATAATCTTTTGTTCCGGGCGCTTTGAAAGATCCGGTGAAATGGCAGGTACCAATTTCTGCGAACTCCGAAAGATTGATCCCATTTCAAAGATCGCAAAATCTTTCGCGCCTCGACTGATATTGCGTTGGGCAACTTCGATGAGCCCCGGTACTAAATGAACACGCATCAAGGGGAACTCTTCTGACATTGGGTTAGCTACCCGGTATGTAGCTGCACGCTCTCCTACAAAACCCATGGAATCAATAGTTGCTTCATTGGTAAATGGGAAGGTCTGCACTTCTGCCAGACCACGACTTGCCAGCATTGTTGCAACTGCGCGACGACGCTTTTGAGTTGGAGTTAAAGTCGCATGCAAAGGACGAGGAGGAAGTACGGAAGGGATCTTGTCGTAGCCGATCATGCGGGCTACCTCTTCCGTAAAATCTGCTGGCGTCAAAAGATCTGCGCGCCATGATGGCGGATCGATGGTGAAACTCTTTTCATCAACATCACATCCGATAACACGAAGTACTTCAGCAACTTTCTTTGCTGGGATATCAAAGCCCAAAGTCTTGGAAACATACGCCGGGTCAATGGTGACCAAAGGTGCGTATATCGGCTCTCCATCAACCACAGTCGCGACATGCTGGGCCGAACTGTGGGCGGTAAGAAGTTGAACAAAGCGAGCAGATGCAAACTCAGCCAAAGATGGGTCCACACTTCGCTCTAAGCGACGTGATGCTTCAGATGAAAGCTTGTGACGACGAGAGTTCTTTGCGATGCACACTTCGCAGAAATGAACCGCTTCAAGTGCGATATCAGTTGTAGTTTCGCTGATCTCAGATGAAAGTCCACCCATTGTTCCTGCTAAAGCTAGTGGTTGTTCATCATCACAAACCATTAAGTCATTCGGATCCAAAGTCCGTTCTACGCCATCTAAAGTCTTAAACTTTTGCGCTTTACCAACCAATTTAATAGTCAAGCCACCTTTGATCTTTGATTTATCAAAAGCGTGCAACGGCTGACCAAGTTCCAACATCACGTAGTTCGTAACATCAACAACCAAAGAAATAGAGCGCATGCCCATCTTTTCAATACGACGTCGCATCCAGATAGGTGTTGTGGCTTTAGGATCAAAATTAGACAAGGTACGCAGATAGAAAACTGAGGCAGTTGATTTATCTGCAATCTTTGCAGTAACTCCCTTGCCGGTCTCTTCAAACTTTAATGTGCGCAATGCATCAACCGGATCTGTGAACTTCAACCCTAAAGAACCTGCAACTTCACGGGCAATTCCACGAATACTTAAGGCATAACCACGGTCTGGATTAACAGCGACATCAAAAATAACATCAACGATCTGCAAGGCCTCAATTGCATCTGCGCCAATCGTGACTTCGTCTTCAGCAAAAACCATAATGCCGGCGTGATCATCACTAATGCCAAGTTCACGACCTGAACAAATCATTCCATTGGAGGTCTTACCGTATGTTTCGCGAGCACCAATTTTAAAGTCCCCTGGCAAAATAGCACCCGGCAAAGCTGCAACGATTAAATCTCCCACAGCAAAGTTCATTGCTCCACAAATGACATAACGAGTCTGACCTTCGCCGCAATCCAAGCCAACATAGCGAATAGGCTTTTTAAACTCTGTGATTTCCTCAATTGACAGAACCTTTGCAAACTTGAGTGGGCCAGTTAAATCAGCACCTTGCTTGATGATCTCTTCAACCTCAAAACCCACACGAATTAATCCATCTGAAATTTGCTCAGCGGTAACAGATGCTGGGATATCAACGAACTCTTTTATCCAGGACAGAGGGGCGCGCATTACAGGCCAACTCCAAACTGACGGGTAAAGCGCAGATCGCCTTCAACGATGTCATGCATATCGGTAATACCGTGTCGAACCATCAGTGTGCGCTCAAGTCCCATTCCGAATGCGAAGCCGCTGTAGACATCTGTATCAATGCCACATGTTGCAAGCACCTTCGGATTAACCATTCCGCAACCGCCCCATTCGATCCAGCGATTATTAAAGAAGATGTCTACTTCGGCACTTGGTTCAGTAAAGGGAAAGAAAGATGGTCGCAATCGAGTAGTTACATCTGGACCAAACATATGGCGTGCAAAGTTATCTAACGTGCCTTTGAGGTGGGCCATCGTGATGCCCTTATCAATGACTAATCCTTCTACTTGATGAAAGACCGGACTATGGGTTGCATCCAGCTCATCTGCTCTAAATGTGCGACCCGGACACACAACATAAATCGGCGGCTCTTGTGTGAGCATCGTGCGAATTTGAACCGGTGAGGTGTGTGTTCGCAAAACCATTCCAGATTCAACTGGCTCGATGAAAAAAGTATCCTGCATAGTTCGGGCTGGGTGATCTGCCGGAATATTTAGCGAATCAAAGTTGAGCCATCCTGATTCAAGCTCTGGGCCTTCTTCAACAGCAAAACCTTGTTCGATGAAGAAATCTGATACTTCGTTCTTGATGATCGTTATTGGATGCAACCCGCCACGATGGGAACGATTAACCGGCAAGGTGATGTCAACTACTTCTTCGAGCAACACTTTGCGATCACGTTCTGCTTCCAGAACAGCAGTTGCTTCAGCTAACGCTTGGGCAATCTCTGCCTTTGCCTCGCCAATAACTTTGCCAAAACTTGCTTTGTCTTCCGGTGAAAGGGAACCCAGTCCCCGAGACGCCAACGCGATTGGTGATTTATCTCCCGCATGGGCCAGTCGTGCGGTTTTTAGCGAATCTAAATCTGTGGCGGAGGCGAAAGCCTTGCGGGCATCTTGTACCCAGGTTGAAATCTCCTCAACGCGCATAGGCACAACTCTATCGTGTGGCCCTTTGTTAACGTGGCATATTTGATAGGTGATACATAACAATCGAAGCCGCTGCTGAAAGATTGAGGCTTTCGGCATTGCCTGGCATCGGAATGCTTACAACATCTATCGAATCCACATTCTGTCCCGTCGATAGGCCTCGAGCTTCGTTTCCAAATACTGCAAGAGTATCCCCCGACATTTGGTACTCACTTAAATTCTTTGATCCGTCAGCCCCAAGAGAAAAAGCTTTTACTCCCAATGCTAGAACCTCATCAATGGCCACTGATTCAAACACTGGAATGTGCCATAGAGATCCTGCAGTACTGCGCACAACCTTTGGTGAAAACATATCAACGCTACCTGGTGAGGTAATCACTGCATCCATGGCAAATGCATCGGCTGAACGTAAGATCGTGCCCGCATTTCCTGGATCTTGCACCTCTGAAAGATAAATGAATCTACGTGAACCATTAAGAATGATTGAATCAAATTTAATCTCAGGAATTGTGCAGACAGCAAGAATTCCTTGAGGAGTGATGGTCTCTGACATTTCCTTCATGACTTCATCGCTGACATCAACAACATTAAACTTTGAGAGCTCTGCGACTTCCTCAACCTTGCTACGACCATTGCTAGTCAAATACAAGGTTTCAATTCTTGGACCACCTGTTGAAACAAGTGCTTCGCGGGCACATTGCAAACCTTCTGCAACAAATAGACCGGCGGCTTTTCTTTCTTTTACACCCCTAGAACCAATAAGAGCCTTAACCCGCGCAACATGTGGCGAGTTAAGGCTCTCAATCATTATTGGAACTTAGAGTGCTGCAAGGCTCTTGCGAGCTACATCAACAAGTGTCTTGAAT
>Ga0209299_1001398_pt1 | contig 13384 bp, 12 predicted proteins | sample S_140806_MF_Meta_FD_187326 | JGI IMG/M metagenome (GOLD analysis project Ga0209299, IMG submission 187326) | Freshwater microbial communities from Lake Simoncouche, Canada to study carbon cycling - S_140806_MF_MetaG (SPAdes) (version 2) | ecosystem: Environmental > Aquatic > Freshwater > Lake ...
GGAGGAACGCACCTCTGGTGTACCAGTTATCGTGCCAACGGTAAACGCTGGGTAGCCATGTGCGGAGTGGATAACCGCTGAAAGCATCTAAGTGGGAAGCCCACCTCAAGATGAGTGTTCCCATGGCGTTAGCCAGTAAGGTCACGGGAAGAACACCCGTTGATAGGCTCTACGTGGAAGCGCAGTAATGCGTGAAGCGGAGGAGTACTAATAGACCGAGGGCTTGACCAACCTCGAGCTCTGAAAGCTTAATTTCCAGCCTTTAAAGCGTTATGTAACTCCACTCCTTAGGGATGGTGAAAGCAGATGAGGCCATGGGCATCGTTTGCAGCCATGAAGCTTTGAAGTAACCTATGCAGTTCTCAGGGATCACCCCTGGGAAAGGAGGATCAATGACGAGAGTCGTTGATCTATCCTGGTGTCCATAGCGTTGTGGAACCACCCCGATCCATCTCGAACTCGGGCGTGAAACGCAGCAGCGGCAACGATAGTTGGGGGGCAGCCCCCTGCGAAAATAGCGCGATGCCAGGTAAAACTTTCTCCACCATCTGCGGTTCTAAGCAGCAGGATGTGTGACGTGTCGAGAGGATACGCTGAAAAAGCCACCCGTTTGGGTGGCTTTTTTTGTGCCTGTGGATCGGAGGCCTGGCCTGGGGGGATGGTTGCTGAGCGGACCATCAGGCAGACCTGGGACCTCGTTGCTGAGTAGACCCATCAGGCCCCACACAGGCCCTTGACTGGGGCCATGGTTGCTTGAGCAGGGCTCAAGCCGCGTTCCTCCTGTGATCAAGATCGTTCAGGCTGATCTGGTTGAAATCTTGGATAGTTGCATAGGCCTCCCTCTGTTCGAATGCGCCTGTCTCGCGGTGGCTGCAGACGACCTGGAGCCCGCTCTGGCTCGCTGCCTCGAGTTCAGCGTGTGAATCACTCACAAACAGGATGGCCTGGGGCGCACATCCCATCATCTCGGCAATCAGGGTGTAGCTGTGGGGATCGTGTTTAGAGCCCGTATGGGTATCGAACCAGTGGCTGAATAGGGAGCGCAGATCACCGCGGTTGCTGTGCTGATAGATCAACTGTTGTGCTGCGATCGAACCGCTGGAATACACGGCAAGGATCACCCCCTCCTGCTGCCATCGCCTCAGGCTTGGGGGCACGTCCTCAAACAGGGGACCAACCAGTTCACCTCCTGCATAGCCTTCGGCCCAGATCTTTCCCTGAAGATCCTTCAGTGGCGTCACCTTGCGATCGCAGCGGATCAGGAACTTCAGGTACGGGAGGATCCGCCCCACGCTGCTCTGCTCGGCGGATTGCCTGGAGTGGCTGAGTAGATCCTTGGCCTCCTGATCGGTGTCCTGCTCCCAGAGAGTCTCGAGTTCTTGGATCAACGCTCTGATGTTGGCCTCCTGCTGATGGGCCTCTAAGTAAGGGGCGAGGTTGGCGCTGGCGTAGGGGAATAGGGTCTCGGCCACATAACTGACCGGGCAGGTGGTGCCTTCGATGTCGAGCAGCACATGGCTGACCCCCTCCCACAGAAACTTGTTCATCGCCTTAGCTCCCCAACCCCAGGTTGGCTGGAGCTGAGCCCAAGCCTCGCTCCATCAGGGCCTCCATGAGGAGCTGGCGCCAACGCTGCTCCAGCAGAAACTCGAGGATCTCCAGATGGCGACGGGCCTCGCTCAGCTCCTGCCCCCAGGCATAAAGGCCATGGCCGGCGATCAGCAGTCCTGCGGGAGCCCTTCCCAGGTGGGGAGCGGCCCTGAGGCTGAGTCTGGCGAGATCTTGGTCGTTCGCCAGAACCGGAACCCGCACCTCGCTCCGGTGGGTGGTGACCCCGGCAATGCCCTTCAGCATTTCGAGGTTGCGCACCTCGAGATAGGCGACTCCCTCCTCTCCACCGGCCACTTCAAAATCCTCTGTCTCGGCCTGTGGTGATCGAGACCCCGTCCTCGTTTGGCGCTTCTGGGCTCCATCCCGTTCATCCCTCAACTCCGCAGCTGCCTTGGTGCTCCGCGCTGCCAGCGGGGATCGCGCCGCCCACTCCCAGCTCCATTGAGATAGCAGGGTTCCGGCCTGGGAGTGGGTATGGAGCACGGCACCAGCCCCCGTTTCCTTCACGATGGCGAGATGGAGCAGGGTTTCGGCGCTGGCCTTGCCCCTTCCACGGCGGACCTCGCCTTCGCCATCCACCACGATCAGCTCCTGCGGCTGCACCCTGCCCTTGTCCACGCCACTGGGCGCCATCAGCAGCTGCATGGGCTTCCGCATGAGCACGCAGCTGAAATTGCCCCCGGTGCCATCACACCACCCCCGCTGATGAATGGCGGCCATCGCCGCGCAGAGTTCCTCCCTGAGCCTGCCTTCTTCGCCCTCGCTCAGCCCAGGACCAGGGACTCCCTCGGTTGGTTCGGGGCCGTTGGGTTCACCCGCTGGCCTCCGACTGTCTCCTTCCAAGGAGACAGTGGCAGCGGCGTTGCTGTTTGGCGAGGGCACAGGGGGCACGGCGGGTCGGTGCGCACGGGGCAAAAATCGGCACGGGGCGCGGCTCCCCAGGCATGAAACAGGCTAGGCGGCGAGCGGTTAAGCCACCGCGAGTGTTTCCTGCAGCCCACCCTTGGCTGACCGAAGGCCTCACCGAGGCGGCCCATCGGCATCACCTCCCCAGCGAATGTCACAGGACATTCACGTCTGGCAGCCGGGGCACCAATGGGTGCTGCGTCCGGCCAGCCGTTCGCGCATCAGGGGGGTTCCGCAGCGACGACAGGGCAGGCCGCCTCGCCTGTAGACCCAGGCCTGGCCGCCATAGTTGCCATTGGTGCCCGTGAGATCCCGGAAGTCGCTGAAGGTGGTGCCACCGGCGCCGATGCTGGTCTGCAGGATCTCCACCACCGCCCCCCGCAGTCGCTCCAGCCTTTGGCTCTCCAGCTGGCCGCTAACGGTCTGGGGGAGGATTCCGGCGGCAAAGAGGGATTCATCGGCATAGATGTTGCCGATGCCCGCCACCAGGGATTGGTCCAGCAGCGCACTCTTGATCGGTCGACGGGAGCCACGCAGCCGTTCCTGGAGGTAGGAGGCGCTGAAGCCAGCAGCAAACGGCTCCGGTCCCAGCCTCGCCAGCCCGGTGATCACGCTCTCCACGGCTCTCCCGGGCGGTACGAACCACATCTGGGCAAAGCTGCGGGTGTCGATGAAGCGCAGCTCCGCGCCGCTCTGCTCCCAGATCCTCACGCGCGTGTGTTGACCGGGACCGGGATCTCCTAGGCCGCTCTCGGCCCCTTCGGGAGCCTCAAGCCACAGGAATTGGCCGGTCATGCGCAGATGCACCCCCCAGATTCCCGCCTGCTGGCCATCGGGATCGCGCAGCTCCGCCAGCAGGTACTTGCCGCGCCGGCTCCATTGTTCAATCCTGCAGCCCTCCAGGGCCAGGCGAAAGAGGGCCGGATCGGGGGGCGCGGCGATCGCCCGGTTGCGAAGCACCTCAACCCTGGCAATTAAAAAACCCTGGGTCTGACTCTGCAGACCCAGGCGAACGGTTTCGACCTCGGGCAATTCGGGCACGGCGAGGTCGTCGGATGTGGAGGGCTTGGAGCCGAAACGCTATCGCCGGCGGCCTCAGGCCTTCTCGAGCTCGCTCTCAGCGAAGTTGTTGGTGTTGAGGCCGCCTTCGGTGCCGCTGATGCCGGTGTAGTTCACCTTGTCGAAGCGCACCACAACCGGATAGCGGATGCCGGAGGTATCGATGGAGGCCACGGTGCCCACATCGTTGAACCAGTAGGACTCGGGGCGCTTGATGCGCACTTTGTCGCCGCGGGAGATGGCCATCGCTGCTGCGTCGGATCGGGTGGCTTTCGGGCTGACCATACCGGTGCGGGGCGGGTTGCAACGCGGGGACGTCACGATTCGTCGTTTGCGCTCCGCTCTGCCATTCGGGGTGATGCGGAGGGGCTTGTTCCTGCCCGGAGTCTGCGATTCGGGAGGGCACCGCGGCGCTCTCATCGGCCTGCATCTTCTCGTCGCCGGGGCCTCTGCTGGTCTGCGCCTTGATTAGCCATTGCAGGATGCCTGGCTGAACGGGCAATCCCGGCAGCCATAAGCTCCCCCCTCGGGCACAACGGGTGTTACCGGTGAATTCTGGCCCGGCAGCCAGGGGCACGCCGGGCCAACCGTGCCCACCCTGCGGCGGCACCCTGAGGGCCCGAGGGCCATCAACCGCCTTCGGAGCGGGCGTGGTGCGGGGGGCGATGGCGGGCGATGCGGAGCCTCCCGGCGGAAGGGCGTGGCAGCATCGCCCTTCGTTCCCTGCCGCGCTTCCATGGTCTCCGCCGAGGCTCCCGTGCTCAGCCTCGATCTGCCCGATCCCGGCCAAGACGACATCAGCACGATGGAGTTTCTGGCTCGCCTGGAGGAGGCCTGGGCGGTGTGCGACCGCTTCGATCTCCAGACTGAGATCTGGCGCGGCCGCATTCTCCGGGCGGTGCGGGACCGCGAGAAGCGCGGCGGCGAGGGACGCGGCACCGGCTTCCTGCAGTGGCTGCGGGAGCGGGAGATCAGCAAGACCCGCGCCTACACCCTGATCCAGCTGGCCGATTCGGCTGACAACCTGGTGGGGGAGGGGTTGCTGGAGCCCGACAGCGTGAATCAGTTCTCCAAGCGGGCCTTTCTGGAAACGGCCCAGGCGGAGCCGGAGGTGCAGCAGATGATCAGCGAGGCCGCCAACGGGGGCCTGCCGATCACCCGCAAGCAGGTGCGGCGGCTCTCGGATGAGTTCCTGGCCGCCACCAGCCCCCTGCTGCCCGAGGAGATCCGCCAACGCACCGCCGAGAACCTCCTGCCCCCCCGGGCCGTGGCCCCCCTGGTGAAGGAACTGGCCCGCCTCCCGGAGGAGCAGCAGGACGATCTGCGCCGGGTGCTGCGGGAGGAGCCTGAGCTCGATCGGGTGAAGGATGTGACTCACACGGCCCGCTGGCTGCACCGCGCCTCAGAGGCCAGCCTGGCCGTGCGCGCCTTCCAACAGGGGGACCTGGATTTCGAGAAGGCTCTCCAGGAGTCGCAGCGGCTCGATGTTTTGGGCCTCCTGGCCGATGCCGTGGGCCAGGCCCAGGCCCTAGAGAGCGCCGTGCTCAAGCTTCACACCAGTTGGCGCCGGCTCGGGGGCCTGCAGGAACGCCTCTGGGTGGAGAGCGGCAGCAGCACCCCCCACCTCCGGGAGCTGCTCACCGCCCTCCAGAGCCTCAGCGGCAGCACCCTGCGGGTGTCCCTCGGCGAGCTGGCGGGGGGCAAGCGGCTGCGGCTGCAGCTGGTGGAGGAGTCGGCCGATCGCCTGGAGGCGCCACCGCTGCCCTCGCGGGAAGGCGGCGATGGGGCTCCCCGCTGAACCCCCGGCCCGTTGACGCCGCGCCGGGGCGATCAGGGCATCGGACCTGGCCAGTTCGCTGATCGCTTCGACGTAGCGCTGCAGCTGCCGCTCCTCGGCGAGCAGCCCTTCGACTGGGGAGCGGTTGTCGGGCGCCCCGCGGGTCGGGCGGAACGGCGGGAGCGCTCCGGCTGAGGTTCCCGCTGGCCGCCGGGGGCACATCAGGCGCCGCCACCCCTGGGGCGGGTAGGGTGCCAGCTACACCAGGGATGGGGGCTGTTGGTGCCGGACGATCCGCTCGCCCAGGCGCTGCAGCGACACTTTGGTTGGGAGAGCTTCCGGCCGGGCCAGCGGGCCGTGGTGGAGGCGCTGCTGGCCGGCAGGGACTGCCTGGCGGTGCTGCCCACCGGGGCTGGCAAGTCGCTCTGTTATCAGCTGCCGGCCCTGGTGCGCCAGGGGCTGGTGGTGGTGGTGTCACCCCTGGTGGCCCTGATGCAGGACCAGGTGAGCCAGTTGCAGCGCCGTGGCATCGCGGCCGCCTGTCTGCACCGGGGCCTCCCCCCCCAGGAGCGCCGCCAGCTGCTGGAGCGCCTGCGGGATCACCGCCTGCGCCTGCTCTATCTCGCTCCGGAGCGGTTACAGGCGGAAGCCACCCGCCAGCTGCTCGAGGATGTGATCGAAGCGGGCCAGCTGGTGGCCTTGGCGGTGGACGAGGCCCACTGCATCAGCGCCTGGGGCCACGATTTCCGGCCCGACTACCGGCGTCTGGGCCAGCTGCGTTCCCTCTGCCCCGGGGTGCCCTTGGTGGCCCTGAGCGCCACAGCCGGGCCCCAGGTCCGGGCCGACATCATCCGCCTGCTCCAGCTCCGTAGCCCGCTGGTGCAGGTGCGTTCGGCCCGCCGCCCCAACCTCAGCTATGGCATGGCCCTGCGGCCCGCCGATCCCCTGCCCCAGGTACTGGAGGCGGTTCACGGGGCCAGGGGCGCCGTGCTGATCTATGCCCGCACCCGCCGCTCGGTGGAGCAATGGGCAACCCGGCTCGGGGGGGCCGGTATCGAGGCGATCGCGTATCACGCCGGCCTGGATCCTGAAAGTCGCCACCTGGCGCTGCAGCACTTCCAGGACCACCCCACACCGGTGCTCGTGGCCACCGTGGCCTTCGGCATGGGGGTGGATCGCCCCGATGTGGGTCTGGTGCTCCATCTCGATCTGCCGGCCAGTCCCGAGGGCTACCTGCAGGAATCCGGCCGAGCCGGTCGCGATGGTCTGCCAGCCCGCTGCCTGGTGTTCTTCGATCCGGCCGACCGGGTGAGCCTGGGCTGGGCGATCCGCTCCTCGGGGCAGCCGGGACCGGAGGCACTCCAGGAGGCGGAACGGGTGCGTCAGGAACAGGCCCAGCGGCAATTGCGCCGCATGGAAGCGGTGGCGGAGGGCGAGGACTGCCGCGAGCAGGCCCTGCTCCTGGCGGTGGGGGAGTTGGTTCCCCCCTGCGGTGGCTGCGACACCTGCCTGCGCCGTTCCCGTGCCACCGACTGGTCGACCCAGGTGGGCATGGTGCTCCAGGCCCTCGAGGCCCGACGGGGGCGGGATCTGCGCAGCCTGGCCGAACAGCTGGCGGAAGGCTCTGGCCTCGACCAGGACCGCTGGGCCTGGCTGGCCCGCCGCCTGGTGCAGGAGGAGCTGCTCAGCGAGAGCGACGATGGCTCCCAGCGGCTCTGGCTGCGGCCGGTGGCCGAGCACTACCTCAGGGATCCTTGGCCCCTGCACTGGGCGGCCTGAGGGTCCTGAGTGCGGCGGGGCCCGCTCCCGACCTGCGGATCAGCTCCGGGCCGAAGCGGGCCTGGCGCTGATCAGCTGCGGCTGCTGCAGAGATCGTTCACGAGCCGCCGCTCGAAGTCGGCCTGGGGGTCATCCCAGGTGCGCCAGTCGCCAGCCGCGCTGGTGGCATTCATCTTGCGGGCTCCGCAGTTGATCGCCAGATAGAGGGTGTCGCCCTTGGGATTGAGGATCGGTGCCACCAGGCTGCCGCCCATCGGCTGCCAGTTCGACCAGTCGACCTGGAGGGGGCCGTAGCGGCGCCAGCTGCTGGTGGCTACCACGGCGGCGGGTGCGCTGACCTGGGCAGCGGCCGGCGCCGCTGTTCGGGTCTGCGGGGCCACGGGGCGCGGATTGATGCTCGCTGCCGCGGTGCTCGGGCGGGGGGTGGGCACGGCCGCCGCCACCGGGATGGCGGTGGCGATCGGGGTGCTGGCGGCAGCCGTGGCGGCGGCGATTGGGGTTCTGGCTACGGGGGTCGTGCGGACCGGGGCTGCCACCGGGGTGGAGGCGGGGGTGATCGGCCGGCTGGCGGTCGCCGCCGGGGTGGGCTGCCAGGAGGAGGCCGCTGGGGCGGTGTTTGAGGCGGTGGTTGGAGCGGCGCTGCTGGCGCTGGCGATCGCCTGGGTGACCACCGGTTGGCTGGCCTTCGGCACTTCGGCTGCTGCGGCGGGTTCCGGCCGGGGAGCCTCGGCCTGGACCGGGCGCTCCCGGGGGGCCGGAGCCGGAGTCGGCCGGGGAGCGGCGGCCACTACGGGGCGGGGCGACGCGGCCACCACGGGCCGGGGTCGGGGCGCCGCCGGTTCTCCCTTGAGCTTGAGCTGGCTGCCCACCTCCACGTGGTCGGGATCGTTGATGGAATTGATGGCCACCAGGCGACTCATCGGCACCCCATAGCCATCGGCAATGGCCGAGAGGCTTTCGCCGGAGCGCACCACGTGCACGTTGGCGCCCTTACGGAACGGGGCTGGGGCTGTCGCCACCTTGCCGGTCACCTTGAGGGTCTGGCCGACCTCCACGTGGTCGGCCTTGCTGAGGCCATTGAGGGCGATCAGCTGGTTGAGGCTCATGCCTTGACGGCTGGCGATTTCGGAGAGGGTGTCGCCCTCCCGCACGGTTATCCGGCCGGTGGCCACGGCGCCACTGCCGGAGGGGCGGCTGCTGGAACCTGCTCGGCCGGTCACCTTGAGGGTCTGGCCCACCTCGACGTGGTCGGCCTTGCTGAGGCCATTGAGGGCGATCAGCTGGTTGAGGCTCATGCCTTGACGGTTGGCGATTTCCGAGAGGGTGTCGCCCTCCCGCACGGTCACCCTGCCGGTGGCCACGGCGCCACTTCCGGAGGAGCGGTTGCTGGAGCCCGCTCGGCCGGGCACCTTCAGCTTCTGGCCCACCTCCACGTGGTCGGCCTTGCTGATGCCGTTTAGCTCCATCAGCCGCTTCGTGCTGATGCCGAGCCGGTCGGCGATTTCCGAGAGGGTCTCGCCCGGTTTCACCGTGACATCACCGGCCAGGGCCGGCAGCGGCAGTACCAGGGCGAGGGCGAGGGCGGCGAGGGAACGGCGCATGGGCACCCGGAAAGGCAATGGCGGCACGTTAAGGGTCCCGCAAGGTCTCGCCCAGCCCCCCCCTCTGACGAATCTCCCGGAATGGGGCCTGGATGCCGCAGCCTGAAGCACCGGCTAACCCAGCAGTCGCTTTAGGAGCGCGAGTCGGTTGCCGTAGGGGGGGTAGCGGAAGGGCAGGTCGAAGCGGAATGGGCGCGACACCACGCTGCGGCGGTGGGAGAAGGTGCGAAATCCCGTTTCGCCGTGGTATGCCCCCATGCCGCTGGCCCCCACGCCTCCGAAGGGGAGGTTCACCATCCCGGCCTGCAGCACCACATCGTTGAAGGCCACACTGCCCGAGCTCGTGGTGGCCAGGAGGCGGTCCTGGGCCCCTCGGCTGCGGCTGAAGAGGTAGAGAGCCAACGGCTTGGCACCCTGGCGGATCCGTTGGAGCGCCTCCTCCAGGTCGGCGACCGTGACCAGGGGCAGCAGGGGGCCGAACAGCTCCTCCTGCATCAGGGGATCGTGATCGGGATCCTCCACCGCGATCAGGCTGGGGCTGATCCGCCGCCGGGCCGGATCGGTCTGGCCTCCCGCCAGCACCCGGCCGGCGGCCCCCTCCAGCAGGCTGCTCAGGTGCGAGAAACGTCGCTCGTTCACGATCGCCCCGAGGTCGGGGCTGGCGAGGGGATCGCTGCCATAGAGACGCTCAAACTCCCGCTTGATCGCCGCCACCAGGGGCTCGCGGACCTCGGGCACCACCAGAAGATGGTCTGGGGCCACGCAGGTTTGGCCGGCGTTGAGACCCTTGCCCCAGGCCAGCCGCCGCGCCGTGACCTCCAGGTCGGCATCGGCCAGCACGATGGCGGGGCTCTTGCCGCCCAGTTCCAGGGTCACCGGCGTGAGCTGCCGGGCGGCGGCGGCCATCACCAGGGATCCCACCCGTTCCCCGCCGGTGAAGAAGATGTGGTCGAAGCGTTCCTCCAGCAGCGCGGCCGCCACGCTTCCATCACCGAGCACCACCTGCACCGTTTCCGGGGCGAAATGGCGGGGAATGAGGCTGGCGATCAGCTCGGCGGTGCGCGGGGCGTGCTCGGAGGGCTTGAGCACGGCCGTGTTCCCCGCCGCTAGGGCGCTCACTAGGGGATGGAGGCACAGCTGGAAGGGGTAGTTCCAGGGGCCGAGAATCAGCACACAGCCCAGGGGTTCGCACACCACCCGGGCGCTGGCCGGCTGGGCCCAGGCCGGCAGGCCGATCCCTTGGGGATGCATCCAGCGGGCCAGGTGGCGGCGGCTGTGGGCTAGCTCGTGCCGCACCGCCACGAGTTCGAAGTAGGCCTCGGTGGCCGGTTTGCCGAGGTCGGCGGCGAGGGCGGCCATCACCTCTTCCTCGTGCTGGCTGAGCAGGCGGCTGAGGCGCTCGAGCTGGTCGGTGCGCCAGGAGCGGGGTCGGGTATCGCCGCGGCTCACCGCGGCTCGCATGGCGCTGATCGGCACCGTCAGCCCCGGGCTGGGGCCCGTGCCGTGGGTCCGAGACACGCCGCCAGCCCTGGACTCGCCGACGGTGGAGGGGGCGCTGGCGGGGGTGCCGGGGGTCATGGGGGAAGGGACGGGTGTTCACGCTGGCAGACCCCAGGCCCCGACGCGGCCGTGGGGGAACCGGGGAGTTACCTGGCCACTCACCCGCTTCAGCCCTGGGCTTCGGGATGACAGCATGGTTCCCGGCGGGGGTCAGCGCGGCGGGCCATCCGCCGGCTGACAGCTGCGGCGGATCACCGTGAGCCGCAGGGCATCGAGATCCGCTGCGCCGGGCCCCTCGAAGGCGAACAGCAGGGCTGAGGCCAGGGGCAGATCACCTCGCCCCATCGCTGCCTCCACCGCCAGGCGCCAGCGGTGTGGATCGCGCCCGAGGCTGGCAAGCAGGGCGTCGCCCCGGGCGAGCTGCCCGGCGGGGGAGCCGATCAGGCGCACCACGGCGTAGGCGGCGGGACCGCTCTCCAGCGGCCGCAGCCGCAGGGTGAGGGCCTGCCCGGGGCGGATCGGCGCGAGGGGCCAGGGAACCGGACCCTGGATCGTGCCGGTGGGGAGCGCTCCGAAGGGAGCACCCGCTAGCGGCCGGGCGCTGCCGGCCGGCGGGCCCTGACGCCACAGCAGGCGGTTCCCCTCAAGGATCTGCAGTTCGATCAGCGGTTCCACCACGAACAGGGTGGGCCGGCTCACCGCCACCAGCGCCGCCGGTGGGCGGCCGCCGGGGTCGGTGATCCGGGGCGTGATCACGCAAAGGGAGAGGGCCGCGTCGGCGGAATCCGGCCGGCTGGCCAGGGCGTGAGGGCCTAGGGGCAGGAGAAGCGACAGCCCACCCAGGGCCAGGGACCGGTGCGGTCGCCAGCCAGCCCAGCCCCCCTTGCGCCGACCCAGCGAGGGCCCTCGCTCGGGCCCGGGGCAATGGTCCGCCACGCTGCTCCACCCTCCCGGTGAGTCCCATCCTGATGGTGGCGGCGGCGGGGTGGAGCCTTCGGGGGTGGCGGGTGAGGGATCGCGGGCTTCGGGCTGGGGAGGATCCGCAGGCGCCCGTTCCGAGATGGTCCCCTTCCCGCCACTTGCGGGCACGCGTCCGCCCTGGCGGCGGGGCTGTTGCGCACCGTGGCCGATCCCTTGCTGGGGGAGACAGATTCGCATCGCGTCGATCTGCTGGGCCTGTGCCACCCCCCTGCAGCGGTAGGTGAACCGTCTGGCCTACAGGCTCAGCATCGGGGCATTAACTTTGCAGACCAAGAGCATTGTTGGGAGGGTGCCCAGATCACACGTGCGACGTTGGCACCCTCCAGCGGTTTGACACGCCTCAGCTGGGGTCAGCGGTCATGGAATCCGTCAGCGGGGATGGATCAGCCAAGCAGGAAATCGCTGGCGGAAATACCCGCCACGCCTGCGGCGCCCAGCCTGGCGATCAGATAACTGCCCGCCTCCTTGGCATCGTTGTAGAACACATCACCACTGGAGGTGTTGACGAAGATCCCCGCTGCCGCGCCAAAAGAGGCGCCATTCAATCCAGCGCCCTTGAAGAACGATGAGGGCGCCAGGGTATTCCCGACCCCATTGCCCCCAGAAAATGTCAGGCCCTTGATCCCAGCCGCCGAGGCTCCAACCAAGCCCTCATCCAAACGATTGGCCAAGATCAAGGTATCGTCTTCAATAACAAGCCCAAAGGGAGATCCTGGCTGTGACCTAACCATGTAGGCCTTGAAGTCGGTGATGCTATCGGCATTTAAATCACCGCAGTCCGCCAGAATAAATCGGTCATTGCCTGACCCCCCGGTCAGTACATCGACACCAACGCCTCCATCCAGCGTGTCGTTTCCGGCACCACCGATAATCTTATTCGAATCGGCATTGCCAATCAGGATGTCGTCAAAGGCACTCCCGGTCACATCTTCAAAGTTCTGGATCAGGCAGCCCCAGGAGACAGTTGATCCAAACGAAGGCATTGAGCCAATGACCACCGAGCCCGTGGCGAGATTCACTTTCACTCCGAGGGGGCCTGTGGGTGAATAACCAACAAACATGCTCCGCGGGTCGAGGGAAGAACAATCAATCCTGTCCCCCGCCAGAGTGCTGCCTAGCACCCGATTAAACCAGATGCTTTCTTGGCCCGTTCCGCCGGCTCTAGCCACCACAGCCGCAGTGCCAAATTGAAGGTTGGCACTGGTGATGCCTAGCGAGATCGTTCGCTCGGAGGATGAGTAGTTGGCCGTGCGAACTCCCCAGAGTTTGCTAGTCCAAGTGTGAAGAAGGGGATGGTCACTTGGACGTAATGTCTCGGTTTTGAAAATAGTCATGGCAAGACCTTTGTTGGTGATGGGAACGAGGTAAAGGATGACACTTTCCTCCTCTCTACCTTGATCTATTGCCTCACTTGATGCTGTCTTGTAGTTAATCGGTCACTGTCGTTGTGATGACAGAATGATGTGATACCGCCGAGAACTGTCTCCTGGCCCACCTGGCGATGCGGGGGGAGGATTTAATGGAGTCGGGGACGCTGCCGGCGTTGCTGGAGCCGTGGACCGATCCTGTGCAGGGGCATCCTGACGGCCTGGTGTTGCGATGAAGCTAGGGTATGCGCCAAGCAGGCCACTTTCCGGAGGGTATTTCTCTATGGAATGATCAAGCTGAGGCTGTCCTCCAGGGGAGGATAGCCATCGCGATGGGCCGATGCGTTTGCTTGGCCAAACGTATTTCACTAAGCCCGGAGAATTATCCCATACCCATTTTATAAAATTTGCTGTAATGGGTGTGGCGTAGTTTTATTTTTTCTATTAAGCCATGGATGTGAACACCTATTGCTATTGGTTGCACTGTTCCTGAAAGCAGCAGCGGCCCGCCGCTTTGTCCCTTCCCAGTGTCCATCTCGTATTCGTATAAGCCGTTGGTCTTCTTGTTGGCCGGTCCATTGGCTCCTGTCTGGTAATTGTGAATTTCTTGGTAACCAACAATTATGCACGTGTCGCGCTCCTGCTCTTCTTCAAGTTTAATGTATTCAAATTTATTCAGAATGACGCCAGGTGGCTTAAGGAATCTCTGGGCAATAGGGATTTGAACAGCCGCTGAGATCAGCAAAGCTGCTTTTGGCCCTGATCTGCCTCTGAGACCATGTCTGGAGGCTCTATGGGCTCAT
>Ga0209299_1001403_pt1 | contig 13351 bp, 4 predicted proteins | sample S_140806_MF_Meta_FD_187326 | JGI IMG/M metagenome (GOLD analysis project Ga0209299, IMG submission 187326) | Freshwater microbial communities from Lake Simoncouche, Canada to study carbon cycling - S_140806_MF_MetaG (SPAdes) (version 2) | ecosystem: Environmental > Aquatic > Freshwater > Lake ...
AGTCTCCTCGACGTCTATGTCAGCTTCGGCGGCCCACCCGTCCTGGACCACCTGAACCTCCAGATCGAGGAAGGCGAACGGGTCTGTCTGCTCGGTCGAAACGGCGCCGGCAAGACCACCCTGATGCGTATCGCCGCCGGCGAGTCCGCCCCTGACACCGGTTCGGTCACCATCCCGGACGGCGTCTGCATCGCCCGACTGACCCAGGAGATCCCCGAGAGCCTCCCGGGTAACGTGCGCGACATCGTGACCTCCGGTCTCCGCACCGACGACCATTCTGAGGATTGGGAAAAAGACCTCCGGGTCGACGACTTGATCGCCCGCCTCGGCCTCCCCGAGGACCGGGAGTTCAATGACCTCTCTGGCGGCCTGAAGCGCCGCTGCCTTCTCGCCAAAGCCTTGGCCGCCAAGCCCGGCCTGCTGCTGCTCGACGAGCCGACCAATCACATGGACCTCGATTCGATCCTGTGGATGGAAGAGTTCCTGCTCGAACAGAAGATCCCCCTGCTCTTCGTCACGCACGACCGCGCCTTCCTGCGCCGCATGGCCAACCGCATCATCGAGCTCGACCGCGGTAAGCTCGCGAGCTGGTCCTGCGACTACGACACCTACCTCATCCGCAAAGAAGAACTCTTCGTCGCCGAAGAACGCCAGCGCGCTGCCTTCGATAAGAAACTCGGCCAGGAAGAAGCTTGGTCTCGCCGCAGCCCTGGCGCCCGACGAACGAAGTCTAACGCCCGCATGGAAGCGCTCGTGAAGATGCGCGCTCAGCGCGGTGCGTTGCGCTCCGTCGCCGGCTCGGCCAAGATGGAAATCAGCGAAGCCGAACGCTCCGGGGTCCGTGTGGTCGAAGCTGAAGAAATCGCCTTCGCCTACCCGGGCGGAACGCCGCTTATCCGCGACTTCAGCCTCGTCCTCAACCGTGGCGACAAGGTCGGCCTCATCGGCCCCAACGGCGCCGGCAAGACCACTCTGGTCAAGATGCTCCTGGGCCAGCTGGCCCCGACTTCCGGCGTCCTGAAGTTCGGCACGAAAATGGAAGTGATCTACTTTGACCAGATGCGCGAGCAGATCGACGACGACAAGACCGTCGCTGAGAACCTCGCCGGAGACAGCGATACGGTCACGGTCCAGGGTCGCTCGCGCCACGTGATCAGCTACCTGCAGGACTTCCTCTTCGACCCTTCCCGTGCTCGCTCCAAGGCCAAGGTGCTTTCGGGCGGCGAACGTAACCGTCTCCTCCTCGCCCGACTCTTTACCAAGCCCGCCAACGTACTCGTGCTCGACGAACCGACCAACGACCTCGACGCCGAGACCCTCGACGTCCTTGAGGACATCCTCGTGGATTACGCCGGCACGCTGATCATGGTCTCCCACGATCGCGCCTTCCTCGATAACGTCGTCACGAGCACGCTCGTCTTCGAGGGCGACGGCGTCGTCACCGAGCACGCTGGCGGCTACACCGACTGGCGCAACGAACTCGCCCGCATCGCCGTGGCCAAGCGTACCACTGCCGTAGGTATCGCCACGAAGACCGTCGCGGCGAAGTCGACTGTCTCCGCGCAGCCTGGCGCCAAGCTCAACAACAAGGAGCGTAAGGAACTCGAGACGCTCCCCAGCAAGATCGAGCAGCTCGAAGCCGAACAGGCGCAGATCACCGTGCAACTGGGCGACCCCGAAATCTACAAGGATGGAGGCGCCAAGGCCGCTGCCTTGCAGAAGCGCCTCCACGTCGCCGAAGCGGAGCATTCCGAAGCCCTAGCTCGATGGATGGATTTGGACGCCCGTAAGGAAGCCTAAGCTGGGAAGTCAGCTCCTGCTAGGGATGGCTCCTTGCCGTCTCGACGGTCTTTTGTGCCGATATTCAGATGATATACGCAGTTAACGGCGATTGCCCTTTTGCGTCTTCTGACCAATATACTCAATATTAGCCTTAAAAATAGGGTTAATTCTCACTATGGCACCCAACGCTCCGACCCACCTGTTCCGGGATCTCATTGTGCCGATTTTTGACAGCCTGCCTGGCTCGGGCCGCTGAACCAATGCCGACCAACATGAAAAGCCCTCGAAATGTCCTGCTCGCGCTGGGTTGGTATGACCACCGCCTGCTGCAAGGCATCGCCACCTATGCCTCCGAGCACCGCTGGCACTTGGCTTCCCACAGCATCATCCATGAGAAGGTGATCCCGTGGGGCTGGGATGGCGACGGCATCCTGGCGTGGCTCGGTGCCGGCGACGATCTGGCCGACTTCGTCCGCAAGGCCGATAAGCCGACCGTCGACTTCTCCCTACGCCGTCGGGATACGCCCTTCGCCCACGTGGTGCAGGATCACGCGAAGACTGGGGAGCTCGTCGCCGAACATTTCATCGAGCGCGGGATGACCCGCTTCTGCTTCTTCAGCGACACCGAGAACTGGTCGCAGGTCGAACGAGGCGAAGCCTTCACGGAAGCCCTCCGTCGGCGGGGACTGGCCTGCGATCATCTTCGCTGGCAGCCTACCGACAAACGAGGCGCCGCCCAAGATGAATGGCAGCGCCGTCGAGACTGGCTGATGACCCGACTCAAAGATTCACCGAAGCCGCTGGCGATCTTCGCCGCTAACGGAACTCTGGCGGTCGAGCTTCGCGAACTCTGCGAAGAAGCCGGCCTGCATGTGCCAACCCAGGTGGCGATTGTTGGTATCGACGACTACCTGCTCTCGGTGGGAGCCATCAAGAAATACGTCTCCGGCGTCGACACGAACCTCGAAGAACAAGGCTATCGCGGCGCCGAACTACTCGACCGCCTGATGCGAGGCGAAAAGGCGCCGATCGAGCCGATCCGCATCCAGCCCGCCGGCGTGATCACCCGCATGAGCAGCGATATCCTAGCGACCGGCCACGAAGGCGTCATCCGCGCCCTGCACCATATCACCGACCACTTTGCCGGATCGCTCGGAGTCAAGGAACTCGCCGCCATCGCCCACATGTCCGAACGCGGCCTGCGCCAGGCCTTCGTGAAGCACGTCGGCTGCACGCCCGGAGATCGCCTGCGCACGGTCCGGATCGATTCCGCCAAACGCCTGCTCGCGGGCTCGACCGAGAAGATCGAGGCCATCTCCCATCGTTGCGGCTATCCGAACCTGAACTCTTTCTTCGCGGCCTTCCGCCGCACTGAAAACATGACCCCGGCGGAATACCGCCGGATCATGCGCTTCCGTAGCTGAGCCGAAGGATTAATCAGCCAGAGCGTGGATGGTGTTGATCACCTGTCCGCGTAGTTCGATGCCATCGGCGGCCTTGATATCATACTTAAGCTGCATCTGCATGGCGGGACGAAGGTCAGGGATCTCCAGGAAGACGGAACGACGGTCAGCGGAGACAGTGGCGGACTTAACAGTCAAGGGGTCATGCTTGCGCTCCGACATCTGGGACTTGCTGAACTGGAGCTTACCGTCGTTGCCGAGTTCAGTGGCGGCGACTTTGGTCTCAAGCGTAGAGACATCCGGCGAACCGTAGGCCGCGGACCAGACGTAGTTCCAGACTTCGATATTCCAATTACCGGCATCGGCCGCGGCCTTGGCGTCGAGCTCGCAGGTGAAGTCGAGCTTGATCCCCTTCTTGGTGGCGGCGAGGGCGATGGGCATGCGGGTCGCGGCACCGGTATAGCGGACGCGTTGGAAGCAGCCGTTCTGCGTCGCAGTGGTCTGCCAACCACGCAGGCCGGTGACATAGAGCTGGCCGTCCTGCGGGTTGAAACGAGCACGCATGGCGCCGCTACCGAAGTCGACATTGAAGCGCGCCACCCCGCCCTGCATCTGCGGCTGACCATTGAAGCTCACTTCCTGGGGAAGGACGCCGAATAACGAACACATGCCATAGCTGAGATGGAGCAGGCGGTCCTTCCACGGACCAAACTTATCGGACGTCACCCAGACCTGGCCACCACTGGAGTTGTCCACGTCCTTCGGGAACCAGCATAACGGGCGATCATAGTCGGTCGGCTCCACGGATTTGTGAGCCAACGGAGGCACGCCGTAGAAGCCGCCCTGCTTGATCCAGTTGAGGCGGCAGACAGGCGTCCAGGTGCCTTCGTTGTCACCGGTGGTGACCTGACCAGTCGGGCTGACGGCGATACCGTTGGGCGCACGGAAACCGGAAGCGAAAAGCTCGCTCTTCTTTCCGTCGGGCGAGATTTTCAGGAGGGCGCCATGATGGTCGCAGACCTCGTCGAAGCCGCGGCCGCCCTTGCGGACCGGACCTGCCTTGATGACGTAGAAGTTGCCGGCGGGGTCGGTCTGCAGGTCGAAGGTGAATTCGTGGAAGCTCTTGGTGACCATGAGGTCGAAGTTAAAGGCCTCATAGGTGTCACACTCGCCGTCACCGTTCGTGTCGCGCAGCTTCCAGACGCCGTCACGGCAGGTGACATAGATCTCGCCGTTCACGACCTTGAGTCCGAGCGCGTGATAGAGTCCTGAGGCGAAACGGCGCCAGGTGACCTTCTCGAGCTTCTCGTCAATGCCCGAAGCGATGAACACATCGCCATGGAAGGTGCTAATCACCGCACGTCCATCGGGCAGGAAGTCGAATGCCGACGTGAACATCGGGGCTTTCCAAGGGTTGATGACAGGCAGTTTCACGTCGTCGACGACATAGGCCTCACCAGACTTCTCGGAGAGCTTACCAGTGGTCTCAACCGTCTCAGGCCAGAGGGTCTTGGCGACCTTCAGCAGCATCGAGGGGGTATCGGTATCGAAAGACTGCGGGAGCGGCACGCCGGCCGGCAGATAGGCGATGCGGACCGTGGTGACATCCTTGGAGCCATCCACCCGGGCGACGGCGTGTCCATCGATCTGGTCGACCTTGGACGCACCCAGCGTCACGATACGGCCGGCATCCTCCGACTTACCGAGCATGACGGTGAGACCCTTGGCGGAAGGCGCGACTTCGAGGGTGCGCACGATGAACTGCACCTCGTTGGCCGTGACGACCTCCGCGGTCTCGTCGAGGGCCACGCCGCCGACTTCCCAGCGCACGACGACCGAACGACCGGCGTTGTGAAAACCCTTGAAGCGAGCCTGCCCGACCGGCAGCGGACCAAAGCGCTTGCGCGGAGCGAGCGAAGGAGCGTCGGCTCCAGGCATGAAACCTGCGAAGTCGCCAGTCACGAAAATAGTCTCGCCCATCGCCGTCGGATAATCGCCTCGGGACATCAGATTCATCTCCGTGGTGAACTTACCAGACCACGCGCCGATCGGACGACAAAGGTCGAGGTCGTAGGCGATACCCTTCTTGCCGTCTTCACCCAGCCGGACGGCAAATCCCTTTAGGCCGGTTGAATCAATCGAGCCATCCTTCTGCTTGCCGACGCCGACCGTGCCGAGAATCCACTGACCAGAGGCTTCGACGAGCGGTGCCGAGACGGTCGTCTTCTTGGCAGGTTTCTTGGCCTGTCCAAAGAGGAGGCCAATCGAAAGGAAGAGGGCGACGAGGGACGAGCGCATGGGGACATACATAGACTTATGGAAAGGGTCAGGGACAGGATATTTCGCCGAGAAAAGAGCGGACGCCAAAGGGAGCCTACCCTCTCGACCTATGGCTACTTCTTAGCCTTATCGCCCTTCCCCTTGCCCTTGGCCACAGGGTTTCCTGCCCGGTCGAAATAGGTCTGATAGGCCCAGTAGCCGCTCCACTCGGGGAGCCAGGGCTTGTAAGCCGGGGCTTCGAACCAGTTGATCGGCACAGGATCGGACGGGGTGACCTTGCCTTCGGCATAATCTTTGCCCTCGAAGCTGGCCTGCACGCTGGCATTCCAGACGTGGAACCGCTGCTTCATCTCGGCTAATAGCTCCGGGCGGCTGGCGGCGAGGTCGGTAGTCTCCTTCGGGTCGGATTCGAGGTCAAATAGCTCGAAGGAGCCTTTCGAGTGGTTCTGTGTCACGAGCTTGTGCTGACCGACGATGAAGGCGGCCTTGCTCTCGAAACGGAATCCGATCGGGGCCTTGCGCGGGCCGACTTCGCCGGCAAAAAGCGGCCTGAGACTGATGCCGTCCAGCAGATGCGGGAAGGCGTCCTTAGGAAGTTCCAGGAAGTCGGCGATGGTAGGCAGAAGGTCAGTGACGCACGCCGGATGTTCGGTGATCCGCGGCTTGATGACGGCTGGCCATTCCACGATCCCGGGAACACGCAGGCCGCCTTCATAGACCCCGCCTTTATGACCACGCAGGCCGCCGGTGGTGCTGGGAGTGATTTCAGGCAGGCCACCGTTGTCGCTGTTGAACACGATAAGCGTGTTCTCGGCGATGCCGAGCTCGCGCAGCCTTGCCCGCAGGGTGCCGATGCTGCGATCCATGGCGACGAGTTCGCCGTGATGATCGGCCGAGGCGGCAGGCAGGTGCTGAAAGGAAGCCTTGTCCGGCTGGTCGGCCCGGAACGGGGCATGCGGAGTGCCATACCAGACGACGGTGAAGGTGGGCTTCTTCGCGGCGTGCTGTTTCTCGATGAAACGTAGCGCTTCGGTCACGATGACCTCGGATGAATCTCCGCTGAACTTCTCCGGCTTGCCGTTACGACCCAGCAGCGGGTCCATGTCGATGAAGTTGGTGGCGGAGACATATTCGTCGAAGCCGAAGGCGGCGGGTCCCCGGGGGTCCCCTTCCAAGACGGGGGCGCCAGGACCCTTGAAACCGTCGAGGTGCCATTTTCCGAAATGACCCGTAGCATAACCTGCGGCCTTCAGCGCCTGCGCGAGGGTCTTTTCCTGCAGGCGCAAGGCGTAACCGTGGCTCAGGACCCCGGTCCGGTCATTCGTGCGGCCGGTGAGAACGGCGGCACGGGTGGGCGAACAGACGGGATTGCCCGCGTAGAAGCGCTCGAAGCGCAGGCCGCTGGCGGCCATGGCGTCGAGGTGAGGAGTCTTGAGGACAGGATGTCCGCGATAGCCGGTCTGGCCCCAGCCCATGTCGTCCGCCATGACGAGGAGAATGTGGGGTCGCTCCGCAGCCATCGACACCATCGGGACGATGATTGATGAACAGAGGAGGAAAAACAGCGGCTTCATTCAAGATCAGAGGTTGCGAAGGTAAGCGGCGATATCGGCGACACCTTGCTCCGTCAGGCCCATCTGGGCGGGCGTGAACATGAGCGAGCGGTCGAGGTGCTTCTCTTCCTTGATGCGATTGCGGGGAATCGACTGCACAAGACCGCCCATCGATTTGATCATCAGGGGGTCGCCGGAGGATAACACCATGCCGGAGATGATCATGCCGTCGTCGAGCACCACGCGCGTTCCTTCGAAGCCGTGCGAAATGTTATTGGACGGCTGCGCGATGTTAAGGATGAGGGACTCGAGCGACTGCTGCTTGGCGTAGGTCGTCAGGTCCGGACCGAAGTCGATGCCTTTGCCGTCGAACTTATGACAGGCCTGACAGACGGCGGAGGCGGCCTTGCCGCGCCCGGCATCGCCCTTGAGCGCGGCGATGACCTCGACGGAGGCGAGTCCCTTTGCGCCCGGCATCTCCGGTGGCAGGTCAGAGCCGACGAGTTTGGCAGATGAAGCGTCACCACCGTGGGCCTTCACGATGGCATCCACGTCGAAGGCTTTCCAGAGGCTGGCCTTGCGGTTACCGACCCACCACTTGGCGAGATCGGCCTGGGCGAAGGTCTTGTTCAGAGACAGCTCGACCATCGTGCCGGCAGCCTCGGCGCTACGCGTGGAGGCCAGCGTGGTGAGGTCTCGCTTGAGTTCGGTCTCGTTGAGTTTCCCGGAGAGCAGGCGGGCACGGACCTCGCGCACGGCGGAAGCCGGGTGGAGGCGCCACGTGAGCCAGGCGTAGGCAGGAGACCATTCGAGCGCCGGTTTGGCCATCACCTTGGCGATCGCGGCATGGACCTCGGCTTCGCGGTCGGTCGAACCCAAGCCGATGGCTTCAAGATATGAGCGATCCTTTCCGTCGAACTGCTGGGCGATCGTCACGAGCACGGCGACGGCGGCCGGGGTCTTGAATTCGCGGAGCGCGATGGCGACTTCGCGACGGACGGCCGGAGAGGTGTCTTTCGACATGGATTCGCAGAGAGCGAACACGTCACGTCCGGCGGCACGCAGCGCGCGGAAGGCGACGAGTCGACGGGTGTCATCCGAGGAAGCGAGTTCCTTACGGGCGAGCGCCGCACCCTTGTCGCCCAGCTGGGCGAGCAACCATACGGCACGGGAGGAGACGTAAGGATTAGCATCGGCCAGCAACGCGGCGACATCGTCGTCGACCTTGTCACCCGCGGCCTTGAGGCGATTGAAGCCACCGGCACGCACGTTCGGCGAAGGACTACGCAAGGCGGCGATCTGGCCGGCGACCGTGGCGAGGTCGATCTTCGGCATGACCGACTTGAACCCCTTGGGGGCGATACGGTAGATCGTGCCGGTTAGGCTGTTGTCGCGGGTGGCATGGCCGCCCACCCCGGGGTCGAACCAGTCGGCGACGTAGATCGCGCCGTCAGGACCGACGCAGACGTCGGAAGGACGGAACTTCGTCTTCAGGATGCCCGTCGCCTTGCCGCCGAGGAAATCGGAGCCGGCCCATTCTTTCTCCTTGTTCGAGGTAAAGAAGTCGAAGCGTTCGAGCTTCATGCCAGCGCCGTCAGGCTTGGGCAGGTAACCGAAGACGACGTTCTTGCCAGCTTCGCAAGCCAGGAGCAGGCCGTTCCATTTCGAATCAAGCGCGCCATTTTCGTAAAAAGCCACGCCGGTCGGCGAACCTCCGCCGTAGACATCACCGGCCGGCATGGTGCCGGGGTCATCTTGGCGCCACTCGGCGACGGGTGTCTCTTGACCGGGACGTTTGTCGGCCCCCCACGAGCGTTGGCCATCGGCGGAAGCGAAGCCGGCGTTGCCGCCTTCCATGACGAGGGTCACGCGACAGGCGGGCGGATCGTCGTTGTCGCTCTGGTACATGTCGCCGAACGAGTTGATAGACTGCTCGAAGCTGTTGCGGTAATTATTGCCGACGATGCGGGCGTTCGTGCCGTCACCGTTCATCCGCACCGAGAAGCCGCCGACCCAGACGTTACCGTCGTCACTGCGGAGCCCGGCGACTTTCTGGCTGTCGACCGCCTGCTTGGTCCATTCGCCATGGTTATAGGGACTGCCGATGCGGAAGGTTCTACCGGACTTGTCGGTGAACTGCGCGCAGGTGTTGCCTTGGTTGAAGTTCCATTGGCCGTCCGGGCCGAAGGTCGCGCTGTGCAGCGAGTGGTCGTGGTTGCGGCCGTTGAAGCCGGTCAGCAGCACTTCGCGCTTATCCACCTTAGGATCGAAGACGCCATCGCCGTTGGCATCGGTATAGACGAGCAGGTCCGGCGGCTGAGAGACGACGATCTTGCCGTCGATGTGGGCGACGCCGAGAGGCGAGACCAAATTCTCCTCTTGGGTGAAGACCGTGACCTTGTCGGCCTTGCCCGCGCCGGTCGTATCTTCAAGGACCATGATGCGGTCGCCTTCCTTGCGTCGTCCGGCCTTGCTGCGGTAGTTGACGCCTTCGGCGACGTACATCCGGCCGCGTTCGTCGAAATCGATGTTGGTAGGATTGAAGATCTGCGGCGAGGTCGCCCAGACCGTGACCTCGAAACCTTCCGGCACCGTGAAGAGTTCGGCCGGGACCGACGCAGGGCCGCCGTCGAAATCGACCGGCTTGTATTTCTCAGGACGGGTCGTGAAGACCGCGAACTTCACGTCGGCCGAGCTCGGCTTACCGGCGCGGATCGCGCCTCCGTCATCTATGCCGACCTTGGCGCGAAAAGACTTCGCCGGATCAGGGAGCTCGTAAGCGATGAACGAACTCGCGTGCGTGCCGATGCCGCGGGCGTATTCCTTGCCGGCAATCTTGAGCGGCTTGCCGTCGTAGTTCTTGCCGATGCGGGTTGTCCCGCGCGACTGGGCTTCCTTCCACTTAAGCTTCGTCAGGTCGATCACCGTGCCGTCTTCGAGAAGGACCTCCGGCTCGATCCAATTGGACCAGTCACACCCGTCCTGGCCGATATCGGCGACCAGCAGGTACAGCTCCTTGGAACCCTTGAGCTCGGCGGTGAAATCGACGAGTCGCTGCTTATCCTTCGCGAGCAAGATGGGCGATTCGGCCACCGGCTTAGGTTCGGCGGTCGCCACGGCGGCAAGACCAAGAAGGGCCAGCAGGGATGCGATAGCTTTGGGGGATACGGACGACATAAGGGGTGAGCAGGGGTGCCTCATAGACAGCGCCTTTGGCCGACGGTTCAAACCCTAACCCTGTCGTTCTGCCAACATCGGCCTGAATTCCGCACGAACGGCTTTACATCCCGATGACAGCCAACACGTTTTAGGAACCAAGGGCACCACGCCCTGTCCTACCCCTTTCCGATGTCTTTCCGGCCTCTCATTGCCTTGTTTTCCCTGGCACTCTCAGCCTATGCCGCCGAGACGGCCTCGGCACCTACGGCCGCCCAGCTGGAGTTCTTCGAAAAGGAAGTCCGTCCGGTCCTCATCGACAACTGTTACAAGTGCCACGGGCCCAAGAAACAGAAGTCCGGACTCCGGGTAGATTCACGCGAACTGATCCTTAAGGGCGGTGAAGTCGGTCCCGTCGTCGTGCCCGGCAAGCCGGAAGCCAGCCGCCTGATCCTCGCGATCAACCATGCCAAGGCCAAGGACGTCGAACCGATGCCCAGCGCGGACGAGAAGATTTCGGACAAGGCGATCGCCGCGCTGACCGAATGGGTTCGCCAAGGCCTCCCCTGGCCAAGCGAGGCTTCGCCCGTCGCCCATGACGCTCGTAACCATTGGGCCTTCAAGGTCGTCGCGACTCCCGTGACGCCCGTCCTCGCTCCTGCCGACGAAGCCAAGGTTCGCCAACCGCTGGACCGTTTCGTCCTCGCCAAGCTGAAGTCAGCCGGCCTCGACTTCAATCCCGAGGCACCCCGCGAGGTCGTCATCCGTCGTCTCACGCTCGCGCTCTGGGGGCTCAACCCTTCCGCCGAGGAGATCGCATCCTACGTGGCCGACAAAGATCCGCGGGCGACCGAGAAGCTCGTCGACCGCCTGCTGGCCGCGCCGGCTTTCGGCGAGCGCTGGGCACGACACTGGCTGGATGTCGCCCGCTACTCCGACACCAAAGGCTACGTCTTCCAGGAAGAACGCCGCTACCCTTACGCCTACACCTATCGCGACTGGGTGGTGAACGCCTTCAACAACGATACTCCCTACGACCAGTTCCTGCGCCTGCAGATCGCCGCCGACCAGATCGCCAAGGACCCCGAAAACAACCGTGACCTCGCCGCCCTCGGCTTCCTGACCCTCGGCCGACGCTTCCTGAACAGCACCCCCGACATCATCGACGACCGCATCGATGTCGTCATGCGTGGCACCCAAGGGCTCACGATGGCCTGCGCCCGATGCCACGACCACAAGTTCGACCCATTGCCGACGACCGAATATTACTCGCTCTACGCGATCTTCAACTCGAGCCAGGAGCCCAAGGAGCTCCCGCCGATCAAGCCCTTCGCGCGCTCCAAGGAGACCGACGAATTTGAAGCCGAACTCGCGACCCGCCAGAAGAAGCTCGACGATTTCGTGAACAGCCGTCGCGAACTCTCCTTTGGTCCGACCAAGATTGCCGATTACCTGACGCTCATGCTTCGTGCGGCCAAGGAACCTAAGTTCAACTACACGCAGGAAGCCAAGCGCACCAACCTCTACCCGACGGTGCTCAACGGCTGGCAGCGGGCGCTGAAGACGAAGGTCAACGACAAGGACTCCGTCTGGGGCGGCTGGTATCAGCTCAAGGAAGTGCCCGACGACCAGTTCGCCGCCAAGTACGCCGTGCTGATCGCCAAGCCTGAAAACTTCCAAGACGCCTTGCTTCGCGCCGAGCTCCAGAAGAAGACTCCGAAGAAGTTCAGCGAACTCACCGCCGCCTATGGCGCGCTCCTCGCCGAAGCCCACAAACCCGACAGGGAAGGCGTCGCGGCCTGGAAGCCTTGGCGCGACTTGGTCAATGACCCCAAAGGACCGACGTCCGTGACAGCGGCTTCGCTGATCAGTACCTACAACGTCGCCGACCGTAATACGCGCAACAACCTCGAGATCCAGGTCGTGGGCTTCAAGGCCACCAGCCCGAAGAGCCCGCCCCATGCGATGGTGCTGCTCGACAAACCGAAAGCCGTCCAAGGCGTCGTCTTCCTCCGCGGTAGCGCTTCACGTCCGGGCAAGACCGTCCCCCGTCAGTTCCCTGCCGTCCTCACCGACGGCAAGGTGAAGGAGTTCACCGAGGGCAGCGGACGCCTGGACATGGCCAATGCCATCGCGAGCAAATCCAATCCGCTGACGGCGCGCGTGATGGCCAATCGTATCTGGACCGAACTCGTCGGCCGCAGCCTCGTGGAGACGCCGAGCGACTACGGCGTACGCACCCCGGCCCCGAAGAACCCGGAGCTCCTCGAATATCTCTCCGCGACTTTCATGAAGGACGAATGGTCGATGAAGAAACTCATCCGCTCGATCGTCCTTTCACGCACCTTCCTGCAGACGGTCGACGTGCAGCCAGAAGCCTTGGCCAAAGATCCCGACAACGAACTGAACTGGCGCGCCCAACGTCGTCGTCTCGACTTCGAAGCGATGCGCGACAGCATGCTGCGCGTCGCCGGTCGACTCGAGGCCGCCAAGATCGGCGGCCAACCTTTCGATCTTTCCACGAAATTCTCGGAGCCCCGCCGCACGCTCTACGGCACCATCGACCGCCAGAATCTCCCCGCCTTCTTCCGTACGTTCGACTTCGCCAATCCGGACTACCACGTCCCGAAGCGCAACCAGACCACCACGCCGCAGCAGGCGCTCTGGATGATGAACCATCCGTTCGCGCGCACCCAGGCAGAGGCCCTGGCATCCAAGGTCGACGGCCTGCCCACGACCGATGCCAAAGTGGCAGCCCTCTATCGCGCCGTCCTTGGTCGTGACCCCAACAAGGAAGAGGTCGCTCTCGCCCTCGACTACTTACGCGAAGCCGAACTGGCGCCCGCTCCGGCGACTTGGCGCAACGGCTACGGCGGCTGGAACCCGACCTCCAAGAGCGTCGCCTTCACCGAGATGAAGGTGGTCCTCAAGGACCGCATCGCCCCCGCCGACAAGATCCCGGACAAGCAGTTTTCGCACACGTTCCTGACGGCCAAGGGCGGACATCCTGGCGACAAGACCGACACCACCGCTGTGATTCGCCGCTGGACGGCCGGCAGCCCTGGCAAGTATCGCATCGAGGGCACGCTCGCCGTCACCAGCAAGGCGAGCGATGGCGTCCGCGCCCGCATCGTCACCGGCCGCAAAGGCCTCGTCGCGGAAGTCGTCGCCAAAGGC
>Ga0209299_1001404_pt1 | contig 13340 bp, 8 predicted proteins | sample S_140806_MF_Meta_FD_187326 | JGI IMG/M metagenome (GOLD analysis project Ga0209299, IMG submission 187326) | Freshwater microbial communities from Lake Simoncouche, Canada to study carbon cycling - S_140806_MF_MetaG (SPAdes) (version 2) | ecosystem: Environmental > Aquatic > Freshwater > Lake ...
AGCGAGGCCTGCGTGATGGCCACTTCCATCGAGGGATAACGCGTGTGCGGCGCGGTGACCTCGGCCATCTTTTGGTCCACCGAGATCGTGTTGCGATCCGAAGGCCCCAACTTGCCACCCGTGAGCCAAACGGAGATGCAGTTGTGATGATGACTCAGCGCTCCCGGATGATGCAACCCGCTGATCGGCGTGATGACCTCGCGATGCTTCTCCAGCGGCTTCAACGAGCGAGAGAACTCATAGCCCCGCCCCTCTTTGGTGATCTGGTAGTTCAGCGAGTGAACACCATTGGCGAGGTAGATGAACGCACTGCGCTTCGGCGTGGCGGTGGCCTTTTCGGCAGCGCGGAGCGGCACCATGCACTCGAGCATCGGCAATGAAATGAAACTGCCTAGCGCCTTGAGCGCGTGGCGGCGATTGAGGAGCCAGGATTGGGTTTGGATGTTCATGGAGAGGGGGGCAGTGGAGTGATGGAGAAGTGGAGTGATGGAGAAGTGGAGTGATGGGGAGCTGAGCGAAGAGATGTCATTGTTCCAACACTCCATTACTCCACCGCTCCATCCAGCAGGTTGCGGAGATCGTGGGCGATGGCGGGGTCGGTTCCGTATTCGATGGGGTCTTCGCGAACGATGAGTGTTTCGGTCCAGTCGTTGGTGTTGCGTTTGTGTTCGAGGGATTCGACTAGTTTGAGGAGACGGTTCTCCAAACGAAAAATGAGCGTGTCGAGCTGTTCAAAGGTTGAAGGTTCTATCTGGCCGTTGCGATAGTAGGCGACGAAACCCGAGAGTGTTTCACCAAGCGATCCCAGTGCGATGTTCAGATGTTGGAGATACTCGCGAATGGTACGGCGGCAGTAGCCTTCGGCGATGTTGCGGTGCACCGAATCACTGGAGGCCAACGACTGCGAGGCAAGCTTCTTCAGTTCAAATGGCCAATCCCGAACCGCAGTCCATGTGAGTCCATACAACTCGATAGCATCCTGCCAGACCAGCAACTGCTGGTATCCGCGGTTCTTATTTCGTCGTTCGGCACTCATTGGTCATTCTTCCATTACTCCAAAACTCCACTACTCCATCACTCCCGGATTGCTTCATCGCTTCCTCATCAGCTCCGACATCGCTACCGCACGCACGATGTCCTTCACGCGGTAACCGATCTTCTTCGCTTCGGCGGCGATGGCTTGGAGATCATCTTGGTCGTCGAAGGCGAGGGCGCGGCGGAGGGCGTAGGTGCAGAGGTGGTCGATGAAGGCGCGGGCGAGCTTGTCGCGGTCTTCGAGGAGACGTTGTTTGAACTCAGTGGCGTCTTTGAAGGCGCGACCGTCGGGCATCAGGCCGGAGGAATCGATGACGGGGTCGCTGCCGACTCCTGCGGGCACTTTCTCATGCGTGCGCCATTGGCCAACGGCATCATAATTATCCCAAGCGAGGCCCAGGGGATCGATCTTGGCATGGCAGGCGGCGCAGTTGGCGTCTTCGCGGTGGGCCTCGATCTTTTGGCGCAGAGTTGCTTTGGGGCTTTGCGGCGTCGGGGGCTCGATGGCAGGGACGTTCGCGGGCGGTGGGGGCGGTGGCTTGCCGAGCACGACCTCGCTGAGCCACACGCCGCGATGCACGGGACGATGCCGCGTGCCATCGGAAGTCAGTCCGAGCACTGCGCCCATCGTGAGCAGACCGCCGCGACGATTCTCAGGCTTCAGCGACACACGCTGGAAGCCGCCCAACTTGGGCTCAGGCAGGCCGTAGAAGTCGCAGAGCCGCGCATTGGCGATGGTCCAGTCGGACTCGACGAAGCCATCGATGGGCATGTTTTTGCTGAACAGCTCGCGGAAGAACTCCACCGGCTCGTTGCGCATGCTTTCCTCCAGCCAGGCGTCGTAGGCGGGGTAGAGCTTTTTGTCCGGCGGGAACATGCCCACGCGATGCAGTTGCAGCCATTGCCGTGCGAAGTCGTCGATGAAGCGGCTCGCTTTGCTGTCCGCGAGCATGCGATCCACCTCTTTCTTCAAGCCTTCGCCATTCAGCGTGCTGCTTTTGGCCGCGGCAAAGAGACCATCATCCGGCATCGAACTCCACAGGAAATACGAGAGCCGTGAGGCGAGTTCCGCTTCCGTGAGACGCTCGCGAGCCACGGTGTCGCCCTCGACGAGATAAATGAAGTGCCGCGAAGTCATCACGCCCTGCAAAGCGACGCGATACGCATCGACCAGCTTCTCGCCCGCCTCGCGCTCCGTGCGGTAGGATTTCAAATACTGCTCCAGCTCCTCTTTTTTCACCGACCGACGCCATGCACGTTCGGCAAAGCGTTGCAGATGCTCCGCGACCACTTCGGGCGGCGCGTCATCCGGCGGCACGAGGCCCACGCGGTGTGCTTTTTCCGTCTCCGACACCAGCGGGCCTTCCCACTCGATCCAATCGAGCAGCACCGTCGAGAAGACACCGTTTCCCTTGTCATCAAACATCTGCGGCGCGTTCGGGTTTAAGAGCAGCGTCTCGCTGCTATGCGTGAAAATATAGCCGCTGCGGCTGCCGAGCGCATTGCGGAAGGCCGCGCCTTGTCGGCGATCCACGACATCCGTGGCCACCACGCAGAAGTCGAGCGTCATGGGCATCTCCAGGAACACCTCAAACTCATACACCTGCGGCTTGTCCTCCGGTGCCGTGAGATCGAACTCGATGAGTCCATCCACCGTTTCCTCCCCCGTCTTCTTGCCGATGCTCAGGTGCGCAGGCTGCCCACCCAGTGGACGGATGCCGCTGGCCTGAATGCGCACTTTGTAGAGCCCACTGTGCTCAGGCCCCGTCTTGCCGAACCAATTGGTCGAGAGCGCGTTTTGCACCGTGCCGGGGAAAAGAAGATAACGAAGCGGCCGCTTGATGCCGAAGCGATCCAGCGCCGCCTGTTGCGCCTTTCCGTCGCCGTAGCGCAGGTCCACCGCCGTCTTCCGCACCTTTCGAGCCTCGCCCGCTGTCGTGGGGAACGCACGATCCAGCACCAGCTCCGCCGCGCGATAGTAGCGATCCACATGCGAAGGCGAGAGCGACAGCTCCGAGCCGATGCGCTCAAACCCATGCCACAGCGTGTCTTCATTCAGCTCCCCCGGCTTGGCCGGATCATAACGCACACCGAGCAGATCATAGACCGTGTTTTGATACTCCTTCCGGCTCAGCCGATAATGCGCCACCGCCGGCCGCGCCGCCATCCGTGCCGCACGGCCTTCTTTGATGCGCGAATCGAGACTCGTCACAAACGCCGCGATCTCCGCCTGCGACGGCTGTTTCTCCTTCTTCGGCGGCATCTCGCCCGAGTTCACCTGCTCCATCATCTCCGCCCAATGATGCGTATCCGCCCCGAGTTTAAAATCCCGTGAGAGCTGATCAATGCGCAGATCACCCTTCTCCTTCTCCGGGCCGTGACAGCGAATGCAATGCGACTCAAGAAAGGCATCAAACGGTTCTGCCGCGTGAACGGCACTGGCCAGGGCTAAACAGCCGAAAAGCAGACAGGAGCGGGTGAAGAATCGACGGTGGGGCATTTTTGAAGATCAGCATATACGGTATTCTGGCGCGTTCTAATTCACGCGAACGCGGGGCATATCCAACAATCGAATCAAGCCTCCAGCTTCATCGCTGGCAGTCTTTCGCCTGCAGCAGGAGTTGGATCATTGAAGCTCCTGATCATGACGTCGTGCGGACGAATTGTCTCATCGCGAGTATCGGGTGTAGTCGCTCCAGCCTAGAGAACTTCTACAAGGCCAGAACATCCTTCACCACCTGGCCGCCTTGCAGGCCGGTGAGGCGGATGCGACGCCCGCCGCTGACGACGGCGAGGTTGTCATGATCGAGGCCGAGCAGGTGAAGGATCGTGGCGTGGAGATCGCGGAAATGCACCGCGCCATCGACGACGGTGCTGCCATCGTGGCTTGTTTCGCCATGCGCATGACCGGCTTTCACGCCGCCGCCAGCCATCCAGAAGGTGAAGGCGCGGTGTTGGTGCCCGGTTTGATCCTTGTCCGCACCCGGTGTGAGGCCCGGACGGCCGAATTCACCGCCCCAGATGACCAGCGTGTCCTCCAACAGGCCGCGTTCATCCAGATCATCGAGCAGCGCGGCGATGGGCGCATCCGTGGTGGCGCAGTTCGCCGTCAAATCACGCCGATGATCGCTGTGCTGATCCCAGCTTCCATGGGTGATCTCGATGAAGCGCACGCCTGCCTCGCAGAAGCGCCGCGCCAGCAGGCATTGGCGGCCAAAGTCACTGCCTTTGCAGGTGCCGACGGCGTAGTTCTTGCCGACGGCGTAGCGTTCCAGCGTGGCTTTGGATTCCTGGCTGAGATCGAGCAGCTCCGGTGCCTGCGACTGCATGCGAAAGCCGAGTTCCATCGTCTGGATGACGCCTTCGAGCTGCGCATCATCGCCACGCAGACCTGCATGCTCACGGTTCATCGCCTGGATGAGATCGAGCTGGCGGCGCTTCACGCTGAGCGGCAGATGATGGCTCGAAATGTTGCTGATCGTCGCCTTCGACATGTCCTCGCCATTCACGCCGATGGGCGTGCCGCCAAAGACGGCAGGCAATTGGGCGGCGGCGTATTCGGAAGGCTTCGCGGTGTTGAAGCTGATGAAGCCGGGCAAATTCTGATTTTCCGTGCCGAGGCCATACGCCACCCACGCCCCCATGCTGGGGCAGGGGCGCAGGCGGTCGCCGGTGTGCAGTTGGAGCATCGACTGAGCGTGGATGCTCGTATCCGCCGTCATGGATTTGATCACGCAGAGCTTGTCGGCATGCCGGGTCAAGTTCGGGAGCATGTCAGAGACCCACAGGCCGCTGTTTCCGCGCTGTTTGAAATTCGCGATGGAGCCCGCGTGTGGTTTTTGGCCGCTCTGCGGCTTGTAATCGAAGGTGTCGAGCTGCGCCGGGCCGCCGGCCATGTTCAGAAAAATCACCCGCTGGGCTCTCGCTCGCATCCTTGGTGGCCTGGCGTCCAACGTCGCTCCTGCGATGCCCGACATCGCCAGATAGCCAAACCCACACGAGGCGGTGTGGAGCATCTGGCGGCGGGAAAGGGGCATCATGGCCCGCAGACTACGCCGACGGCTTCACGAGCCTTTCTCTCTTTTGAGTGCCTCCAGGCCCACTGAACCCTCATTCCAAGAAGGGAATCGCCGCAAAAGAACGCAGAGACCGCAAAGAGAGGGGGTGGAGATCGAAGCTGCATGCCGACGGATGCACTTAGCAAGTGAGTCTGGTATCTTATCTAAGGCTTTGATTTTGCGTTCTTTGCGTTCTTTTGCGGCTGTTCATTCCCCGAATGCCTGATGCAGGGATGGCGGAACTGAGAATGGCAAAGGGCCGAGCCTCAAAGCCTTTCCTCCATTCTGACCCATTCCTCCCTTTTCAGTTCCTCCGTGCGTTTTGAGCTCCAGGCCGTTGCAAAGCCACATTTTGGTTGCCCAGCAACGGCCTAGGAGGGTAAAACGACACCCATGAACACGATGGCCCGTACTTTTCCTACAAAATCGTTGGCGATAAAGCTGCTGACAAACCTCACGATCTGTTAACCATCCACACTGTTAGCCCCTCACTTCTGTTTCAGCCACTCGGGCAGCTCGATTTTGTCGCTCTGGATGGGGTTCAAATTGGGACTCCAGGTGAAACCGGCTTGCTCGAAGGACTCGCGGTTTTTCAAAAGGAAGGCCAGGAGGCGTTGGCCGAGCATGCGGTGGGGGCTGTCCTGACGGACGGCGAAGGGCTGGATGGCCTTGGCTTTATCGGCGGGGAGTTTGACGGCGTCGAGATGCTCCTTCTGCGGGATGATGTTGTTTAAATACACGACGGCGGCATCAAGGGAGCCGGTGCGGAGTTGATTCACGAGGAGATCGCCGGTGGGGGACTGGGCGGAGGCGTTTTTGCTCACGCTGTCCCAGAGGTTCATCGACTTCAGCATCGCCTGCGTGAGGTAGCCGAGGGTGGACTGCTCCGCGTTGCAGAGGCCCACTTTGATTCCTTCGCGGGCGAGATCGGCGAGGGTGTGGATGCCTTTGGGATTGCCTTTGGGCACGGCGAGAATGATCTCCGCCTCGGTGAGCAGCACGGCCTCGGGGAATTCCTTCGCCACGGGCGGGACGAAGCAGATGTCGCAGGCATAATAGACATCGGGATACTTGGGGTTGGTGGTATCACCCATGGTCTTCATGGCGGCGCACAGGATGCCGCAGCCGTTGAAGGTGGTGGTGACGCTGATGCCCTCGCGGGCGGCGAATTTTTTCAGCAGGTCCTCGATGGCGAGGCGGTTCACGCCGCCGGAGTAGAGGATCAAATCGGGGCGCAGAGACCAGGCATCGCCTTTCACCGCCTCGAAGCGATGCTTCGCAAAGGTGGCCGCCCCTTTCTCCGGGGCATTGAGGTAACGGGCAAAACGCAGCGCGGCGGCGGCATCCATGGCGGAGGTGAGGATGGCGGCCGTGGCGTGTTCTTTGTGCGAGGAAAGCTCCGGCACTTCGATGGCTTCGAGCTGGTCGTATTGAGGCACGGTGCTGTTCCAAAGGATGGCGGCATCCACGCTGCCGAGAGCGAGATCTGCCGCCACATCCATGACGGTCGGTTTCATCACCGCGGCCTTCGCGGCGAGGGCATCCCATTTCGCACCGAGGGCTTTTTTCGTCACTTTCGAGACGCTGGCGGCCTCGGGATTGGCGAGGGCGAGCTTCACTTCGGCGGCGAGCAGGCTTTCGATGCTCGTGATCTTCTTCGGATTGCCTTTGGCCACGGCGATGACCGGCCACTGCTGCACGAGGCGGAGTTCTTCGCGGGTGAGATCGAGCTTCTTGGCATCGGCGAGCGCTCCATCATCGGCGGCGATGAAGAGATCGCCCTGTTTCGCGACGCGGAGCTGCGTGAGCAGCGTGCTGGTGCCGCCAAACTGGAGCTGCACCGGTGTGCCGGTCTCTTTTTGATACGCGGTGGCGATTTCCTCGACGGGCTTTTTCAGGCCAGCGGCGCAGAAAACAGTGAGCGGGGCTTCCGCTGGGGCGGCGGACTTGGTGGCGAGCCAGAGCAGGACCGTGGCGGCGGCGAGGCAGAGCAGGATGAGGAACTTGCGCATGGGGTAAAGGGGCAGAGAAAACGACCTGCTGCGAGCATTCTTCCTCGGAGACAACGATCACGATAGACCCGAGCCTCCGCTCTCGTCATACAACGTCCCCGTTTTGACCTCCAAGACCTTCATTTGCCTCACATTCGCCTTCGCGCTGCCTTTCTCCACTCAGGCGGTGGAGGACAAAGACCTCGCTGCGAGGCAATCGGCGGCGCAAAAGGCCTTCAAGCAGCACGCCGAGCCTTTCGTGAAGGAATACTGCCTGGAGTGCCACAGCAACCGCCGCTCGAAAGCCGGGCTCAACTTCGAAGTCGCCGTGCGCAAACCCGGCGATCCTGCGTTTGCTCGAAAGTGGATGGAGGCCATCGCCAACGTCAATGCGCACGACATGCCGCCCGATGACGCCGATCAGCCCTCCGAGGACGAGCGGAAGCGCTTCCTCGACGCGCTCGCTCAAATCAAATACCTCGCCGCTCGCGATCCCGGCCCCTTCGTCATCCGCCGGCTCACGAAGGTCGAGTATGGCAACACGCTGCACGACTTCCTCGGTGTGGATGCCGCCCTCGCGAAGGAATTGCCCGATGAAGTGCCGGGCGAGGGCTATCTGAATTCGCTCTCGCCGATGCAGACCGAGCAGTATCTCGGTATCGCGAATGCCGCGCTGCAAAAGATGCCCGCGGAGGTTCAAAAGCGGCTCTTTGGCGGCGAGGAGGTCCACGTCCGAGAAGTCGCCCGCCAGCTTGCCCGCACGGCTTACCGCCGACCGCCCACCGAGAACGAGCTTGATGTGCTGGTAAGCGTTTTCGCCCTCGCTCAAGCGAACAAACTCGACCGCATCGCCGCTCTCCGACTCATGCTGAAGGCCGTGCTCGTCTCACCGCAGTTTCTTTTCATCACACCGTCGAAAGAGGCGCCCACCGGCGAGAAGATCGTGCCGCTGGATGATTACCAGATCGCCAGCCGCCTATCGTATCTCCTTTGGGCCACCATGCCCGATGCGGAGCTGTCAAAGCTCGCCGATGAAGGCAAGCTGCACGAGCCCGCTGTGCTCAAGGCGCAAACGAAGCGCCTTTTGGCCGACCAACGCTCACGAGCCCTATTTGATGGCTTCGGGGCGCAGTGGCTCGGTCTCGACACGCTCGCTACGAAGACCTTCGATGCGCAGAAGTTCCCGCAAATGACGCCGGAGATGCGCCGCGCCATGTATGACGAGGCGCGGCTGCTCTTTGACAGCATCGTGCGGGAGAATCGCAGCGTCGTCAGCTTCGTTAGCGCCGATTACACCTTCCTCAATCGCACGCTCGCCAGCCTCTACGGCCTCAAAAACAAGATCACCGGCTCGGACATGCAAAAAGTGTCGCTCACCGATGCCAACCGTGGCGGCATTCTCGCCATGCCCGGCATCCTCGCCACCACCTCCTTTGCTACCCGCACCAGCGCCGTGAAGCGCGGTGTGTGGGTCCTGGAGCAGGTGCTTGGCCAGCACGTCCCGCCTGCACCGCCGAATGTGCCCGCCCTCGAAAAGCAGGATCAAAAAAAGGTCGCTAACCTCACGCTGCGCCAGCGCACCGAGCTGCATCGCACCAATGCCGTGTGCAACAACTGCCACAAGATCCTCGACCCCATCGGCTTTGGTTTGGAGAACTTCGATGCCATTGGTCGCTGGCGTGACAAAGACGAAAGCGGCGGCCCCATCGACGCCGTCGGCGAACTTCCCGGCGGCAAACGTTTCTCCTCACCGAAAGAATTGAAGGCCATCATCGCCAGTCGCCAGGCTGACCTCGCCCGCAACCTCACCGAAAAGCTCCTCGCCTACGCCCTCGGCCGCCAGCTCGATGGCTACGATCACATCATCGTGGACCAGATGCTCAAATCCATCACCACCGATGGCTACCGGATGCAGTCACTCATCCGCGAAATCGTGGCGAGTTACCCCTTTTTGAACCGACGCGTGGTGGAGTGAGGAGGGCTACTTGGAGCGGAAGGTGGGTGTGAGGTTGCGTGGTGGAGCTTATGCCTTATTGAGAAGGCCATGCCCGCGCTGTTGACCTACCTGCCTTGCACCGGCTCAGCCTTTGGCGGGCGTTGCCTGATGATCGCGATCATCGGGATGCTCGCGGGCTATTCCTGTCTGCCAGGCTCGTGGCTTCATGATCCTTGGCTCATCCTGAGTTCGCTGGTTTGCGCTCGGTTTTTGAGTTTTCCGGTGTCACGGTCCTTCTGGCCGGTCTGGACGTTTTTGGGATGGATGACGCTTCGTTCGGTGTTTTCAGCCGGGAACGAGTGGGCGTTAGGCTTGGCGGGCGTGAGTCTGCTGGTGCTGGCACTGATGTTGTTTTCGCGGACGGCTCAAAACCCCTCAATGATGGCTTCCGTCGGGGTATGGACTGGCCATCTGACAGCGCTGGCAGCGCTGATTTCCATCGGCTGGCATCTGCGGCAGTGGGGGGTGAATTTTGAAGACCACCGCCTGCAAAATCTGCTGGTCTATGGCGGCCTGAATCCTGTCTGCACGGGGCTTCTGTTTGGCTTTAGCGGGTTGTGGCTGTGTGCGCTGCCTCTCTCGCGGTTCACCACGCTGTCGGCGCTGATTTTGATGACAGCGGCGTTTTGCTCCGGCAGCCGTGGGGCGATGCTTTCGCTTCTGGTGGGACATGGGGTGCTCCTCGCGGCACATGGTCTCCGGCGTGGTTGGAGACCGCTGCTGGTGCTGGCGGTCTCTGCGCTGCTTTTTTCATTGAGCGGCATGGCGGTGGAAAGACCTCCCGAGGCGGCGGCATCGTCGGCCACAGGGATCTCCCAGCCGTGGGAGCGGGCGATCCATCGCCCGAATGATGGGCGGAGGGCGATCTATGTGGCCGGATGGCGGAGCATTGAAACGTCTCTCGATGGCTGGATCGGGATCGGCGAATGGAGCACGAAGGACCGCTGGAAGCGCTTTCTGCCCTCCGATCCGTGGGGCCTGAGTGGGCACCTGCATAGCGTCTTTCTAGCCACCTTGGTGCATGGCGGCGTGATCGGCTTGGGACTGCTGCTGGCGCTCATCGGACATGCCGCTCGCCATGCCTGGGCACGGCTGAGGGAAGGGGATGCCCTGTGGCCGTGCTTGTTTTCCTATGGCCTGATGGCCTTGGTCTTTGATGGCGAGTCTCTCGGTTACCTGCTCACGCTACCGCGTTTTGAGACGCCGCTGTTCTGGCTGCCGGTGATGCAGTTACTGACGAGCCGGGCGGCCCTGATGGACCGCCCGGCTTGAGAGAGATTATTCGCCGCCTTCGAGCTGCGCTTCGGTCTTCTTCTTGTCACGCTGGCGGGCGCTGGAATCCAGCACGCGCTTACGCAGGCGGATGGACTTCGGCGTGGCCTCCACGAGTTCATCGGGGGCGATGTACTCAATGGCACGCTCCAAGCTGAAGCGAATCGGCGGGGCTAGCTGGGCGTTCTTGTCATTGCCAGCGCTGCGGAAGTTCGTGAGCTGTTTGCTACGAGTCGGATTGACCGGAAGGTCGTCCGCACGGGGGTTTTCACCCACGAGCATGCCGTCATAAATCTGGTCTCCGGGGGCGATGAAGAGCTTCCCACGGATCTGAATGGTATCGAGGGCGTAGCTGGTGGCTTCACCGGCTTCCGTGCTCACGAGGGTGCCCGTAGTGCGGGTCTGCATGGTGCCAGCCTGCGGGGCATATTCGCGGAACAGATGGCTGTGAATGCCGTGACCGCTGGTGAGGTTCATGAGTTCGAATTCAAAGCCGATGAGGCCACGGGTTGGCACGTAGGCCTGGAGGCTGGTGCGGCCGCTTTCGGCATTCATGTCCTCGATCTTGCCTTTACGCTCGGCGATGGATTTCATGACGCCACCGAGGTACTCGTCCGGCACATCGACGTAGAGGGTTTCGAAAGGTTCGCAAAGCTCGTCGTTGATGCGCTTCATGATCACCATGGGGCGGGAGACGAGCACTTCGAAGCCTTCGCGGCGCATTTGCTCCACGAGAACGGCGATCTGCATGGCTCCACGAGCGCTGACGTCGAAAATACCGGCGGTGTCAGTGTCCTTGACGCCGATGGTCACGTTCATCTTCTGCTCGCGGTCCAGACGGTCGCGGATCTTGCGGGAGGTGACGTGGTCGCCCTCGCGTCCGGCCAGCGGGCCGTCATTGACGGAGAACTGCATCACGATCGTCGGCGGATCGATGGCCACGAAGGGTAGGGCAGGGGCATCGGCGGCGCCGGCCACGGTTTGACCGATGTCCACGTCTTCAAAGCCGGAGATACCGACGATGTCGCCCGCGGTGCCTTCGACGGATTCACCGGTGGTGAGCGTGGTGTATTGGAACACTTTGGTCACTTTGACGGGCTTGGGCTTCTCATCAGGCGTTTTGCCGAGGAGGAAGACACGGTCACCGAGCTTCACGCTGCCGCGGGTGACTTTGCCGATGGCCACACGGCCCACGAAGTTATCCCAGTCGATGTTCGAGACGAGCATCTCGAAGGAGCCTTCGACCTCCGCTTTTGGCGGGGCGATGTGTTTGACGATCTGGCCGAGGAGGAAGGTCATGTCATGCTGCTCACCGCCGGGCTTGTCTGTGACCCAACCAGCGCGGGCACTGCCATACACGAAGGGCGCATTGAATTGCTCTTCGGTGGCGTGCAGTTCGAGGAACAGTTCCAGCACCTTGTCGTGAACCTTGTGTGGCTCGATGTGCGGGCGGTCCATCTTGTTGATGAGCACGATGGGCTTGATGCCTTGCTCCAAAGCTTTGCGCAAAACGAAACGGGTCTGTGCCTGGGGGCCGTCGTAGGCATCCACCACGAGCATCACGCCATCGACCATCTTCATCACACGCTCCACCTCGCCGCCGAAGTCGGCATGGCCGGGAGTGTCCACGATGTTGATGATGTGATTGTTCCAATGAACGGAGGTGTTCTTGGCCTTGATGGTGATGCCTTTTTCCTTTTCCAGGTCCATGGAGTCCATCGCACGTTCGGCGATGGCTTGGTTTTCGCGGAAATTGCCACTGGAGCGCAGCAGGCCGTCAACGAGCGTCGTTTTGCCGTGATCGACGTGCGCGATGATGGCGATGTTACGGATTTTATCGGGGGTCATGTATGTTTTTTGGGGGAAAAGGGCGCGGAGACTAGTCGCGATTGCGGGGATGGCAACCGATCCCTCGCGACGAATCCGGCCCGAGGGCGGGTCGAGGCCATTCTGGCTGGAAAACGGCCATTCTGGCGCTTGCCGGGGCAGGTCTCCCCCTCTAAAAGCCCTTTGTTCAACCCCACCCACCCTACCATGGCCCCATACCCTCGCCCCACTGCCTTATCCTTCCAATGCGCTCGAACCCCATATCGACCAGCAGACCATGGAGATTCACCACGGCCGCCACCACAACGCCTATGTGACGAATCTCAACAACGCCCTCGCTGGCAAGGCTGACCTCGAAGCTCTGTCCATCGAAGACCTGTGCAAAAACATCTCCAAAGTCCCCGCCGACATCCAGGCCCCCGTGCGCAACAATGGCGGCGGTCACTTCAACCACACGCTCTTCTGGAGCACCATGGGCCCAAATGCTGGCGGCGCTCCCACCGGTGACCTCGGTGACGCCATCACCTCCACCTTCGGCAGCTTCGATGCCTTCAAGGAAGCCTTCGCCAAGGCGGGCGTGACTCGTTTCGGCTCCGGCTGGGCTTGGCTCGTCGTGAAAGACGGCAAGCTCGCCATCACCTCCACACCGAATCAGGACAATCCGCTCATGGACGGCTCCGGCACGCCCATCCTCGGCTGCGATGTGTGGGAGCACGCCTACTACCTCAAGTATCAGAACAAGCGCCCCGACTACATCGCCGCCTGGTGGAACGCCGTGAACTGGACCGCCGTGGCCGCGAACTACACCGCCGCGCTGGGCTGATCCGTTCTTTGATCCTCTTCCAAAGCGCGGAACGGCCATCCCGTCCCGCGCTTTGTCGCTTTTCATCCCATGGCACTCGTCATTCACAAGCTTCGCAGTGGTCTGATCTACTCGCAGGACTTTGCGGACTACATCGAATCCAGGCACAACATCGAGCACTTCGGCCATCCCGGTGAGGTGTTGCACCTCGATTACGTTCGTTGCAGCCAGGGCGAGCTGGCCGGGCAGGAATGGTGCCAGCTCAATTGGCTTAGCGGCATGCACGCCGCCACCGAGCACCGCCATCAAATTGGCGATGTGGAGGTATATATTTCCAAACAGGCCGTGAGAGGCCTGAA
>Ga0209299_1001405_pt1 | contig 13336 bp, 11 predicted proteins | sample S_140806_MF_Meta_FD_187326 | JGI IMG/M metagenome (GOLD analysis project Ga0209299, IMG submission 187326) | Freshwater microbial communities from Lake Simoncouche, Canada to study carbon cycling - S_140806_MF_MetaG (SPAdes) (version 2) | ecosystem: Environmental > Aquatic > Freshwater > Lake ...
CCGCGTGCGCACCGAGCACGCAACCGCGGCCGATGGTGGTGCCGCGCAGGATGGTCACCTTGGTGGCGATCCAGGTGTCCGGGCCGATCCGGACCGGGGTCTTGGCGATGCCCTGGTCCTTGATCGGCAGTTCGATGTTGTCCATCTTGTGGTCGAAGTCGCAGACGTAGCACCAGTCAGCCATCAGCGCCGAGTCGCCGAACTCGATGTCGATATAGCAGTTGATGACGTTGTCCCGGCCGAAGACCACCTTGTCGCCGAGGCGAAGGGAGCCTTCGTGGGCGCGGATGGTGTTCTTGTCACCGATGTGCACCCACCGGCCGATCTCCAACTGCGCAAGTTCAGGTGTCGCGTGGATCTCGACATTTTTTCCGAGGAAGACCATGCCGCGGGTGATGATGTGCGGGTTAGCCAGCTTGAACTTCAGCAGCCGGAAGTAGCGCACCAGGTACCACGGGGTATAGGCGCGGTTGGCGATCACCCACTTCAGCGATGCCGCGGTGAGGAACCGGGCCTGACGGGGATCGCGCAGGCGGGAACCCCGCCAGCGCTTGTGGATGGGTGCTCCCCACATGCTCGTCATGGCACGAGAGCCTAGCCGAGGACGGACCCCTGCTCGGATAGTCTCGCCTGTACGACTGCCTGACGATGGAGAGGACACCGGTGCTGCGACGAGTGCTGGCCTTGACGTCGACGGCACTGGTCACCACTGGGCTGACCGCCTGCGGCAACACCGATTCCTGGGTCGAGTCCACCGCGGCGCCGGGTTGGCCGGCGCAGTACGCCGATGCCGCCAACAGCAGCTACACAAGTACCGACGGCGCCTCGGCGCTGACGCCGCAGTGGAGTCGGTCGGTCAAGGGCGAACTGGGTGCGGCGGCGGCACTGGGCGGCGGTGGCTATCTGGCCGTCAATGGCCAGACCGCCGGCGGGTGCTCGCTGATGGTGTGGGAGAACGGCAACGACGGGCGGCAACGCTGGTGCACCCGAATGGTGCTCGGCGGAGGCTTCACCAGCCCGATGTTCGACGGATTCGACAACCTCTACATCGGCCAGCCCGGCCTGATGCTCTCCTATCCCCCCACGCAGTGGGTCCGCTGGCGCACAGGCGTGATCGGAATGCCCACCACCGCAAGGTTTCTCGACGCCGGCCAGTTACTGGTGGTGACGCACCTCGGCCAGGTGCTGGTCTTCGATTCGCATCGCGGCGTCGTGGTGGGCACCCCGATCGACCTTGTCGCCGGCGTCGACCCGACCGATGCCACCCGCGGGCTAACCGATTGCCAGCAGTCCCTGCCCGGTTGCCCGGTGGCCGCCGCGCCCGCCTTCTCCGCGCAGAGTCAGATGGCCGTGCTGAGCCTGTGGCAGCCCGGCGCGCGAGCCTCGGTGCTAACCGGACTTCGCTACCAACCCGGCCGCACCCCACTGCTCACCAGGGAGTGGACCAGCGAGGCCGTCGCGGACGGCGTACTAGCCGCCCCGGTGCTCTCCGAGGACGGCGAGACGGTGTACGTCAACGGCCGCGACCGCAAGTTGTGGGCGCTGCATACGAAAGACGGCACGCCGAAATGGTCTGCAGCGCTTGACTTTCAACCGCAGACCCCACCCACGGTGTCACCGGGCGGACTGATCATCGCCGGTGGCGGACCAGATACCCGATTGGTGGCGTGGAAGGATTCCGGCGACCGCGCCGAGGTTGTGTGGCGACGCGACGATGTCGCACCCCTGACCACCTCCAGCCAGGCCGGAGCGGTGGCCTATGCGGTGATGGCGGATGGCAATGGACAGTCGCTCCTGGTGTTCGACCCCGCCGACGGACACACGCTCAACTCCTATCCGCTTGATCAAGCCGTCGGCTTCCCGGTCGGAGTGTCGGTCGGGACCGACCGCCGGGTCGTGGTGGCCACCAGTGCCGGCCAGGTCTACAGCTTCAGCCCATCCTGAGCGAGGCCCTGCAGACGAACACCACTGCGCGGGCACCGGTACCGGTGCCGATCCGGGTGATCACCAGCGACAGTGCCTCGCTGCCGACCGGGCGCAGCCGTCGGCGCAGGGCGTCGGGATCGACGTCGACGCCGCGGACCAGGATCTCCAACGATCCACAGTCCCGAACCGAAAGTGCTTGGCGCAGAACCTTTTCCCGCAGCGGCAGTTGCTCAAGCACCTCGAACCCGCGCATACCATCGGGCACCTCGTCCCCGCTGAGATAGGCGATATCGGGATCGAGCTGCCACAGACCGTGCCGGGCGGCGTACTGCCGCACCAGACCGGCCCGTACGACTGCGCCATCGGGGTCGATAATCCACCGGCCCGGCGCATCCGTGCGGCAGTCGTCGGGATCAGCATCGGTGAGCACCTCGGCACGATCCAGCACAGTGGCCCGGCGACGTACGCCCGGCTCAGCCAAAGCAGCCGACCACAGACAGGCCTCCCGAACGGACCCACCCGATGAGGTCACCTCAATCTCACCATCGAAGCCCAGCCCACGAACCGCGTCGAAATCAACGCCCGGCGCACACTTCACCACCGTTGGCCGGCCCCGGTAGACCTCAGACAGTTCGTCAAGCGCAGGCACATAAGCCCGCGGGTCGAAGCGGCGCCGGCCACCGGAGCGCCGGGCCGGATCCAGCAGCACCACGGCGTCGCGGCTGATCGGGCCTCCGGAGCTCGGGCCTCCGGAGATCGGACGAAGTGCATCGGCGCGGAACAGCGCCACCTGCCCGCCTAAGTTGTTGCGTGCCATCGCAATCCGTACCTCGTCGAGATCGCTGCCCATCACGAAGTCCGCCGTATCGCGGAGCGCTGTCAACTCAGTACCGATCGAACATGTCGCGTCGTGCACCACCGCCCCCGTGAGTCGCAGCGCCCGATGCCGGGCCACCGCGGCGGTGGTGGCCTGCTGCAGCGACTCGTCGGTGAACAACCAGTCCGACACATCAGCCAGCCCGTCGAACTTGATGGCCGCCTTGCGGCGCAGTCGCGTTGTTTCGACGAGCGCGGTGGTGCGCTCCCCGAACCGTTCCCGGATCGCCGCAACGTCGGACAGCAGACCGGCGTCGGTCAAACCGAAGCTCGCCACCTCTGCCAGTGCCGCGACACCCGCATCACCGCTCAGGTAGGCGACGTCGGCGCGGGTGAAGCTCAGGACGGCTTAACCCCGGTGATCATGACGTTGTAGAACCAGCCCTTGGGCACCACGCGGCGCCACACGTTGGCGTCGACCCACGACAGCGCTGTCCAACTCTTGAATGCGAATCGGGCCCAAGCCCAGCCGAGCTTTCCGGGCGGCACCGTCGATTCGAACGTGCGCACCGGCCAACCGAGCATCGCGGCGGTGAACTCCTCGCTGGTGCTGCGGACCTGTACGGCGCCGGCGCGAGCGGCCATGCGCTCAAGATCGTCGGGGTCGAAGGTATGCAGATCGACGATCCACTCCAGGGCTGCCGCGCGGGAGTTCTCGTCGAGTTCGGCCTGTGGGCGGCGCCAACTCTCCAGTCCGGGCAACGTCATCGCGCGAACCGTGGTCTTCCAGGTCAGATCCGCCAGCCGTCGGGCGTAGGCATTGCCCACCGTGGTCGGCTCGCCGGCGAAGACGAACCGTCCGCCCGGCTTGAGTACCCGCACCACCTCGCGCAGCGACTTCTCCACATCGGGGATGTGATGCAGCACCGCGTGGCCCACCACCAGATCGAAGGTGTCGTCCTCGTACGGGATGCCCTCGGCGTCGGCCACCCGGCCGTCGACATCCAGACCCAACGACTGCCCATTGCGGGTGGCGACCTTGACCATGCCCGGGGACAGGTCGGTCACCGATCCGCGCCGCGCCACCCCGGCCTGGATGAGGTTGAGCAGGAAGAAGCCGGTGCCGCAGCCCAATTCCAGGGCGCGGTCGAACGGCAGGTCGCGGATTGCGTCATCGGGGACGATGGCGTCGAACCGGCCACGGGCGTAGTCGATGCAGCGCTGGTCGTAGGAGATCGACCACTTGTCGTCGTAGCTCTCGGCCTCCCAGTCGTGGTAGAGCACCTGGGCCAGCTTGGTGTCATTACGGGCGGCCGCGACCTGCTCTGCGGTGGCGTGCGGATTCGGGGCCGGGTCGAGATCGGTCATGCCGGGCAGCCTAACGGGCCGGGCCGGGCGGCAAACACCTCGCCATAGCGTCGGGTCTGCGCCGCGGAGTCGATGGGCGCGGAGTCGATGAGTTCCTTGGCCGCGGCCACGGCTGCGGCCGGGGCGTCGACGAAGCGGCCCGCCCAGGCTGCCGCGGCGTCGTACACACCGTCGGGAGCCACCAATTCGTCCACGAGGCCGAGTTCCAGTGCCTCCTCGGCCCCGACGAAGCGGCCACTGAACACCAGTTCCTTGGCCCGTTGCGGCCCCACCGCCCGGGTCAGTCGTGCGCAGCCACCACCACCGGGGACCAGCGATGCCAGAATCTCGGTGGCGCCGAGTTTGACGTTGTCACCACACACCCGCCAGTCTGCGGCCAGTGCCAGGCTCAGGCCCGCACCCAACGCGTACCCGGTGATCGCCGCGACAGTCGGCTTGGGCAGAGCGGCGACGGCGTCGATGGCCTCCCGACGCACCCGGTCGGCCGCCTCGGCTTCGGCGCGGTTCAGTGTCTGGAGTTCAGCCATATCGTCGCCGGCGCAGAAGATCTCGTGGCCGCCGAAGATGATCACCGACGCGATATCGCGGCGTCCGGCGACTTCGGCGGCGGCCGAGGCCAACTCCCGGTAGGCCTGCCGGGTCAGTGCGTTGGTGGGGTCGCGCGTCAGCACCACCGTTCCGATGCCGGGATGGGTGTCACTGAGATGGACACTGACGAATTCGCGCACTATTCGCCCTGCCAGTCCAGCTTGTTGGTCCGGCGGCGCGCCTCGTTGTAACGCTCGCTGTCGAAGAACTCAATCTCCCAGTTATCTTGCACCACAGTCAGTTTCGGCTGCACCCTGGCAATTTGTCGTGTCAGCGCCAGAACCTCCGCGACAGTGCGGCCGGTCAGCGAGTCGAGTTGGCTCCAGGTCGGCGGCAGCAGCAGTGCACGGCCCTCGGCGAAGTCCTCGATCGCCGACTCCGGACTGGCCCACGCGGCGTGGTCGGACTCGGTGTTCTCACCGTCGGCGCGTTGACCCTCCGGCAGTGCGCCGACGAAGAAGTAGGTGTCGTAGCGGCGGGTGCGCTCCTCTTCCGGCGTGACCCAGTTCGACCACGGTCGCAACAGATCCGCGCGCAGCACCAGGTTCTCGGCCCGCAGAAAATCCGCGAAGGACAGGCTGCGGTCTTCCAGTGCAGCCCGGGACTGGTGGTAGACCGACGCGTCGCTGACGATCCCGTCCGGGTCATCCGCCGGGCCGGCGAACAGCACTCCGGATTCCTCGAAGGTCTCCCGGGCGGCCGCACATACCAGTGCCTCAGCCAGGTCGGTCTCAATGCCGAAACGTTTTGCCCACCAATCGGGTTCGGGTCCGTACCAGGCTCCGTTACCAGCCAGGCCGGCTTCCCGGTCACGATCGTCGACGCCACCGCCGGGGAACACCGTCATGCCGGCGGCGAACTCCATCGCGGCGTGGCGGCGCATCAGGAACACCTCCAGTCCGACGGGGAAGTCAACAGATGCATCCCGGACCAGCATCACGGTGGCGGCGGGCCGGACAGGCTTCGGTTCCAAGCCGGAACTCTGCGCGATCCGCCTGCGCTCATCGCTGTCACTCATGCGCGTCTCCTGTGGGCCGCGCGGCTGCGTACGCGGCGGGCGAAATAGCGGCCATCGATGGCGTCGACGGCGATGGACTGCCCGAAGGCCGCAGACAGGTTCTCAGCGGTCAGGGTGTCAGCGAGCAGTCCCGCCGCGAGTGCCTCGCCCTCGGCCAGGATCAGGCAGTGGCTGAATCCCGGCGGGATCTCCTCCACGTGATGGGTCACCAGCACCAGCGCCGGGGAGTCGGGGTCGGCGGCCAGGTCGGCCAGCCGGGCGACGAGTTCCTCACGCCCGCCGAGATCCAGTCCGGCAGCGGGTTCGTCGAGCAGCAGCAGTTCGGGGTCGGTCATCAGCGATCGCGCGATCAGGACACGTTTGCGTTCGCCCTCCGACAGCGTGCCGTAGGTGCGGTCGGCGAGGTGTTCGGCGCCGATGCTCTCCAGCGTGTCCAGCGCCCGCAGATAGTCCACGTCGTCGTAACGCTCACGCCAGCGGCCCAGCACCGCGTAACCGGCCGACACCACCACATCGCGTACTACTTCGTCGTCCGGAATGCGTTGCGCCAGAGCCGAACTGCTCAGCCCGACCCGCTGCCGCAGTTCGGCCATATCGACTTTCCCCAGCCGCTCCCCCAGCACGGTCGCCGTCCCGGTGGTCGGGTACTCCATCGCGGCGGCGATCCGCAGCAGCGAGGTCTTACCGGCACCGTTGGGTCCGATCACCACCCAGCGCTCATCGAGTTCAACCTGCCAGTCGACCGGCCCGACCAGCACCCGGCCGCCGCGGCGCAGGGTGACGCGTCGGAAGTCAATCAGCAGGTCGTCGTCGTCCGACGCCACCGGGTCGACATCATCGATCACCCGATCGTCCTCTGCGTCAGCCACTCGCCCATCGTGCCGTACCCACCTCGGCGCTAACCGGGCGGGATCTCCACCCTGCTGACTACGCCGTCGGCGGCGTCGGCGGCCTCGATCTCGGCACGGGTGACGCCGAGCAGGAACAGCACGGTGTCGAGGTAGGGGTGGCTTAGTGAGGCATCGGCGACCTCGCGCAGTGCGGGTTTAGCGTTAAATGCCACCCCGAGGCCGGCGGCGTTGAGCATGTCGATGTCATTAGCGCCGTCACCGACCGCCACGGTCTGCTCCATCGGGACACCGGCCTGCCGGGCGAAGTCGCGTAACGCTTTGGCCTTGCCTGCGCGGTCGACGATCGGACCCACCACCCGGCCGGTCAGCTTCCCGTCGGCGATCTCCAATTCGTTGGCGGCAACGAAATCCAGCATCAGTTCATGCGCCAGTGGCTCGATCACCTGGCGGAAGCCACCGGAGACCACACCGCAGTGAAATCCCAAGCGCCGCAGGGTTCTGATCGTCGTTCGGGCTCCCGCCGTCAGCTCCACTTCATCGGCGACCTCGTCCAGCACCTCGACCGGTAGCCCGGCAAGGGTGGCCACTCTTTGATGCAGAGATTCGGCGAAGTCGATCTCGCCGCGCATCGCCGCACCGGTGATGGCTGCCACCGCGGCACCGGCGCCGGCCCGTTCGGCAAGCATCTCGATGACCTCGCCCTGAATCAGGGTCGAGTCCACGTCGAACACGATCAGCCGCTTGGCCCGTCGCTCGAGGCTGTAATTCTCCACGGCGATGTCGATGCCCTGCTCGGCGCCGACCCGGGCGAGATTCGCCTGCAGTTGACCATCGAGTCCGGGCGGTGCCGACACCCGCAGTTCCAGCCCGGTCACCGGGTAGTCCGAGACGCCACGGATGACATCGATATTGACGCCCAGCGCCGCCGCTTCCCGGGCCACCGCACCGAACGCGACCGCGGTGATCGGCCGGCCCAGGACCACGATGGTGTGCGTCGACGGAACCGCGATGGCAGGCACATCGTCGCTTCGCTCAACACTGGCGTGCAGGCCCAACCCTGCGACGGCGTCGGTGACGTCGCGCCGCAATTGGTCGTTGTCGACGACGTCCGATCGCGCCGACAGCACCACACCCAGGGTTAATCGATCCCGGATAACCACCTGCTCGACGTTGAGAAGTTCAACCTGATGTGCTGACAACACGTTGAAAAGAGCTGAGGTGACGCCAGGTTGATCAATCCCGGTGACGGTAATCAGCACCGACACCTTGGAAATGGTCACTCCTCTTTGCGGCTCCGTGATGAGCGGGTGTGCAGCTTCCCTGATGCGGGATAACTGAACCCGAGCTTGTCGGCGACCGCCCTGGGCGGCTTGGTGTGGCCCTGCCCGATGTGGGCCTCGGTCCGCATCCGCTCCACCATGTGCGGGTAATGCAACTCGAATGCGGGACGTTCCGAACGAACATTGGGCAGTTCGGTGAAGTTGTGCCGCGGGGGCGGGCACGACGTGGCCCACTCCAGTGAGTTGCCGTGACCCCACGGATCGTCGACCGTGACGACCTCGCCGTAGCGCCAGCTCTTGAACACGTTCCAGAAGAACGGCAGCAGAGACAGTCCCAGCGTCAACGCGCCAATGGTGGAGATGATGTTGAGCGTGGTGAATCCGTCGGTGGGCAGGTAGTCCGCGTAGCGCCTCGGCATGCCCTCATCGCCCACCCAGTGCTGGACAAGGAACGTGGTGTGGAACCCGATGAAGGTCAGCCAGAAGTGCAGCTTGGCCAGGCGCTCGTCGAGCAGTCGGCCGGTCATCTTCGGGAACCAGAAGTAAATGCCCGCATAGGTGGCGAAGACGATGGTGCCGAACAACACGTAGTGGAAGTGCGCGACCACGAAGTAGCTGTCGGACACGTGGAAGTCCAACGGCGGACTTGCCAGGAGCACGCCGGACAACCCGCCGCACAGGAAGGTCACCAGGAAGCCGTAGGAGAACAGCATGGGGGACTCGAACGTCAACTGCCCTTTCCACATCGTGCCGATCCAGTTGAAGAATTTGATACCGGTCGGCACCGCGATGAGGAACGTCATGAACGAGAAGAAGGGCAGCAGAACCGCACCCGTTGCATACATGTGGTGCGCCCACACCGCGACCGAAAGAGCGGCGATGGAAATGGTGGCGTAGATCAGCGTCGAATACCCGAAGATCGGCTTGCGGGCGAAGACCGGGAAGATCTCCGAGACGATGCCGAAGAACGGCAGCGCGATGATGTAGACCTCCGGATGGCCGAAGTACCAGAACAGGTGCTGCCACAGAATCGCCCCGCCGTTCGCCGGGTCGTAGACGTGTGCGCCCAGGCGGCGGTCGGCAGCCAAACCGAACAGTGCGGCGGTCAGCAGCGGGAAGACCAGCAGCACAAGAATGCTGGTGACGAAGATGTTCCAGGTGAAGATCGGCATCCGGAACATCGTCATGCCGGGGCAACGCATGCACACCACGGTGGTGATCATGTTGACGCCGCCCAGGATGGTTCCCAGACCGCCAACAGCCAGCCCGAGAATCCACAGATCACCGCCGGCGCCCGGGGAGTGCACCGCGTCCGACAGCGGGGTGTAGGCGGTCCAGCCGAAGTCGGCCGCGCCGCCGGGGGTGATGAATCCACCGAGCGCGATCAGCGCGCCGCAGAGGAACAACCAGAACGACAGGGCATTGAGACGCGGGAACGCGACGTCAGGGGCGCCAATCTGCAACGGCAACACAAGATTGGCGAACCCGAACACGATCGGGGTGGCGTAGAACAGCAGCATCGCGGTGCCGTGCATGGTGAACAGCTGGTTGTACTGCTCGTTGGACAGGAACTGCAGACCCGGCACGGTCAGTTCGGCGCGCATCAGCAGCGCCATTAAACCGCCGAGTGCGAAGAAGACGAAACATGCGATGCAGTACATGATGCCGATCAGCTTGTGATCGGTGGTTGTGATGACCTTGTAAATCAGGTTGCCCTTGGGGCCGGTTCGCGCCGGGAAGGGGCGACTGGCCTCTAGTTCTCTGCGGAAAGGAACTACGGCGGTCAACGGGTCCTCCAACCATCCAGATGAAACGTTCCAGGCCAATCTAGAGCGAATCCTATCCCCAATCCAGCCCCGCCGTCCTGTGGGTCCTACATTCTGTCGTACTCGCGTCACATCTGGGCTTCCGGCCACGTCAAAGGCCAGCTCAGCGGGGTGAAGCCGGGCGGGTGTTACCGTCGCGGCGTGCTGCTGCGCAGGAGGCTTCCAGGGCTCGCCGCGGCCATGACGGTGGCCATGGGGATCAGCGGATGTTCGGGGTCGCCCCGGGAGCCGATTGCCGGACCGGACGGCACCGTAGTGACCAGCACCGTGGTGACCAGTACGACCAAGATCGCCTCGGCCGGGGTGCTCGGCAATCAGCGCCGACCCGACGAGTCCTGTGCGCCCGAACCGGCCCGCCCAGACCCGGCGCCGCCCGGACCGCTGCGGCACGCGGCCGGGCAGACGGCGGTGGTCGGCGATCCGCAGCGAATCGTCGCCCTCGCCGGTGACGAACTCGACGCGCTGTGCGCACTGGGCCTGCAGTCGCGGATCGTGGCCGCCGCACTGCCCGACGGCTCGGATACCCAGCCGTCGTATCTGGGTACCGTCGTGCACAACGTCCCGCCTGCGGGCACCCGCAGCGCACCCGACATGGCGGCCATCGCCGCCGCCAAACCCGATCTGATCCTGGGTTCGCAGGCGCTCACTCCGGAGGCCTTCGGCGCCCTGGCGGCGATAGCCCCGACGGTGTTCACCGACGCATCCGGTGCGAGGTGGCAGGACAACCTCCGCCTTGTCGGTGCGGCTACGGCGCGCGGTGGCGCCGCAGCAGATCTGATCGCCGACTTCGACGCGCGAGCCAAGGATGCCGGTGCGGCCAACGACGCCACGCACTTCCAGGCGTCGATCGTCCAACTCACCGAGTCAAGCCTTCGGGTATGGGGCAGCGATAACTTCCCGGCCAGCGTCGTCGCGGCCGTCGGTGTGGATCGCCCTGTCGCACAACGGTTTGTCGATAAGCCGTACCTGGAGATCGGCATCAGCAGTAACTCCCTGGACTTCTCCCCCGCGGACGGTGACATTATCTACATGTCATTTGCGTCGCCGGCGGCCAAGGACCGGGCGCCGGCGATCCTCGACAGCGACGCCTGGCGGAAACTCTCGGCGAACCGGGATAACCGGGTGTTCATCGTCAATAACGAGGTGTGGCAGAGCGGTCAGGGTCTGATCGCCGCCCGGGGGATCATCGACGATCTGCGCTGGCTCAACGCCCCGATCAACTGACACGCCCACTACCGGTCAAGGGCGGAGCAACCCGCGTGCTCACCGGCATCAACCGACTGCTTATTCTCTGTACCCATGAGTACCGTTCACGCTTACGCCGCCACCTCAGCCACCGAACCGCTGACCAAGACCACGATCACCCGCCGCGATGTCGGGTCGCACGATGTGCGCTTCGATATCCACTTCGCCGGGATCTGCCACTCCGATATCCACACCGTGCGCGCCGAGTGGGGTCAGCCTCGCTACCCGGTGGTTCCCGGTCATGAGATCGCGGGCATCGTCACCGAGATCGGTTCGGAAGTAAGCAAATTCGCCGTCGGCGACCGGGTTGGCGTGGGGTGCTTCGTCGATTCCTGCCGTGAGTGCAAGAACTGTAGGGCCGGCGTCGAGCAGTACTGCACCGGTGGTGGCAATGTCGGCACCTACAACGCGGTCGGCAAGGACGGCACACCCACGCACGGCGGTTACAGCGGCAGCATCGTCGTCGACGAGAACTATGTCCTGACCATTCCCGCCGCGCTGCCGTTGGATGCCGCCGCACCACTGCTGTGCGCGGGTATCACCACCTACTCACCGTTGCGGCACTGGAAGGTCGGCCCCGGCACCCGGGTGGGCGTGATCGGCCTGGGCGGACTGGGGCACATGGGAGTCAAACTGGCCGCCGCGATGGGTGCCGAAGTGACGGTGCTATCGCAGTCGCTGAAGAAGATGGAGGATGGACTTCGCCTAGGCGCCAAGCACTATCACGCCACCAGTGACCGCGACACCTTCAAGAATCTGCGCAACTCATTCGACATCATTCTCAATACCGTCTCCGCCGACCTCGACCTGCGCCGGTTCCTTGGATTGCTGGACCTCGACGGGGTTTTCGTTGAACTTGGCGCACCGGAGAACCCGATGGTGGTGCCGGTGTTCTCACTGCTGGGCATGCGCCGAAGCCTCAGCGGTTCGGCTATCGGCGGCATCGCCGAGACCCAGGAGATGTTGGACTTCTGCGCGGAGCACGGGATCGCCTCGGAGGTCGAGGTGATCGAACCGGACTACATCAACGAGGCCTATGAGCGGGTGGTGGCCAGCGACGTCCGCTACCGGTTTGTGATCGACACTTCATCGCTGCGCTAGCAGCGGCGGGGGGTCGGAATCGCGGCGGGTCACTTCATCGCTGCGCTAGCAGCGGCGAGGATCAGTCGTCGACGTGATCGTCGAGATTGTCCAACGGCCAACCGGCGGCGGCCAGCGTCGAGGCGACCCGACGAATGTTCTCCGGGCCGCCGTCGTGGTGCGCCACGTCCTTGATGAACGCTTCAATCTCATCGTGATCGATGACATGATCGTCCAGAGCGCCAGATTCCTCAGCGGTGATCTCGCGCACCACCTCTTTGACCTGATCCTCGGTCAACGGAGTATTCCGCAACAAAGCCAATAGCGGCACCCGATCTGGGCCGGGAACCCCCGTTGGGTACCCCGCACGAAGCCAATTGAGAACTGCACCTACACGCGACTTTCCGGTCATGCCATCAGTCTCGTCGGCGCTGGACGCTCACGCCAGGTAGTTCATCGCCCGTTCACCCTGTACGGGCTAAAAAGGGTCAAAAGTCCCAATCCTCGTCCTCGGTGTTGACGGCTTTGCCGATGACGTACGACGAACCCGAACCGGAGAAGAAGTCGTGATTCTCATCGGCATTGGGGCTCAGCGCCGACAGGATCGCCGGGTTGACGTCGGTCTCGTCACGCGGGAACAGCGCCTCGTAGCCGAGGTTCATCAACGCCTTGTTGGCGTTGTACCGCAGGAACTTCTTGACGTCCTCGGTCAGGCCCACCTGATCGTAGAGATCCTGGACATACTCCACCTCGTTGTCGTAGAGCTCGAAGAGCAACTCGTAGGTGTAGTCCTTGAGTTCGGCGACGCGGGCTTCGCTTTCGAGGGCGAGCGCGCGCTGGAACTTGTAGCCGATGTAGTAACCGTGCACAGCCTCGTCGCGAATGATCAACCGGATCACGTCGGCGGTGTTGGTCAACTTGGCCCGACTTGACCAGTACATCGGCAGATAAAAGCCGGAGTAGAACAGGAAGCTCTCCAGCAGGGTCGAGGCGACCTTGCGCTTGAGCGGATCATCGCCGCGGTAGTAGTCCATCACGATCGCAGCCTTGCGCTGAAGGTTCGGGTTCTCCTCCGACCAGCGGAACGCGTCATCGATATCGCTCGTCGAGCACAGCGTGGAGAAGATCGAGCTGTAGCTCTTCGCGTGCACCGACTCCATGAACGCGATGTTGGTCAGCACCGCCTGCTCATGCGGAGTGGCCGCGTCGGCGATGAGGCTGACCGCGCCGACGGTGCCCTGGATGGTGTCCAACAGCGTCAGCCCGGTGAAGACCCGCATGGTCAATTCTTTTTCGGCCGGCGTCAGCGTGTTCCAGGACGGAATGTCGTTGGATACC
>Ga0209299_1001418_pt1 | contig 13283 bp, 19 predicted proteins | sample S_140806_MF_Meta_FD_187326 | JGI IMG/M metagenome (GOLD analysis project Ga0209299, IMG submission 187326) | Freshwater microbial communities from Lake Simoncouche, Canada to study carbon cycling - S_140806_MF_MetaG (SPAdes) (version 2) | ecosystem: Environmental > Aquatic > Freshwater > Lake ...
TTGCCCCATTAAAGCAATATAGGCTGCTCCATCGATGTAATTATCTGGCTTATCGACTGTGCCTGAACTGGCTCTGGCAATCTTGATGAGCGCGAGTATTGCACAGACTTGATAGTCCTCGACTGGGTGCTGTAAGTATGCACTGATGAGCATTGCAGCGTGTTGCATGTTATCTGCTGGGTGGCCGTAGTCATTAAGACCACGATCTTGAATGATGTCCGTTGCACTCTGTAGAATCTCCTGATATTTCATTCTGACCAGAACTCCGAGCGATTGACTGCTCTGCCCTTATGCCAGCCATCGCGATGCCCACGATCATAGGCTTCTTTATATGATTGGATTGCCCATACCACAAAGCTGATACTTGCCCCAATAAGGCAGATAATCAATAGCTTGTCATTGTTGTTCATTAGACACCTACATATTCTGTAGCGTAATCAGTAATCAGCACATATTGTTCTGTGCCTTCGTCAAAGAAATCTTGAAATGCTGCTTCTTTTTCACTCAAAAAGATTTTAGCAAATAACAAAGCTACATAGGAATCAAACCAATAAGCCCACTTAAACTCAAAATTAGGAGTATTAGTGAATCTATCTGCTTGTTTTTCCCATTCATAGCCTTTCCATTGCATTTGTGTGTTGCTTAAAGACTCAAAGTCTTGTGGTGTTAGTTTCATGATTTGTACCTATCTGCCCCAATGCCCTTGATTGAGTACAGGATTAGTGTTGCACATGTGTCCGACCAGTTACCTGATTTAAGGTAACAAAATGATAACGATTTACTGGTACAACTTCCCGTACAAGGTGAATGACCCATCCTTATTTATAGGTATTAACATGGGAGAAACGCGGTCTCCATGTGTCTCAATGACTGCCACGCTCATCTGCCAGTTAGCGCTTCCAGCCTTGAGATAAGAGGCTTTCTTCTTGTCCATGACATTTCCTGCCTCTAAGCCCCAAAGAGTCCTGTATGAGGCTCCTATACCCTCTGTGAAGGCACTAATGCCTGCCCTGTGCGTGTGACCACAGACCACAGATTTGCCGAACTTCTTAGCCAGCCCTAGAGCTGTAAGCCCAGCATTGGAGTTCATTGATCCTTCATCGCCATGTACTAAGACCCATCCCTTGTGAAACTCGAATGGTCTTTTATGGAAGCGGATTCCGAGTCCAGCGAAGTCCATAAACTTTGCGTATTCCAGTTCTGGTAATCCGATGAGGCTAGGTGCGCGTAATAGTGTGTGGTATAGGCGGTCTGTGTGATTGCTCCGAGTGACATCTGTTGTGCCGAGTTCATAGAGAATATCCTGCGCAAGGCTTCTGTCAGCATCCAGCGTACCTTCCCACTCCAACTTAGTACCTTGCGCCCAGCGAGACTGGCTTTGCATATCTAGTTCATCCCCTGTATTTAGGATGAGGTCAAACTTCTCTCGCTTAACTAACTTGATGAGATTCTTTACAGCTGCTTCATGATGGTATGGAATTTGAAGGTCGCTGATAATTAAATATCTCGCTTTAGTCATCGTCCTCATCTTCGTAGTTGCCGAACTTCTCTGGATCGACAGGATGTGGCAATATCCAAGCTGGATAAGATTGCGTATCAGTAATCATGAATAAAGCAATGCCTTCTGCAAAGCCTGCTCTGCGTAATGATTTCCAATATTCATGCAACCCAATGCAGTACGCATCAAGAGCTGAGTAACCTTGCTCTTCTAACGCTTTTGCTTTTCTTGCCATAGCAGAATGTTACCTGTCTAGTAAGATGTTGTAGATTTCATCGACTCGCGTGTTGAGTCTTTTAATCTCAGACAACAAATGGGTAATGACATACCCAGACAAACCACCGATGATTGCCAGTGTTGCTAGGTAAAGAGTGAAGAAGTCAGATTGTGTCACTTTTTAGGGGTCGCATATCCAAAGACACCAGCAAGAACAGCCCAAAGAATTGAGCGGTAATCAGCTGCGAAATTAGTTGCAGCCCAAGCTGCTAAAAATGCTCCAGCAGTTAGGACATAAGGGCTTTTCATATTCATTAGTTTGCTCCTAGCATAGGTATCTGAAAAAACTCACCCAGAAGGTCAGCTTCTTTCTTAAAACTGACATGCATGTGGTGAGTGTGTTTGTTAGCCCCTGTGTAGTTGCGCCACTTCCAGTTAAGGATGGGAGACGCAATCCTGCCGTTAAATATAATGTACGAGATACGCTTCTCTGCCTTAGACTTGCAACTGATTCGAAGTTGATCTGCAAGGTCTGGCATGATATGCGGTTTGACCCCTGTACCGAATAAGTCTGCGTCAATGTCAATGGCACGAACCCAGCCCTGCTCATCTGGATTATGATCAGACTTGCGAGCAGCGTGTCTGGTATCACCGACCCAACCATCCGATGCCCTATCACGATCTGGGAAGGAATCATCTAACTGCTCTCTTAATTGGATTGCAGCTTTAGATAACTTTGGTTTCATTAGCCAAGTAAGAGCTTTGCTTCATCGGCAGTAATGCCTAACTTTGTCAATAGGGCAGCTTTATCGGCTTCTGCCTTAGCATCTTGCTTAGCTTTCCAAGCATCATATTGTGCAAAGCCTGCTTCAAATTGTGCCTTAGTGACTGATTCACCTTTAATCCATTGAATCGAATCATAATCGTCAGCCGTGATTGCCCACTCTGTATTTGGACATAGCATTGATAAAACTTCTCCACCTTTAGCCATATTAAGCACCTATTTCCCACGCGGTTATTACTGATGTTTGATTGCCGTCTTGCGCATATACTGTTCCAGAGGCAACTCTATTTGCAAAATAAACATCATAGGTTGTTGCGCTAGTTGTTGCTGGGCTATCTAGGTATTGGATAACGCCTTGACCTTGATTAGCTACATCTGCGCCAGTATAATTGATGCCCGTGCTTGTAATTATTGTTGTTGTAGCATTTCTTAATAATCTTATGTTAGAGGCATTATTGGCACTACCTGTGCTTTTGGTAAGTCCGTTAATAATTGCGTGAACATAAATTTTAGATGTGGCACTTGTTGGTGTAATTGAAACAGTCAAACCACTTGTGACATAAGTTGTTGATGATGAGCTTTGTTCTGTGGCATAAGTAGCTTGCACAACCTGCAAGACTTTGCCACCACCGCCTGCTGAAGGTGTAGCCCACTTCATGCCTGTTGCTTGGGCTGAATCAGCAGTAAGGACTTGATTGTTTGTTCCTATTGCAAGACGAGCAACAGTATCGGCAGCAGTAGCTGCAATGAGATCACCCTTAGCATCCACAATAGTCTTAGCGACCATTGTTCCCATAGTGGTGTCAATAGCGTTACCTAATGTGCGAATGGCTAACGCGCCATTTTTTACCAGATCGGTGTTATCGGGTTCTGGCCATGAATAGATTGGACTTGTTGCCATTTAAGATAGTACTCCTGTCGCGTTGTTCCAGATAAGTGTAGCATTTGTGGTTGCCCATGTTATTGTGCTAGGCAAAACTGTGTCCCATTGTGTTGTTGAGAGTGAGAACTCTGTAGCTGAGATGTAAAGGGTAATCTCTGTAAAACTAGGCGTTGCTCGCAAGGCCACATTTTCCACAAAACCTTCAAAAGTACCACCAAGTAGGTTACTAGGCAGGTTGCTAATAAGCATTGGCTGACCAAAATAAACCTCAATAAGGCTATCAAGCATGGCACTAGGCATATCTGGGTTATCTAGACGGAAGGTAATTGCCCCCAGCGATTCCTTAGGTACTCGTCTTAAATTAAGTTCTCTATTGGCAATATCTGTGATGTCTGTAAGGCTCTTAATGTTAGAGTCAAATGAGCGCTCAAAGAGGCCGTAAGATGCTATAGAGTCCGTATCAGAGGTGCTGTAGGTGGAAGCATATCCTGTGGCGTAGCGATAGATAAGGCTGTTACGGATGCGAGAAGTCTGAGTTGTTGAGGTGATAGAGGTTGGTGTTGAATATGCTGCATCAAGAAAAGTGTAACCATTTGCTGAGAGAGTGTTAGATCGGTGGTCTGCATCGTCATAATTGACATCCCCATTCTTGCCTTCACTGAGCTGACCTAATGCGCTACTAGCAATCTGGTCTGCTAGGGTTTGAGATTTAGCAGATGCACTAGCTGCTAAAGCAATCATTGTATAAAAGCCTGCGTCAATAGTGCCAATATAAGTCTCGGCTTCATTCCATGTAGTAGTTGCTGGGTATGTTGCCCAAGTGACAGTAGGAGTAACTTCTGCCCAAGATAGATTTAGAGCTGCACCAAGAATCGCTGCAATCTGTGCTCCATCTAGGGCTTCTGATAGAGCAGTGTTATAGATTGCTTTAGTTAATTTAGCCAGTGATCCAATGCCAAGAATTGTGCCAGTAGTAATATAACCAGTCTCGTCTGGACTTCTTACTCCAATATTAAAATCCGAAACCTCGCCACCAAAAACAGTGACATAAGTACCGCTAGAGTTTTTTATTTCTAAGGTTATTGACTCTGTTACATTGATAGTAAAATCTGCGCCAGTGGTGTTAATAATCTGTACTTGGCAGTAACCAGCGGTAGCTTGTTTGTCAATGTCTAAGCGACCAGATGCAAAAGAAACAGAGGTGACAGTTGTATAAACATCATCACCTACTGTAATTCGCCATTCTGGAATCCATGTCATATAGCGTTTAGCAACCCATTTCTAAGAGTGCCACGATTGACTGCATCTGTTATAACTTGGTTAATAGCTTCTGCAATCGCGTTAGGATCACCAATACCAGTTTCCACTTTAATTGTAACTCCAACAGGTAATTGATTGCCTGTACCAGTAGTTCCCAATCCGACTGTGGAAGGCGTTGATGTGCTAGTTCCAGCAACAGATGGAATAGATGCTCCTACAAATGGCACAAAACCGCCAAGAGCTGCCTTTTGTGCAGAGGCTAGACTGTTAAAAGCAGAAGCAGCGGAGCCAGCAAAAGACTTAAAGTATCCTTCTAACGATGTTAATTGCTCTTTAACTGAGAGGAAATTCCAGTTTTTGAATACATCATCTAAAGGTTTAATTCCTTGCAATGTCGTAACTAGGGCTTCTGTTTTCTTTTGAGATTCGTCTAGTAATTTAGTGTATTTGTCTATCTGTGTAACATTTTCATTTTCAATAGCCTGCATCAATTTTAGACGAATACGATCTTCTTCTGAAATCTTGCCCTTTAGAGCAGCCTCAATCTGAATCTTCTGTAGGTCAAAGATTGCCTTAGCTTTAGCCAGCTTTAAGGTGTCTTTATTGACTTTAAGTGTTTCTCTAGCATTCTTCTTAGCAGCAGCTTCATCGGCTAGATTACGCCCACCTGTGGATATAGTTGCGCCTGAACCACCTGTAAAGAATCGGCGAGCAGTTGCAGGTTTATTTAATAAAGCATCCTTCTTGTCATTAGCTCTATCGTAGGCATCGCCTAATAAATCCACAGCTTTAACAGTGCCAGATATGAGACCTATTAGGACAGCTGCATAAGCTACGGCTCCGAGAGGATTAAGCACAGCCATTTCAGCTATAGCAGTTCCAATTGCAGTTGCTCGAAGTGCTTTATAGGCTTTATTAAGATTCTTGACTAAAGTAATAGTGCCAAGAATGGCTGAAGATATTTTACTTAATGTCCAAATAGCAAGAAGTGTCGAACCTATAACTTTAATTGTAGTTAGGTTTTCTTTGAGAACACCGCCTAAACTCTTAAAAACACTTCCAGCGCTTTCTCCAAAAGAGATAATTGCTTTTTGTAAATCTTCAATATTAGTTGTGCCTGTAGCAAGCATAAGGCCATCAATTACGCCTTTACCAATTGCCTCTTTAGCTTGATCTACGGCTACTCCTAGACGCAATAATTTACCAGCATAAGTATCTGCTGCCCTAGCGCTTGCTCCAGCAAATACGCTATTAAGTCGGGTCTGTAAATCTGTAAAACTAATTACTTTTAATTCAGCTTGAGTAAGTCCTAGTTTGTATTTCTTCAAGCCTTTCATATTGCCAGCGTAGGCATTTGCAAGGTCGCTAGTCACAGTTTCTAAATCAATTGTTGAACCCGCGCTTACATTTAATGCCAATTGCATTAGTTTTTGAGATTCAGACACACTTCTAGTAGCCGATAATAGAGCCTGAAAAGCTGGACGAAGTTTATCGTCTAAGACACCTGTTGCTAATTGGCTTTGGTTTATAAACTTTTCTACATCTCCAGTAAGTTTCCCAAAGCCTAAATTTTGTAAAGTATTGGCAAGGATGGCTGCTGACTTTTCTTCTGCTATAAAAGCGCTTACGGATGACTTAAGTAAAGAGGCAACTCCAGCACCAATAACGGCTTGCTTTAGTTTCTTGCCAAGTTTATCTATGGCCTTTTCGCTCTGTGTAAAAGCCTTCTTGCCAGTAAATTCAGCAGCTAAGTTAATAACTACGGATGGATCAACGGCCATTATTTATATCCCATCGCTGCATAAAATTTTGCTTTAGAAGTTTCAATAGCCTTAATAACTGCTGCATTAGTCTTACCGCCATCTTCTTTCCATGCTCGAAAGATTGCGCGACCTTTCATCTTGCTGCTTCTGCGACCTGCACCAGTTTGATTATTGGCATCTGCAATTTCACTGTATTGATCCATTGATTGAATAAACAAAGAACCTGCCTCTGGATTATTACTGCGAGATTGATTTTTACTACCTGATCTAATCTGCCTACCTGTGCTTACACCGCCAGAATAAACAGTTCCTAGAGGAGCTTGTTCACGGCCATTAGGATGCTTACGGCCAGCAGTTTCATAAATTGCACCAGCAGCAGAAGCATTAACAATGCGCGCCAAAGCTCTAAAGCCTTGTCGATTAGGTTTAGATGGCGTGGTCTTATATCCAATACCGCGTTTAGCTGCACCGCTACTCCACAAAGGAAATCCGCCATTACCGCTAGCTTTAGCCCAGCCACTTAGCGGAGCCTGTGAAGGAATGAATCCTCTAGCTTTGTTTGTAACAGGCTTGAGCAATTCACCCAATTCTTTTTGTGTTTCTTTAGCTAGATTAGGAGTAAAGTTTTTAAGAGCCTTACGAAGTGCGATTGCGCCCTTGATTTCTACTGGCATCGCTCGACTCCTTCGCTTCGTCTTTGAGACCCTTCAACAAGGCTTGGAGCATTATTGGGTCTAACTCTAGTAACTGCTGTGGCGCGATTCCCAACCTAATGCTCAATCGAGCTATTAGATAGGTGAATGGATAATCGCGCTTTAAGCTAAAGGGTCTGAGTCTAAAACCTCAACACTCTTAAGTGTCTCGATAAACTCAATCCCGAACGGCTTAACAGTTTCACCTGATCTGCGTGTAATTTCCCAACTCAACCAATAGAGCATTCCTGATTTTTCTTCGTCCCGAAACGCACGATGAAACCCCATCTTATGATGTAATTCGAAGGAATATTCCACTGCTGGAGATATTTCGCCTTCAAGTACGCTTCCATCATTACGAACGATCTTAAGTCTTGCCATGATTAGCCCCTTAGTTTAGTTAGTTGATTATGCCCAAGTACCAGTAGATGCGTAAGAAGTCTTGCTATTGCATGTAAATGTAATATCAATCATTCCTTCGTCTCCAACTGCACCATTGATGTCAGTTAGGTTATCTACAAGGATTGTACCTGAATATAGAAGGTTAGTAGCCGATACAGCTGCTGAAGAATCCTGAATTGCTTGGAAAGCAACTGTAGTTCCAAATGCTGCTTGAAGTGTTGGTAGAACGCTACCTGTTGCTGTGTCATTCAAGAATGAAACAGTAATGGAATCTGAAGCGAGTCCAGTGACAAATTTATTGGCGGTGTCGCCCATTGCCGTTACAGAAATCTGGTCTAGGACTCGGTTAAGAGTAAATGCAGTAACGTGATCAGAAAGATTGACAGTAGCAATCTTAAATCCAACCTTATTGTTTAAGAAAATTCCTGGCATGATTATTCCTCATCTTTCTTGGTTGATACTGGCTTTGGTGCTGGTTCTGGAATGACTTGACCAATCTTCTTCAAGAAGGCCAAATCCTCTGGTGTTAGTGACATGTTAGCTCCAACTTGTTAGGATTGATACGGACATCTCGCAACTAAGTAGGTCAGACCCACCAGCATTGAGAACACTAGGCGCACTAATTGCGCTTACATTATAGGTCAAAGTAGATGCAGCGAGTAAGTTAAACACTCTAACTACAAAATCTTCTATCCCGTTTAGGTTGCCTTCATTATCAAATAAAGGTGTAGTAATAATAATCTTAAAGTTAGCCAATGGACTTACTGTGTTGCGAGCATTATTGCTCGGTGTGATGTATTCATCCGCTGGGCTTACGATAACTGAATTCACCAATACGGTTGCGGGCGGGAACGCAAAAGTCTGCCATTTTGAATTATCGACTAAAGCTGTGGCAAGTGTCGTTCTAAGAGTAGTGAGAGCAACTGTCATTATCCCACCATTGAGCGTGGGTCTAGTGCATGGACTATCAATCCTCGCACCTTAGCGAGAAGCTGTGCGCTCATTCGGTAAGGGGAAGGCTGGTAATCGACAAGATTAGAACCTGAAAGGGAAGCGGTTCTTGCTTGCCAGATATCAACAGCGATCATCAAAGCTGCATTTTGTATAGCTGTATCTGTTGTCCAGACTGTGTAAGTCTCTGGAGCAACTGTGCCATAAGGTTCAATTATGTGATAAGGAACAGTAGTGGTGTGAGTGGTAGCCATGCTAATTGAGTATTCACCGACTGCTGTAATGGTCTTAGTGCCATTATATTTTGTGCCAGAATTGGTAATAGTTACAGACTGGCCAACATAAAAGACTTCTGTAATAGGTTCATTAAAATAAAGAGTACCGATGCTAGGTACATTGCTATGTGCAATTGAGAATTGATTAGGTGTCCATAACATCGGAATAAGAACAGCGTCTGAAGCGTCACAGACTTCTTGGAGAACAGCATCGGTGTATAGCGTTCCGACACCCAAAGTGGTGCGTAATTCGCTAATTGTTGTAAGTGCCATTCCCATTCCTTTCTTAAGACTAAGAGGGGCTTAGGGCTAAAGCCCCTCTTAGTGACTTAGAGTGTTACTAGATTACGCTACTGCAAGGAAACGGAATGCAGTTGGGTAGCGATTAACTACTGCTGCATATCCGTAGATTCCGATTTCAAGCTGACCATTTGCAACAACATTTGCACGAATCTGTAGTGTGCCTGATTCGTGGAATCGCATTGCCATTGAAGGATAAACAAGTGCGTACTTAGCACCTGCATCATTACCTGTGTAGTTAGGATCAACTACCAATGAAAGTCCAGCAACTGTACCAGCAGTCGAACCTTGTGAAATAAGGCCGTTAGCATTTTGTGGAGCTGCTGCCGCGAAAATTGGACGACCAGTTGTATCTACTGCACCAAGTAGGCCAGAGAAGTCAATATCATTAACTCCGCCACCTGTTGCAACTAGCAAGCGATTTGGTGTCTGGCGCATTACGCCAAATGAATCAGCAATACCATCTGCAATTGACTTATAGACTGTTGCGCCTGTTGATCCTGCTGAGTTTTGTGCAGCAATGTTTGCAGCATAAGCATCTGTCTTCTGTGCGTATGATGCAGCTAATTCACGAAGATATAAATCTAGGAATGATGGATCGCTGCGATCAACTAGCTCGACATCTAGTTTTCCAGCGCCCGCGAACTTGACCACTGTATCTTCTTGAAAAGTTACTGTTGTGTCTGTTGATGAGAATTCAGCACCTTCAGCAGTTAAAGCAACTGTTGCTTGAGTTCCTAGCTTTGGAGTAAAAATTTTCATTCCAGAAGCAGGAAGCGCTGCTCGCTCGATGGAATCAATAAACGGACGAGACGAATCAATAATACCGATTACATCCTTTAGGTATGTTGGTGGAACCATACCTGTGTTTTCTGCAACTGTTGCAACCTGTAGAGCTGCCATTAGTTCGCGTGCATCTGCGTCACCGCGTGATGCGTTTAGTTGTGCCTTAGCATATTCACCTGCTGTAACATTTAGGTTAATGCGTGGGTTTGTGTAATACATTGCGCTAACTGTAGGACGAGCAGCTTCAACTGCTGCTGCCTCTACTGGTGCTGCAACTGTCTCTGGAGTATTCTCCACAGCTGTCTCGCTTTCTGTTTGTGGGTTTTCTTCAACAGGGATTACTTCCTCTGCTGCGATCTCTAGTATTTCTGAAGACGCGAATGCGGGAACAGTTACTAGAGAAACTTCTTTTAGTCGAGCTAATGAAACAACTGTGTGTCCATCTTTAGATGGCTGTGATGCAAGGATTTCTGCCCCTATGCTCAAGCCTGTAACCAGTCCTTCTTGCGCCATGATAAGTGCGTCATTACCCCCTGAAGAACGACTTAACTTAAAAGTTGCATAGATACCATCTGCGCGAGTCTCTGAAGCAGTCATGCGACCAATTGGCTTTTTTAGATCGTGCTGTGATAGCAACTTAATCTTAGATGGGTCTGCAATTTCAATAGAGTTAGCTGCAAAAGTATATGCACCAAGATTAGTATGGCCGATTTCACCAGTACCAAGAGGCACAATCTTTCCAGAGATTTCTCTGCGTTCTTCTGAGCATTCAATTGATGATGCTTCGATGTATAGAGTTTCCATTAGCTGCCATTCCCGTTAGGTGATAGGTCTTCCATTTGCATTGCTTGTTCAGTTGTAATTAAACCAAGAGCAAGCATCTTCTCAAGTACGAGAAGTCTTTCCATTGGTTCAGTTCTTAAGAATGTATCGTCTAGACTAAATTTTACATAATGTCCAGCAGTGCTGACATCATCCATGCTTAATCTTGCTTCCACTGCAGATACATAAGATTGCAAAGTTAAAGCTACGAGTTGCTTTCGTTCATCCTGCACATTTGCATAAGTCATAGTGGTGTTCATTGAAGCACTAACATAATAAGGATCGACTGAACAGAGTCTTGCGCATTCAGTGGCTAATCCTTGAATTGCATCTTGGTAGGCCATGTCCTTAGGACTAAATCCTGTAGTTTGATAATCAAGTGTTGCAGTTAAGTAAGCAGTGCCATTATTTTGGCGAGCGCGCTTCCATGCAGCTAAAAGTCCTGAGACTTCATTAGGTGGAAGGTCGGCTCCCGAATTTTTTAGGAACCCAGTTGCAGATGGCGTTTCAAGAGCTACGCTTGCAGCTCTTTGTGCATCGAGTGCAGCTTTGATAGTAGAACCACCAACAGCAAGGATACCTTCATCTTTTTGGAATGTAATAAGTGATCCAACACCTGTCATAGGTACAGGCTTGCCATCTAAAAAGTATTGTGTTACAAAATTATTATTTGCATCTGTAGTAAATGTAACTCGGTTGTTAGCAACCCAATCTGCATTAGCCATTCGATTATCTTCGAGATACGTCTCGGTTATGACCCAATATGAGACCCCATGATGAAATAACGAATCAAGAGTAAAAAATAGAGTTTCAAATCTTGGTTGTGATTTAGATGGTTGTTCTACCCATCGAGGGGCAGCAATCATTTCACCTGTAGATTTTTTATAATACTCTAAAGGGATACTTGCGATAGTGCCACAAATTAGATCACGGCATCTTTTGATTGATGGCACTTGCAGAGCTTGGGCGCGAGTGACCATGACTGGAAAGTAATTGCCAAAAGTCAAGTAAGACTCGGACATAATTTGTGGAGCGTTTTGCGCTTCCAAGATTTGAGGCTTACGCGAAAAGATACCCATAGACAGAAATTGTAGCATTTGTCAAGAGATTAGACAATATGCTAGTGCGTGTCTAACTATAAATCTGTGGCTTAGGTGCTGGAAGCATTAACTTGCTTACTGCCATTGCAATTCCAATAATGGCGCTTATATCGCCTGCGGATTTGCGCTTTATGATTCTCCACGCTGAATCATTGACTTTAGCTGCACAATTGTTAAATTGCTGGATAAGTTCCTGTTGCCCATTGTGAACAACTTTGTGCGTCACCAATCCAGTCAATAGATCACCACAGGCCTGATAGAACTCTGGCCTGGAGACATCTTCAGTCATAACTCCAGCTTGTTTTAACCTATCGGCTATAGATTGAGTCGCGTACTTGTCGTAGCAGACTAAACGCGGTTTGTATAGGTCACACCAGCCTTTAATAGCTGCTGCAATTTTTAGATCATCTACTGCGACCTGAGAACTCCAAGTCTCCATAATTCCGATGCCAATCCTTCCATCTGGAAGTAATTGTCCAGCGACTAAAGATGCGTTCCTTCTAGAAGGACTGACATCGAAACCGAATACAGTATAAGCCCCAACTGCAATTTCAAGCGTGTTATCGCTTGTCTCCTCTAAGACTCCATGAGGCCACGGACTTTGAAGCGAATCAATCCATTGGCACAAAGTCTCGGTACGAGTAGTCTCAATAGGAGCAGTTGCTATCGCTTCCTCAATTGATTCTTTTGTAATTGTATAACCTAGAGCTGGATTGCTAGGAGCTACAGCATCTCGCCAGAAGGCTTCTGAAGATATATCTATCTTGCAATACTGTGGAGCAGAATACTCATAGTAGCCAAAGGTCTCTGGCGGATAATCCTTAGCGCGCTCGACAAGGGAATTTAGCACTGTGCTGAAAGCATCGCCAGCATTGCTGGTTAAAAATGTTTGAGCATTAGCTCTAGCTCTGGTTACTGGGATTGCAGCCTTATAGCCATCTTCTGAGATTTCACGGACTTCATCAATCCATAAGAAGTCAGCAGTGCGACCACGCGCTGAATCCCTGGTATCGGAGACTAAATCTAAAGTAGCTCCATTAAGAAGCTCTATTCGTTCCCCGCCATTAGCATAACGAACTGCCTTAGTCATTGCCTTAAGCTCTGGAGTCGATTCTATGATCCATGCGATTTCTCTAAAGGTCATAAGAGCAGTTGCTCGGTTAGATGACATAATTATGTGCTTCTTTTCCCCGCCATAGAACATGCCCCAAATTACACGGACTCTGCCTAAAAAACTTTTACCATTCTGTCTCGAAATACAGAGCAATGCAGTCTTAACTCTGTATTGCTCTTTTTTATCCACCATCATCATTTGCTTGAGAATAAATTCTTGGTAGGGCATGAGCTTGTCCATCTTTAGACGCTCAATCATTTCAATTACTTCATCGGCTCTAGATTTGCCTTTGAGAATTGGGCTGTGAACTCTTGGTTTAGTTGCCCCTCGTAGCGGTTGGGGCTTCTTGGCTTTAGCTGTCATAAAATCGGATTAGGTCGGACTGTAAAAGGACTGTCTAGCATTGGCTCCGACTTCATCGGGGATATACTCCCTGA
>Ga0209299_1001423_pt1 | contig 13244 bp, 6 predicted proteins | sample S_140806_MF_Meta_FD_187326 | JGI IMG/M metagenome (GOLD analysis project Ga0209299, IMG submission 187326) | Freshwater microbial communities from Lake Simoncouche, Canada to study carbon cycling - S_140806_MF_MetaG (SPAdes) (version 2) | ecosystem: Environmental > Aquatic > Freshwater > Lake ...
ACGTTTTTCTATGTATAATATTATCTGATATCTTTAGGCCAAAATCTGTGACTTCAGAAGGGTTTCACAGGTTTAGACACTCACTTTAATAAAGTTTATGTTCAAATCTTTCAGTATTTCACGCCTCCTGATGGCAGGAACAGCCCTAACGGTTGTTTTTGCTGGATCAGCGTTGGCGCAAAATGCAGGCAAGGAAACTACCAACGGGAAAGCCCCGATTTCGGTAATCCATGCACCTGTACAGACTGCGCCTAGCTACCCACAAGTAACCGGTGACCCGGTGAAAGACAAGGCTTTCTTCGAAATGAGAAAGCAAAATCCAACATTACCGTATTCGGAAATTGTTAACATGCAGATGCCTGTTCAAAACAAGCAAGTTGCAAATGAACCAGTTGAGAATATGGAAATGCCAGCGCGTCCAGACGCATCAAAGCCAAATCCAATGGGCGTAAATCTTCAGGTACCTGTACCTACAGTTGACGTTCCTGTAAAACAAGCTGCGGTAAAACCTACCAAAGCTCCAGCAATGGCAATACCTGCAATTCCAGGTCCTCCAGCCATTAATCCTAACGTAGCAAATCCATTAGGTCTTAACCCGGCCACTCAGGTTTCCGGTGGTGTAGACCAGGCTAAAGCTGCGATTGAAAATGCTTTACCTAAGCCTGTTCAACCTACCCAAAAGTAAACCAAAATGAAAAAGAATTTCTTTAAAATTTTAGGTCTGATGCTGGCATTTGTAGCCTTTATCGGATCTGCAAGAGCGCAGTATTGCTCTGTTGATTACTACTACTATTGTCAATATGGAACTGAGATTGACAATTTTACCTTTAACACCATTAACAACAACTCCGGTTGTAATAGTTCGAATGGGTATGATGATACCGGAATAAGTACTCAGGTGCAGCCCGGTAATACCTATTCATTCTCCACAACACATAATTACTATCCAATGGCTGTGAATATCTTTATTGATTTTAATATTGATGGAGATTTTGCAGATTCCGGTGAAATGGTTTATTCCAGTTCAGCGAGTTATAGCCATAGCGGTTCAATTACTATTCCTGGAACAGCTACTACTGTTAGCACCAAGTTGCGTGTTGTATCCGGTTATTATGGCTATTTAACTAATGATGGCTGTGGATGGCAAGATTATTATGGTGAAACTGAGGATTACGATCTAATTATTGCAGCACCTGTTGCTGGCGTACCAGATTGTACAACCTACAATGCTCCTGCTGATGGTTCTTCAGTAACCTGTTCAAACCAAGGTGTAACCCTAAGCTGGGATTTCCCAACAACTGGTGGTACACCAACAGGTTATAAATTGTACCTGGATACTAATCCATCTCCATCCACACTGATTGGTACATTCTCAGGCTTAAGTACAAGTTTAACCAATCTTAATTTCAACACTACTTATTATTGGACAGTTAGACCAACCAATAGCTATGGTACGGCAACAAATTGTACAGTTTACAGTTTTACAACTGGATCATCCGGTTGTTATTGTACTCCTAGCTTTACCTATGGTGGCTATTATGGCTCAATTAACAATGTTACACTTCAATCCCTAAACAATTCCAGCTCAGGAACTTCTGGTTATGAAGATTTTACTTCTGTAACTGCTCCTCAATTGGAACAAGGTGGAGTTTATACTCTTGGTATAACTAAAGGCTACGCTTATTCTACTTTTTCTGCATGGATTGACTTTGATGATGACTACAATTTTGAATCTTCAGAAGCAGTTGTACTCAATCAGTATGATAATGGTAATCAAAATGTATCTTATGCGATAACCATTCCTGGTTCTGCATCAATTGGAAATCACAGAATGCGTTTGTTAGACAATTACTGGTATTATTATCAGGATGCATCTGATCCATGTACACAAACTTCAAATACCTACTGGTATGGTGAAGGAGAAGATTACACTATCGAAGTTGTGGCTCCAACGCCAATTCCTCCTGATTGTCCTGTTGCTCAGGCATTCATGATGTCCAATACTGTTAATGATTACAGTTATGGTAACGGTACTACTAATCCATCTGTAACAGGTACTTTCAACTCTGCTGTTGCAGGAGGTACTTTAAGAGTATACTATAATGGTTACATGGGTTATTATCCATACTATTCCATCTCTATTTATGATGAAAACGGAAATTATCTTGGATATGGTGATCAGGGTTATTGCTCTGATCAGTACAAAGATTTTTCTGTTTCTCAATCCACTATCAATAGCTGGATTGCTGATGGTACGGTTTCTTTAACCATTCAAGGTGGATATTATACTTATCCATATTGCTCCAGTGGTTCTTATGAGGCTTACTTTACGCTTACTTATGATGATGGCAATACCGCTCAAAGCTACAATGGTCCTGCTGATGGATCTTCTGGTCTTTGTACTGCTGATGGTCTGACTTTCTCCTGGCCTTATTCTACAGGTGGTGGTAATGCAACAGATTACTTGTTCTACCTTGGAACGGATAATCCTCCAACCAACATCATGAATGGTGTTTCTATTGGAGTTATTAATAGCTATTTTACCAATACTTCTCTGTCAACCAATACTTATTACTGGCAAGTTGTACCGGTTAATAGCTTTGGTAACAATGCACCATGTGCCATCTGGAGTTTCTCAACTGTTGATTGTTATTGTACCCCAACCTTTGATTATTCAAATTATGGTTATGGAACAATTACCAATGTAACCTATGAGTCTATCAATAACTCCAGTTATAACTACACCAGCTATGAGGATTTCACCAGCAGTGTTACTGCTCCTCAGGTAGAGCAAGGTGAAGTTTCAACTATGTCATTGTCAAAATCCTACCCATATTCTTATGTATCTGTATGGATTGATTTGGATGATGATTATAATTTTGAATCATCTGAAGCTGTTGTTTTAAATAATTACGACAATGGTAATTATACCCATACTTTTAATGTTGTAATTCCTGGTGCTGCCAATTTAGGTACACACAGAATGCGTATTTTAAGTAATGGTTTCTATTCTCCTGCAGATGATCCTTGCGCAAGCCAACCTAATAACTATTATTATGGTCAGGCTGAGGATTATTTAATTGAAATTACCCCTTCTCCTCCTCAACCTCCTACTTGTCCAGTTGCTTTCACAACGATTACTTCTTCAGTAGTAACAGATTACAACTATGGTAATGGAACCAAGTATAGCACTGCTTCCGGATCTTGGAATGCTCCAGTTGCTAATGGTACTCTGAGAGTATATTACAATGGTTACTTAGGATATTATCCATATTACTCCGTAACTGTGTATGATGAAAACAATAATTACATTGGTGATATTTCTGGTTCTTATTGCCAGGATGGTTATCAGGATTTCGGCGTAAGCCAATCTGATATCAACAGCTGGATTGCTGATGGTAATATAACTTACAAATTTGTAGGTGGATATTATACTTCTCCTTATTGCAGTCAAGGTTGGTCTTACCAGTGTCACACAGACCTAATGTATGATGATGGAAATACTTCTGCATCATATAACACCCCTGCTAACGGATCAACAGGAATTTGCGCTGTTAATGGTATTAACTTTAGCTGGAATTTCTCTACCGGTGGTGGTAATCCTTCTGATTACCTGTTCTACTTAGGAACAGATAATCCTCCAACCAATATCATGAATGGAACTTCCATAGGTTTGGTAAACAGCTATTTCTGGACTGCTCCATTAGGAACAGGAACTTATTACTGGCAGGTTATTCCAATCAATCAGTATGGAAACCCTGGACCTTGTGCTATTTTCAGCTTTGATGCAGTAACTTGTTATTGTACTCCATCCTGGACATATGGTAGCTCCAACTACTACATCTCTAATGTTACTTTAGGTTCTTCTCTGAATAACAATAGTACTGGTACTACAGGTCTTGAGGACTTCACTTCTGTTACTGCACCACAACTTGAACAAGGAGTTGGTTATAACTTAAGCGTAACCAAGCAATATGGTTATGGTATTGTTTCTGCATGGATTGATTTTGACCACAGCAGCACATTTGATCCTTCAGAAGCAGTTGTATTGGATCAATATGACAATGGTAATTCTACAGTTACATACACAGTAACCATCCCATCCAATGCACCTATCGGTACTCATCGTATGCGTGTAATGAACAATTACTATTATTCTTATTTGACTGCTGCAGATCCTTGTGCAATTGGTAGTAACAATTCTCCATATGAGTATGCTTACGGTCAGGCTGAGGATTACAACATTGAAGTAATTGCTCCAATTCCAAATCCTCCAGGATGTTCTATTGGAAGTGGATACATTGTATCGAGTACAGAAACGAATTCTGATTACGGTTATGGATATGAGTATCCAACTGCTACAGGTACCTGGAACTCTGCCGTTGCCAATGGTAACTTAAGAATTGACTGGAATGGTTACTTAGGATACTATCCATATTACTCTTTCGAGGTGTATGATGAAAACGGAAACTATATTGGTTACGTTCAGGGTAATTATTGTGCTTCAGGCCATACTGATTTCACAGTTTCTCAATCTGATATCAACAGCTGGATTGCTGATGGAACCGTTTCATTGACTCTTGTAGGTGGATATTATACGTATCCATATTGTAACAACATCAGTTATCAGGCATCTTTCACATTGACCTATGATGATGGTAGCACTACGAACGGATATAACAATCCTCAAGATGGTGCTTCTGGAATTTGTGGTTCTGATCCTATTAATTTCTCTTGGAATTATTCCACTACAGGTGGTGCCCCAACAGATTACAAATTCTATCTTGGAACTGATAATCCTCCAACGAATATCATGAATGGTTCTTCTATGGGAATCACAAATATGTATTCTTACACTGCGGGTCTTGGTACAGGAACCTATTACTGGATGGTAGTACCTGTAAACAGCTTTGGTAGCAATGCACCATGTGCGATTTACAGTTTCTCTACAATTGCATGTTATTGTGTACCAAACTTCAATTATGGTGCCTATGAAATCTACAATTTCACTTTTGGTAGCTTCTCCTATTCCAATTCTTCCGGACAGGAATATGAAAACAATAGCAGCCAATTGATTAGCGCTGTTGAGCAAGGACAAACTTATGCTTGGAGCTTACAGGATATTGGGTACTCTACTCGTTCAATTTGGATTGACTTTAATGACAACAACTCCTTCTCAACTTCTGAGAGAGTATTGAGCAGTGTGTACAATTCTTCTTCTACTCCAAGTGGAAACATTACCATTCCAACGAATGCAGCCCTTGGCCAGCACAGAATGCGTGTATTGTCAAATTATTATTATTCCAGCCAGACTGCTACCAACGCATGTCCTAATAATAACTTCAATTATGCTTACGGCCAGGCTGAGGATTACACCATTGAAATTGTTCAAAACGTAAACTGTTCAACACCTTCTGTTGGTGGTTTTGCAAGTGGTCCAATTACTATGGAATCAGGTGATTTGGGTAACTTCACCCTTGCACTTTATACAGGTAGCACAATTCAATGGCAGTCCTCTACTGACAATGTAACCTTTACTAACCTGATTGGATACAACAGTGACAATGAAATGATTCCATTCAACATCATTGGTACGGTATATGTAAGAGCTGAGGTTAATTCACCTTATTGTACTCCTGCATATTCAAATACTCTTTCAGTTAATATTACAGAAAGGGTAGGTGATTCTAGAACCAATCCAATTGATCTTGGTGTATTAGCTGTTGGTCTTCATACATATGACGATGCAACTACTCTGTTCACTAACAATGATTTCCAACCTTCCTTTGATATGTATTATAAAGTTACTACTGGCCCATGTGTGGATAATTTTTCTATCCGTACTTGTGGTAATGGTACCAACTTCGATACTTATCTGAGAATTCTGGATGTAAATGGTAATTCTCTTGCTGACAATGATGACTACTGTGGTATTAAATCATATGTAGCATTAAACGTTACTCCAAACACAGTGTATTACTTGTTTGTTGAAGGTTACGGTTCTCAAAGCGGTGATTTCCAATTGAAAGTAGATATGAATGACTACTCTGTTTTCACAGCTCCTACCATCACTGGAACTGTTACACCAGTGTGTAACAACTTTACACTTGATGCAGGTGCTGGCTATGCAAGCTATGCTTGGTCAACTGGTGGTTCAAACCAAATTGAGATTGTAAATACCAATCAGAATGCGGTTACTGTAACAGTTGCTGACGTATTTGGTTGCTCTGCAACATCAAATGCCGTAGCAGTTGATGTAATTCCTACTCCGGTAGCAATTGCTGGTAATGATGTTAACGTTTGTACGAACGTTTCTGCTGCTCTAAGTGCTGCACCTATTTCAAACCTGTACACCGGTACATGGTCACTGGTTAGCGGTTCAGGTGTGTTTGCTAATCCAAACAACAACAACACTCTGGTTAGTGGTATGTTACAGACAAATGTGTACGAATGGTCTGTTGTAGACAATGCCAATGTTTGTCCTCCAGCTACAGATCAGGTTACTGTAAATACAGTACCAAAACCTACCAGCCTAACTGCAATTAGCACTACGTACAATTCTGCTGATGTATCTTGGTATTGTCCGGTTAGTCCTGACAGCTTCCTGGTACGTTATCAGAAAAACTGCACAGGTGGATTCTATTATACCTGGGTGAATGGTAATGTTCAACAAGCTACTTTAATGGGAACTTCTGGTTCTGGTTTGGATGCTTGTACCAACTATTGCTTCCGTGTACGTGCACAATGTACTGGCGCACCACTTCCACAGTATAGCTCTACTTCTGGTAACTTCACTACTCAGCCAGGTGCTTCCTGTGTTGCAGTATCTGGTGTTGCAATTGCCAATGTTTCAGCATGTAACTACAATGTAAGCTGGAGCAATTGCGTAACTGCAGATAGCTTCCGTGTTCGTTACAAATTGAGCTCTGCTTCTACTTGGTCATTCTCACCTTGGTCAACTAGCTACAATGCAACTGTGACTATGGGTCCTGGTTCTTGGATGGTACGTGTTCAAAGCAAATGTGGTAGCAACATTTATACTACAGGAACAACCAACTACACCATCGGATCTTGCCGTACAGCCGGTGAATCTGAGGACGTAGTTTCCAACATGGTATTGTTCCCTAATCCTACTTCTGATCGTTCACTGTTGAACTTCAGCAGCACAACAGAAGGTAATTATGCATTGACATTGACTGACCTTTCCGGTCGTGTACTGAATACCGTAACTGGTGTTGCAGTAGCTGGAGAGAACACAGCAGAAATCAATGTTAATGGTTTTGCGAAAGGCGTTTATTTTGTAGGCCTAACCTTAAATGGTGAGACCCGTCAAATCAAACTGACCGTTCAATAAGCGAAAGCTAATTTGAAAAAGGGAGGCTCAACGGCCTCCCTTTTTTTTATTCAATAATTTTTTTCAAATTATAATTATTAGTAACTTTATTTAGAATTTATTTTTAAACTCGATTAGACCTAAATTATGAACCCTACAATTAAAACTTCGATTTACCTATTAAGAGGTTTTGCAATTGCCTTTCTTTTCTATGTGCCATTAAAAGCACAACGAGTACCAGAACATGCAAAGAAATCCTCCAGCCAACCTAAAAATGTTATTGCAGATTCCAAAACCAGTTTTGCCTATTGTACTCCAGACTGGCTTTATGGAGCTAATGACATTACCCAATTTGATTTCGGAACCTTTAGTAATAATACAGGATTAACCGGTCAGGAATATGAAGATCTGACCAGTACGGTTATTTCAACAATTATGCCTGGGAATACAATTTCATGGTCTATTCAGAATAATTTGGGTTACACCTCCAATTCTATTTGGATTGACTATGATGATGATGAATTATTTGAAACCTCGGAGCAAATAGTTTCGAGTGTTTATACTTCGACACATTCAAAGTCTGGTACTGTAACTATTTCTGCCTCTGCGGCTCCGGGTCAGCATAGAATGCGTGTGTTGGTTAATTATTATTACAACAATACTCAGACAGCTTCTAACCCATGTCCAACAGGAAACCAGACTTATGCTTATGGACAAGCAGAGGACTATACTGTTGAGATAGGCCTTATAGCTCATGCAGGACCAGATATATCAATATGTTCAGGAACAAATGCGTACATGAATGCATTTTTGCCCTTAAACGCAACGGGAGCCTGGACATTAGTTTCCGGAACTGGAAATATAGTATCGCCAACTTCAGCGACTTCTCAGGTTACATCCGTTACGGGTAGTGTTAATATTTTTCTCTGGACAATAACTCTGGGGAACCAAACATCACAGGATACAGTGTACATTCGAAAAGCAGTTGTGCCAACCAATGTTATCATTAATTCTTTTACAACCAATTCAGCGACCTTTAGCTGGACAGCTGCCACAGACCCGGATTCCTTTCATATTCGGGTACAACAGAACTGTACAACAACTGGAGGGTTAAATTTCCGGGTGCCGGGAAATTTGCGCACTTACACGATTAACAATCTAAGTGGGTGCACCAATTATTGTATTCGGGTTCGTTCCCAGTGTCTCAATCAGGTATATACATCTTGGTCAACTATGTCTGCACCATTCACAACCTCAGGACCAGTAACTTGTGGTGCTGTTAACAATTTGGTCATTACCCCGGTTCAGGGGTGTGAGCACACGCTGGATTGGTCAACCGGATGTGCTTCTGCAGATAGTTTCAGAATAAGATATCGTGTTAATAATGGCAACTGGCAGATTACCATACCCGGCACAACAAGTACGAGTAAGAACCTTACTTTGGGTCAAGGCAACTGGGATTTCAGGATACAAACCTGGTGTAGTGGACAAAATGTAGCTACTTCAACAAACTTCACCTATAGCATTGGAAGTTGTGTTATCCCATATAATGCATCGGCAAGCCAGAATGCAAATTGCAATTATAGAATACAATGGGAAACCTGTGCACCAAGTGATAGTTTTAAGGTGCGGTATCGTGAAGGAAATAATCCATTCTCATCCTCTTCTTTTACAAATTTAAATTTTAAAAACATAAATCTGGGAATTGGAAATTGGGAATATAAAATTCAATCCTGGTGTGGTAATGCGCTTATGGGCACGACACCAAGTTATTTTATTTCCATTCCTACCTGCCGATTGGCGGGTGTTGCGGAGGAAGTTGTTTCCAGATTGGAATTGTTTCCAAATCCTGCTACCAACAGATCTTTATTAAACTTTAGTAGTGAAATTGATGGTGCATATATACTTACCATTTCTGACTTATCTGGTCGGGTAATGAAGCGTATTCAAGGCAATGCAGTTGCAGGAGAAAATACGATAGAAATTCTGGTAGATGAATATGCTAAAGGCATTTATTTTGTAGGCTTAACTTTGAATGAAGAAAGCCGTCAGATTAAACTAATAGTACAATAAAGTTTATCTCACGTGTTTGAATAAATCTAAGAATATACACATAAAATATTTGAAGTTTAAGGATAAAAAAAAGGAACAATTTCGTTCCTTTTTTTTATGAAATATTGAAAATAATTACTTTTTAAAAGCCTGATTGTACCACTCTGTCATTTTTTTCAGGCCTTCGTAATTGGTATATTTTTTTACAAATCCATGTTTCAAAACACCTGAAGAGGTATGATGGGTAGGGGTACAAATTTTCCTGACTCTATTAACTGAAATTGGAAGATTTTTCCTTGTTATTGCAATCAGGATATCAAACGGGAAAGCCATACATACAGCGACCCAAAGAGGAATGGTAAAGTTTTTGCTTCTGCCAAGGTGCTTACTGATTTCATCAGCAATAACCCTACTACTGAGGTGAGGTTCGTCGGTATAATTCAGGGTAAGCACACCTGGTTTCATTTTTTCCAAAAGGAAAAGAGTACAGGAAACCAGATTTTCGACATAAGCAATAGATTTAATATTATCCCCTTTGCCGATATTGAAATACATGCCTGAGTTAATCTGACGTATCAGGAAATACATATTTGCCAGATTTCTGGGGCCATAAACCACTGTTGGTCTAATGATCAAAACGCACCTTTCCGGATCTTGCTGTGTCCAATTGTTAAGTACTTTTTCACCAGCAAGTTTGGATTCACCATAAGGTCTTACAGGTGCTGGAGAGGTATTGTCATCTGTAGGTTCTGTTGTATCGCCATAAACGGCAACAGATGAGTAGAAAATTATTTTTTTAATCCCAAGTTCAGCGGCTGCTTTGCAAACTTGTTCTGTACCTTTTTCATTAACTGAAAAATATTCTTCTCTTTCAATCCCAAAATCGTGGTGAGCTGCAGCAAGGTGAAGTATAACATCACAGCCTTGCATTGCTTTTTTTACAGATTCAAAATCACGAACGTCGCCCTGAATGGCGGCACTTGCAGAAGGAAAAGGGAATTCCGGTTTTTTAAGGTCATAAATAACTAATTGATCCTGAGGATATTTTTCCTGGAAATGAGAACCAATAAAGCCTGACCCGCCTGTTACAAATATTTTTGACATCAATACCCGGAAAGAATTACACCGACTATTTCGTTTAGTTTTAGGTTGTTCGCTTCGCGAAGATACGCATTTGCTATCAGCTCTCGGTTTTCCGGATAAAAGGATTGTTCAGAACTTATTACCAACTGAATTGCCTGTATAAGGTCTTCGGCATTTTCTGGAGGAACAACATGCACACCTTTAAATTTTCCAAGCAGGTTCACTGCTTCGCCAATACCTCCATAAATAAGGGGTAAGCCGGTAGAGAGATATTCATACAATTTTGAAGGCACTGCAAGCCCATATTCCGGAGCCAGTTTGGCATAAAGAATATCTGATTTGCAATAATATTTAAGAACAGTTTCCCAGGGTAATTTTCCCAAAAAGGAAATGTTCTTCATATTATGCTTTGAGGCATAAGTCTCCAGATTGTTTTTATCGTTACCATCGCCTATAATCAAAAACTGTACTTCAGGTAACTTTTCAGCTGCCTGTACAAAAGTCATCATATTTTGGGCAATACCCAGATTTCCGATATAGGAAATGGTAAAATTTTGTTTTTGATTGGGTACTACCTCTGCAGTAATCCGGTTGAATTTATCACGGTCTATACCATTAAAAATGACAGAGATGTTTTTTTGTTTGGTATGTGTTGTAATCCAGCTGGATTCATTTTCATTGGTACATACGACCCAATTAAATTTTGGAATCAGAGTGACAGCCATTTTCTCAAAAAGGCTCCTGATAATTCCCTTTTTCATGTAGGCCCAGACCAGGTCTCTCAGGTCTAAAATTTTAGGTGTATTTCCTCCGAAAAAGTAAACTCCCGGAATCATAAACATAAAAGGGCAGGTAGTCAGGAGAACATCTGCTTTTTTCGAGGCTGACAATCTGGAAAGCTTTACAGCATAGAAAAACTCGAAAAAGGCTCTGACAAAAAAATTTCTTTTATTGTATTGTTTGTGATTTATATAAAAAACTTCAATATTTTCATTGAAAAAAGTTTCTTTTCGAGGGGCATCTATTCCTATTTCTGTGAGGGTAAATACTCTAACCTTATGCTTTTCTGCCAGTGTTTTGGCAAAAGACTGCATCCTGTGAGAACATGCAGTTATTTCAGGATAAAAGTGAGGTGTAACTATATGGATGACGGTGGTTGGTCGCATCGGCATTCAAAGATATTGGTAAAGTTTAAGTTTATCCGGTTGATTTTTGAAAAGATGTGCATAACTCCTCTGAAAAGTTAATAATAAGTATTGTGCAGGGTTTTTTAATTGAAAAACCGCCTCCATGCCAACTTTCTTTAAGAGAGAAGGAAGAGGCATTTTTAAAATATACTGTAAAGCCCCAAATTTCAAATTGTAATTCATTTGAAAGATTGTTTTTAAGCACAGGAGCTGTTTCAAAAATAAATCTGGCTTCGCAAGATATAGGTTGACCCTTGATTTTATCTGTTATTTCGAAGCCATCAGCACTAATTTTAAAGGTTCTGGAATGCCTGTACCCTAAGTGTCTGTATCCTGTGTGGTATGCAGATATTGAAAAGGGCGTTTCATTTGTAATAACTACGTTCCCGCGTTTGGCAACCCGGAATCCTCCCCAAACTTCTGCCGAGCTTTTTTGATCCAGCAGTACTGTATTGTGGGCTGCGGTACTTTTTTCAAACATGCGGTCGGGAGTATCTGCATAAGTTGTTGTGCCGGTATCCAGGAAAACTTTTTTATTACCTGCTTTTAGAACAAAACTTAATTGATCTGCATGGCTATGACCAGGAATAAAATCTGGTCCGATTTTTCCTACATCTACAAAGACTTCAAATAATGAATTGGAATATTTTCTGTACCCAGAATCTTTTAACTGCACTGGGTAAGGATAAATATGTAAGTCAGCTGCTAATTTCAATACCTTTTCCGGTAAAGGATGTTCCTCCTCAATATAGTCATTGAATTCGGGTAAAGAGCCATCAGCATATTGCATTGCGGTTAACCATCCCAGCTGTTTTTCAAGGCTTTTTTTCAGCATAGGTTCAAATCCATTCCCTGACTCTCTTTTTACCACTTGATAGAGAAGTAGTAACCTGTAAGTTAGGAGAATATGGTACATAGGACATAGTTCGAAATGTGCTCCGTCTTCGAGATATTGTTCCTTGAGCGTTTTGTCAAGCAAATCAAATCCCAGATCAGCGACTTTAGTATCTTCAAGCAACAAACCAGAGAAAACCAATGCAATGGCATTTTCAAGTAGGTGATTTCCATCAACATGATATTCCGGAAAGTCGGCAAGAAGTCTTGCCTGAGCATTAAGCCAAAGAGTCAATTCTTTATCCATTAAATTTGGATGCAGGGATAAAAAAACCAGGCAATTTATCAGGCGAAGAGAAACAGGGTAGGGGTCCAGAGATTCAGGTGCCGATCCTGATAGAACTGTCTGTTTATGGTTAAGGATAAGGGCCTTTCCAAATTCAGGACTAAATTTCTCCTGCAGTAAAAAAGCAAAATAATTGAGTTTATAATTCCAAAGTAGACCATAATTCATTTGACCCCAATCAGGGAAGCCCGAGAATTTTTGTGTTTGATTTAACAAGCAAATGGAACCTAGCTGATCCAGTTGCTAATGTGCCTCTACCAAATTGTTTGCTGGCATTATTACCATAACCCAGACTATTACTACTTGTTGGTGCTGCCGTGATTGTCCCACCAGTAGGTTTTACCTGATGATATGTGGTAAGTAAGTAAGCATCTGCTGTTGGAGTTGCATTCTCAAAATTAAATAAAAT
>Ga0209299_1001424_pt1 | contig 13234 bp, 10 predicted proteins | sample S_140806_MF_Meta_FD_187326 | JGI IMG/M metagenome (GOLD analysis project Ga0209299, IMG submission 187326) | Freshwater microbial communities from Lake Simoncouche, Canada to study carbon cycling - S_140806_MF_MetaG (SPAdes) (version 2) | ecosystem: Environmental > Aquatic > Freshwater > Lake ...
AACTTCACGCTCTAAAACTAAAATTGGATCAGTTAAATTCACTCGTTTATCACTTTGGGCATCTGCTGGTTTACCGCTGCGTTTAACTGCAGTTGAAACTATATCTACCTCCATGCCAAGCCAGCCAGCAAGTAAGCGAACATACTCAGGGCGCAATGATGCATCTCTGATCCGGCCAATTAATGGCGCAACTTGATTAAGTGCATTTACTCTTCCTTCAGCGGCTGTAATGTCGTAATTAGCAATAACTGATTTAATTGCAAACTCAAATAGCGGAACTCTTCTAGCTACTAAATTTCTAACTGTATCATCCCCATGAGCTTGGCGAAGTTCACATGGATCCATACCATTTGGTTCAACGGCAACAAAGGTTTGGGCGACAAACTTTTGATCATCCTCAAATGCGCGAAGTGCAGCTTTTTGCCCAGCCGCGTCACCATCAAAGGTGAAGATAACCTCACCACGGAATGCATCAGCATCCATAAGTAATCTTCTAATAATTCTGATGTGCTCATCGCCAAATGCAGTTCCACAAGTTGCAACTGCGGTGGTAACTCCCGCTAAGTGTGCTGCCATAACATCGGTATAACCTTCAACAATTACTACCTGACGGCTTTTGGCAATATCTTTCTTTGCCATATCAAGGCCGTAAAGAATTGCATTCTTTTTGTACACCGGAGTCTCTGGTGAGTTTAAATACTTTGGCCCCGTATCAACCTCATCACTAGCAAGTTTTCTGGCACCAAAACCAACGACATCTCCGGAAATATCTTTTACTGGCCAAATTAATCGATTTCGATATCGATCAATCATGCCCCCCTTACTTCCCTCTTTAACTAAGCCAGCAAGATTTAACTCTTCATCGGTAAAGCCCTTACCTTTTAACTCTTTATATAACCCATCCCATTCATCTGGGGCGTAACCAACATTAAAGTTTTTAGCCGCATCCCGGTCAAAGCCACGTTTAGTTAAGAAATCTCTGCCATGTTGAGCGGCAGGAAGTTGTAATTGTTCTTGGTAAAAAATAGAGGCGGCTGTGTTTGCGGCAACTAATCTAGAGCGATTAATTGATGGGCCGCTATTTACACTTCCGGCTTCATAACGAAGTGTGTAACCAATTCGATCTGCTAGACGTTCAACTGTTTCAGTAAAAGTTAAATGTTCTAACTTCATAATAAATGCAATTACATCTCCGCCTACCTGACACCCAAAGCAGTGGAAATATCCCTTACTTGGAGTTACGTGAAAAGAGGGACTCTTTTCATCATGAAATGGACATAAGCCTTTTTTCTGGCCACCGCCCGCACTTTTAAGCTGCACATAATCTGCAACTACATCATCAATTGGTGAATGGTCACGAATATATGTGACATCTTCATCCTTAATTCGGCCGGCCATATTCCTATCCTAGTTTCTGCTTAGACAATTCAAATTACCGCCTGTTAATTAAGCGATTATGTAGGGCAACTGCGCCTGGATCGGTAAGGGATGCCACCTGGTCAATTACCACCCGAAGCCGTTGTTGATCTGTTTGTGCCTGCTGCCAATCCTGCAAGAAAAAACCCTCTAAAGCTGCAGGCGCACTCTGCAAGATCGCCTCCACCAATTCGGTAAGTAGTTTTTGCTGATCTGCATATCTAATCTGAGAATCATCGGCATTAATTACATAATGTCCTGCCATAGATTTCAGTAACGCTACCTCAACTCGTTGCGCTCTTGGCACAACTAAATTAGCGCTATATCTTGTTAGATCACCATCACCATACTTCTCTTGGGTTGCAACCTCAGCAGCTTGAGCAAATCTGCCAATTAGTTGGCTTGCTAAATCTTTAAGCCGGGCAAGTGAGCGATGAGTACCATCGTAGTAACGTGGCCAGCAAGATAATTTTTGCAGTGAGGAAAGCGCTATTTGCATCTCAGCTTCAGTGATGTCAGCTAAATACATCTGCTTTGCTACGGTAAATAATTTTGGCAAGTCAATATTTAATTGATCTAACTTAACTTGGCCAGAAACTAAAGAATCCTCTAAATCGTGAACGCTATAGGCAACATCATCCGACCAATCCATAATCTGCGCCTCCATTGAGGTTTTGCCAGACTCAATTCCGGTGCGATACCAATTAAATATTTCAAGATCATCCTCATAAACACCAAACTTTTTAGCATCTTTTACTCTGCCCCATGGATATTTGGTGGCGGCATCAAGGGATGCTCTGGTTAAATTCAAACCAATTGATTTTCCATCTGGCAAAACAGTTTTTGCTTCTAGCCGGATTAATAATCTAAGACTTTGCGCATTACCTTCAAAGCCACCGCATGAATCTGCAATTTGATTTAAAGCCTCTTCACCATTGTGACCAAATGGTGGATGTCCAATGTCATGTGCAAGACAAGCACCCTCCATTAAATCTGGATCAGCACCTAAAGCAGCACCTAACTCGCGTCCAACTTGAGCACACTCAAGTGAGTGAGTAAGTCTGGTTCGTGGAAAATCTGTTGCCCATGGAACTGCAACCTGTGTTTTTGCAGCCAGGCGTCGAAGTGCAAATGAGTGAATTATTCGGGCGCGATCTCTAGCAAACTCTGTTCGCCCACCACGTTTTGCAGGTTCATCTAAAAATCTGGCGCGATCAAATGAGCTATAACCAGGATGTTCAGCAGCTGCTCTAATCACCATTTGGTAATCCTATCTGCCAAATAAATTAACCGCGATCGCTTAACTTAATACCAAGCCTGCCCACAGTTACATAGGCAAGATATGCCCCAGTCTCTCTGGCTAAATACTTAATTCCAGAGTTTGCTGCCGGTCCGCTTTCAACCGCAGAGCAAGTTGATTTGATACCGCGATCTTTTGCCATTTTAATTGCTCGATAACAATGGTATGGATCGGTAACTATTACGACTGATGAAAACTTAGCTTTTCTCATTTGTTCAACATAAGCCTTAGTACTACTTAAAGTGTCGCGGCCCTTTGCAATCGCCAATATATTCTTTTTACTAATACCGTTATTAATCAGCCACGTCCTACTTGCCGCTGCTTCAGTTGTTCGATCTCCAGGGGCACCGCCACCTATCGTATAAATTCTTGGCGCAAGCCCTGCTTTAAAAATACTTTTTGCTTGATCAAGGCGAGCAAGTAAAACCTCACTTGGCCGGCCATCAAATTGAGCAGCGCCCATTACCAAAATTACATCTGATTTTTCTGCTGTACTATTTTTTGCTGTGTACCAAATACTGCCAGCTGCATAAAGTGGAATAACAATTACTAGTAATAGAACAAAAGAGATAACTCTTCTAATTAACTTAAAAATAAACAATTACTTTATCCACCTGAAATAGCATCATCAATTGTGATTGTGGCAAACTCATCTGGATCATCTAGCCAGCCATCCGGTAATTTAACTTCGCGGCCATGACTAGTTCTACCCCGCGGAGCATCGCCAACCTCTTGTGGATATGGTTGATCGGCAACACCAGAAAGTAATTGCTCCATCTCTTGCAAAGATCCGACCATGCCAAGGGAAGCTCTAATTTCCCGCGGTACTGAAAAACCCTTTAAATACCAAGCCATATGTTTTCTAATATCTCGCATAGCTCGATCTTCATTTTCAAAGTATTCAACTAATAATTGACCATGGCGCAACATAATTTGTCTAACCTCAAACAAGGTTGGGTTAACCCGATTATTTTCACCGTTAAAAGCACTTACTAAATCTGCAAATAGCCAAGGACGTCCCAAGCATCCTCTGCCAACTACAACACCAGCACAACCTGTTTGTTCCATCATTGATATGGCATCTTGGCCTGACCAAATATCACCATTACCAAGTACTGGTACATCTGTTTCTGAAAGATGTTCTACTAACTCAGTAATTTTATTCCAATCAGATCTGCCTTCATATAACTGCGCAGCGGTTCTGGCATGTAGTGCTACCCACGCAACTCCTAGGTCAGCTGCTGATTTTGCTGACTCTAAAAATGTTTGATGATCTGAATTAATACCAACTCGCATCTTTACCGTAACTGGTATTCCATACTTACTTGCAGCAGTAACTGCAGATTCAACAATTGCAGAAAATAACTTACGTTTATAAGGAAGTGCTGCTCCACCACCGCGTCTGGTTACCTTTGGAACTGGGCAGCCAAAATTTAGATCGATGTGATCGGCTAGATTTTCACTACCAAGTAGATCCACCGCTTTGCCAAGGACAACTGGATCTACCGCATAGAGCTGAATAGATCTAGGAGTTTCACCAACACCAGGTTTAATTAATCTAAAAGTTTCTTCACGTCGTTCAATTAATGCTCTAGCGGTAACCATCTCAGAGACAAATAATCCCGCACCTTGTTCACGGCATAATCTTCTAAAGGCTGCATTAGTAATTCCTGCCATTGGAGCAAGCACTACTGGCGTTGTAAGAACTACCTCATTATTTTTAAAGTTGCCATTAGAAATTGGCAGACGAAGTGGCTTAACCTGCGTTAACAATTAGCAACCTAATAATTTAGGCGCTAAATAATTTTGCACCTGATCAATTGCAATTCGGGATTGAGCCATAGAGTCACGCTCGCGAATTGTTACTGCTTGATCATCTAAGCTTTCAAAATCAACGGTGATACAAAATGGGGTGCCGATCTCATCCTGACGGCGATACCTTCTACCAATCGCGCCCGCATCATCAAAATCAACATTCCAATTTTTGCGTAGTGAATCAGCTAGATCCTTTGCTTTTGGTGAAAGGTCGGTATTGCGAGATAGCGGCAGCACACCAATCTTTACCGGTGCTAATCGGTAATCTAATTTCATCAGCGCTCTTTTTTCCATCTCACCCTTAGAGTTTGGCGCTTCATCTTCGGTATATGCATCCATCATAAAAGTTAATGCACAGCGATCAACACCTGCAGCTGGTTCAATTACATAAGGTGTCCAGCGCTCATTTTTTTCTTGATCAAACCAGGTTAGGTTTTCACCCGAAGCTCTGGAGTGTGATTTCAAATCAAAATCAGTTCGGTTAGCAATACCTTCTAGCTCACCCCACTCAGTGCCAGCAAACTCAAACTTATACTCAATATCAGCTGTTCGCTTTGAGTAATGAGAAAGTTTCTCTTTTGGATGTTCAAAAATTCTAAGTCGATCCGGATTAATTCCTAAATCTTTATACCAAGCTAATCTGGTATCGATCCAGTATTGGTGCCAAGTTTCATCAGTTCCTGGAACTACAAAAAACTCCATCTCCATCTGCTCAAACTCACGAGTTCTAAAGATAAAGTTTCCAGGAGTAATCTCATTTCTAAAAGATTTACCAATCTGGCCAATACCAAATGGCGGTTTTTTTCTAGAGGTTGATGCCACATTATCAAAGTTAATAAAGATTCCTTGCGCAGTTTCTGGCCGCAAATATGCAAGGCCTGATTCATCTTCAACCGGTCCAAGATAGGTTTTAAGTAAACCAGAGAATTGTTTAGGAGCGGTGAACTTTCCTTTGGTGCCACAGTTTGGACAGTTAACTTCTTCTAGTGAAGCAGGTTTTTTCTTATGCTTATTTTCATAAGCCTCTTCTAAATGATCTGCGCGGTAACGTTTATGGCAACTTGTGCACTCAGTTAATGGATCAGAGAATGTTTCAACATGTCCTGATGCTTGCCAAACTTCCCGGGCTAGGATTACGCAGGAATCTAAACCGACAACATCATCTCTGCCTTGCACCATTGATTTCCACCATTGGCGCTTAATATTATTTTTTAATTCAACACCTAATGGACCGTAATCCCAGGAAGCTCTAAGGCCGCCATAAATTTCAGAAGATGGGTAAACAAAGCCACGACGTTTGGCTAATGAAACAATTGTCTCTAAACGATCCTGCGCCATTTGATCTCCATCCGGCTGGCTGTCGGCGGCTTGCTCTTAATGGATTACTTTACGCTAGATTTAGCAAATGTTAGTTATCGCACTTGCTGCCACCACTGTATTAGCCACATTTTCAGGTGGAATGCTGGCACTTCGCGCTAAAGATCGCTTTCATTTAGTTCTCGGCCTATCTGCTGGATTACTGCTTGGGCTAGTTGGTTTTGATCTACTTCCTGAGATTTTTGAAATGAATACCGATAATTTAATTGGGGTTAGAACTATTTCAGTGGCGTTAATTGCTGGATTCCTATCTCTTCACTTCATTGAACAATTTGCCGGCTCCCACGAACCTGCAGAGTCTGATTATGGTCATGAACATACTCATGCAGTTGAGATTGCTGGCACCGTTGGTGCGATTGCAATGGCAGGTCACATATTCCTAGATGGTGTTGCATTAGCTTTAGCATTTAAAGTAAGTGACGCTTTAGGTTATGCAGTATTTATTGCCATGCTAGTTCATGCATTTAGTGATGGCTTGAATACTGTTGCCTTACTCGTTAAAACTGGACAATGGCGAAGTCGAGGTAAGTATTTACTTGCCGTAGATGCAATCGCTCGCGTAGGTGGGGCCGCGATTGGCTCTGCGTTAACAATTAGCGATAGTAATCTTGCGATCTATCTTGCAGTATTTTCTGGAATTGTCATCTACCTCGCTACCTCACATATTTTGCCAGAGGCTCACTCAAAACATCCTTCTAAGGTAACCATGCTTGCCACTTTAGCTGGCGTAGTAATTATGTGGGCGGTTGTTTCAAATCTTTAATTAAGCCTTACCAAACCTACGTTCGCGCTCGGCATATATCTCAATTGCTTTCCATAAAGTCCTACGGTCAGCATCTGGCCAAAGCACATCTAGAAATACCATCTCGGCATATGCAGATTGCCACATCAAAAAGTTGCTAGTCCGCTGCTCACCTGAGGATCTTAAGAAAAGATCAACATCACGCATCTGTGGTGCGTAGAGATATTTATTAATTGATTTTTCAGTTAGTGAATCCGGCTTGACCTTCTTTTTCAGTGCATCCTTTGCAATTGCAACCGCTGCATCTAACATCTCAGCCCGGCCGCCATAATTAATACACATATTTACAGTTAAAACTTTATTATTCTTCGTTAACTCTTCTGCCTCTTTTAACTCCTTTAATACACTTGCCATTAATCTTTTCTCACGCCCAACCCAACGAATCTTCACTCCCAGCTCATTCATTTCATCTCGGCGCTTGCGCAAAACTTGGCGATTAAACTCCATTAAAAACTTAACCTCTTCGGGAGATCTGCGCCAATTTTCAGTTGAGAATGCAAATGCGCTTAACTCTTTAACTCCAATTTCAATCGCGCCATGAACCATATCTAAGAGCGCTGCTTCACCAGCTTCATGTCCTGCTGTTCTTGCTAAACCTCTCTGCTTGGCCCATCTGCCATTGCCATCCATAACAACTGCAACATGTTGCGGGATTTGCTTTGGATCCAGCTTTGGCGGTTTAACGCCGCTTCGATGCGGTTTTGGCGGAGTTACTTTTTTAGCCACGACTTATTCTCTCAACTAATGGCAAAGAACGTAAACCGCGCTCTAGATGCCATTGCAGATAGGCAGCGATTAAGCCTGATGCCTCACTTCGATTTTTTGCTTCACTTAATTGTGCCTGATCCCAATCACCGGTTAATAAGTTAGCCATCAATTCCAAAGTTACTGGTGATGGTGAAGCTGAGGCAGATGGTTTGCAGGTAATACAAACTGATCCACCACCTTGAAGTGAGAAAAACTTATGTGGACCGGGTGCATCACAGCGAGAACAAATTGTTAAAGATGGGGCGTAACCTGCAACAGATAATGATCTTAATAAATAAGCATCTAATATTAAGGATGCGTCATATCTTTTCTCTGATAATGCTTTAAGTGAGCCACTAACTAATAAGTATTGTTGCAGCGCTGGCTCATGCTCTGCTTGAGTAAATCGCTCGGCTGCTTCCAGAATTGCACTAGCCACTGTCCAGCTTTGATAATCACTAGATAAAACATCACCATAATTTTCAATACTTACTACCTGCGTAATAGTGTCAAAAGTCCGGCCGGTATAAAGCTGCAGATCAACATAGCTTGCAGGCTCTAAGCGGGCACCAAATCTAGATTTAGTGCGACGTACTCCCTTTGCAACCGCTTTTATTCGACCATGATCTTTGGTGAATAAAGTAATTATGCGATCTGCCTCCCCCAATTTCTGGGTGCGCAGCACAATCGCCTGATCGCGGTATAAAGACATACCCCTAAGTTACTAGAGGAGTAAGACAGAGTTAGTTAGCGAACTGCTCGATTGATTGAAGAGATTACTGCTTTAAGGGCTGCAGTAGTTGTACTTGGATCAATTCCAACTCCCCAATAAACCTTCCCAGCGATCTCACACTCAAGGTAGGCGGCAGCTTTCGCATCTCCACCTGCAGATAATGCATGCTCGTAATAATCTAAAACTCTGACTGAAAGTTTTGGCTCATAAGCATTAACTATTGCAACAAATGCTGCAATTGGGCCATTACCAGTGCCGGTTAACTTTTGGCTAGCGCCTTTATCAATTAATTCAATAGATAAATCAACATCTTTATCCATCTGCGAGGTTTGAGATAGGCCAGCTAATTTAAACCTGCCCCATTGATTATCTTTTGCTGGCAAATACTCATCTTCAAAGGTGTGCCACATAGCATCTGGTGAAACCTCACCACCTTCGGTATCAGTAAGAGATTGAATAACTTGGCTGAACTCAATTTGTAATCTACGAGGCAGATCTAATTGATGTTCATGCTTCATTAAATAAGCCACTCCACCTTTACCAGATTGGCTATTTACGCGGATAACAGCTTCATAAGATCTGCCGATATCTTTTGGATCAATTGGTAGATATGGAATTGCCCAGGTGAATTTATCCTTATCAACGCCTGCAGCGGTGGCATCTTTTTCTAGATGTTCAAAGCCTTTTTTAATTGCATCTTGGTGTGAACCAGAGAAAGCTGTAAATACTAAATCTCCACCATATGGGTGACGCTCTGGAACGCGAAGTTGATTGCAGTACTCAACTGTTCGTCTGATTTCATCAATATCTGAGAAATCAATCATTGGATCAATGCCATGGCTTAACAAGTTAAGACCTAAGGTAACCAGGCAAACATTTCCAGTTCGCTCACCATTACCAAATAATGTTCCCTCAATTCGATCTGCTCCTGCTAAGTAGGCAAGCTCTGCTGCTGCAACACCGGTGCCGCGATCATTGTGTGGGTGCAAACTTAAAATCACGCTGTCGCGATACTTTAAGTTGCGATGCATCCACTCAATTGAGTCTGCGTAAATATTTGGCGTTGCCATCTCAACTGTGGCTGGTAAATTCATAATAGTTTTCCAGGCCGGAGTTGGCTTCCAAATATCATTGACCGCGTTACAAACCTCAACTGCAAACTCAAGCTCAGTTCCAGTGTATGACTCCGGTGAGTACTCAAAAGAAACCAATGTGCCTGGCACGGTTTTTACTAAATCCAAACAGATTTGGGCGCCATCGGTTGCAATCTTTTTTATGCCATCTTTATCTTGGCCAAACACAACTCGTCTTTGCAAAGTTGAGGTTGAGTTATATAGATGAACAATTGCCTGCTTTGAACCTTTAATTGATTCAAAGGTTCGCTCAATTAAGGGTTTGCGGGCTTGAGTTAAAACCTGAATAACTACATCATCTGGAATTAACTTTTCTTCAATAATTTTGCGAATGAAGTCAAAATCAGTTTGGCTAGCAGCTGGAAAACCAACCTCAATCTCTTTGTAACCCATCTTGACTAACAACTTAAACATTGCAAGTTTGCGATTAGCATCCATCGGATCAATTAAGGCTTGATTGCCATCTCGTAAATCAACTGAACACCACTTAGGTGCACTTGTCATTGTTTTACTTGGCCAGGTGCGATCGGTTAAGCCACCATTATTTGGAAATGGATTAAATGGGGCATAACGCGATACTGGCATTGCCGATTTACTTTGTTCTGGAAAGTTACTCATTTTATTTATTTCTCCTCGTCGGTTAAAAGTGGTCTACCGGTGTGACCAACCTCCGCGACGAGGGGACCGGTTACTTGGCCCCGCCGCGGCAGGTAAGAAGGAGTGATGACAGGCGTAATGAAGTAAGTGATGCGCAAACACCTGTGATTAACATGGCTAAAGGTTAACTCACCTTAAAGAAATTAACCAAATTTATGTCTAAAACTCATTTTAATTACCTCGTAATGTGCCTATTCTTGTGAAATGACGATTCAGGCAAATAAGCCTTATTCAGCACCCCGTCCAGTTGAGTATGCACCGATACCTGATCCAATTTTTCGAAAAAGTTGGTTTGGCGATGAAAATCTACCCGGCCCTAATCCAATACTTTCAGATTTTATTACTGCAACTTTTATGGTTAACACACCAAAGTTTTTACTAAAAATGCAACGAAAGTATGGTGATCACTGCTCATTCTTCTTATCTAGAAGATTATTTATCGGCCTTTTCTCACCAATTGGTGTGCATGAAGTAACTGTTGCTCAGCAACATAACTTTGTTAAGGGAGTTGGCTTTGCCAGAATGCGTAAGGTTTTAGGAGAGGGCTTACTAACAAATGAGGAGCCAATTCACTTAGCTCACCGCAGAATGATGCAACCGCCATTTCATCATGGAAATCTAGATTCCTATGTTGCGATTATGCACAACCTAATTAATGAGCACACAAACAATTGGCGTTCTAAATCAAGTATTGATCTTGCGCCGGAGATGATGGCGCTCACGCTTGAAATCGTCTCTCGCTGCTTATTTGGGTTAGATTCTCATCAATATACCGAAGCGATTGCTGAGTCTATGGAGGTTGCAATCGATCGCATTGAGCGGACCATGCTTCCAGGGCTTGAAAGATTTGATAAATCTGCAATTAAATACTTTAAAGAGTTTGAGATTGCCTCAGATCGCTTAGTTGATATTGCCGAGGCGATTATCAATAAGCGGTTGGAGAGCAAAGAGAAGACGGATGATGATTTACTAGGAATTCTGCTGCAAATGCGGGATCAAATCTCAGTTGATCATATTCGTGATGAAGTATTAACTTTAATATTAAGTGGCCATGAAACTACTGCGAATGTTATGAGTTGGGCATTTTCATATCTTTCCAAAAACCCAAAGATCAGAAAAGATTTAGAGGATGAAGCAGATCGGGCGGATTGGATAAAAGAGAATCGAACTCCTACCTACCAAGAGTTAGAGGAGAGCTCACCAATTGCCTCTGCGGTTTTGCAAGAGACAATGCGTCTTGCTCCCCCAGTTTGGGTAGCACCAAGAATTGCCACTGTTGATTGTGTAATTGATGGAATTAAAATTCCAAAGGGTGCGCATGTCTTACTTAGCCAGTATGTAACACATAGAAATCCACGTTATTTTCCGAATCCAGAGGAATGGAAACCAGAGCGCTGGCATAACTTAGAGTTTGAGAAATCATTACCAAGGGGTGCTTACTTCCCATTTGGTGGTGGAAGTCGAAAGTGCTTGGGTGAGTATTTTGCACTTGCTGAAGCTCGATTAATTTTACTAATGGTTGCGAAAAACTTTAAGTTAGATGGTTCATTTCCTAAGGCTCAGCCTCGAGCCACATACCGGCCAAAGGGAACTGTTAAAAATAAGGTTACAACTCGTTAACTAAAGTGAAAAAGCTGGGTACTCATCAGTTACTAATAGGAGTGCGTATCCATATAGACGGTTCCAATACGCAATCACCTTAATAACCTCTTCGGCCTTATCCTCTGGATAAACACCATTTCTTACCACTGAAAACCAAGCGATAAGTGTGAGTGCCAGACCATAGATTGCATAAATTATTCCAAGTAAGAAAAGTGGAATAGCTAAGAACCATTTAACTAACGGCATCCAAGGCGATAACTTCTTACCACCCTCAATTTCTGGATAAAGCAACTTAATCTTTTGATTAACTTCAATCGATGGATAATCATCGGTTAGTACTAATAAGTATGCAGTAACGCGGTTACTCAACTCTAGTAACGCCTTGTTGAAGGCTAAAACATAGGATGGATAAACATTTCTAAATAACAGGGAAAGCACAACTGGAAGCACAAAAATTCCGCCAACTACTCCCATCATGTCGCCAGAAAACTCGGAGAAGCTAGATAAGAAAATTAAGGCTGGAAAGGCAATGAAAATTCTAAATAGCGCAGTATTTTTATCTCGGTTATCTAAATCAACATGTATTTCGGTACGAATTTGATTGCTCATGGGGTTGAGCATACCTATAGAACTGGCAAATACCTGTTTAATTCGTAGGCACTGACCTGCTTGCGATATTCATCCCATTCAGCACGCTTATTTAGCAGAACATACTCAAATACATCATCACCAAGAGTTTTCTTAACTAATTCACTCTTCTCCATTGCGCTAATTGCCTCAGCTAAATCTGTTGGAAGTGGAGTTGGATTACTTTCCTCTTTCAATTCATATTTACCTTCAACGCCTGCCAGACCAGCAGCAATGATCACCGCAAAAGCTAGATATGGATTACATGCAGAATCCGGCGATCTAACCTCAATTCGAGTTGATGCTTCCTTCTTTGGTTTATAGGTTGGAATACGAACCATCGCATTGCGATCACTTAGTGCCCAGGTTGCAAATGCTGGTGCTTCCCCGCCGCCGCTTAATCTCTTATATGAATTAACCCATTGGTTTGTAATTGCAGTTATCTCAGCTGCATGCTTAATAATTCCGGCAATAAATGATCGGCCAACTTTAGATAATTGCATTGGCGCACCCTCTTCATAAAATGCATTTTTCTCACCCTCAAATAAAGAGATGTGAGTGTGCATCGCAGAGCCTGGATGATTAGTAAATGGTTTTGGCATAAATGAGGCAAAAAATCCTTGATCTAACGCGACCTCTTTAATTACATGTCTAAAGGTCATGATGTTATCCGCCGTAGATAATGCATCGGCATAACGCAAATCAATCTCTTGCTGTCCAGGGGCTCCTTCATGGTGTGAGAACTCAACTGAGACTCCCATTGCCTCTAGCAAAGTAATTGCTTGGCGGCGGAAGTCATGACCAACAACTGATGGAGTGTGATCAAAGTAGCCAGCTGAATCAACTGGTACTGGTACCTCACCAACTTTTGGTTCATCTTTAAATAAGAAGAATTCAATCTCAGGATGTGTGTAACAGGTGTAACCAAGCTTTGCTGCTTTTTCTAAAGTTTGTCGTAATACTCTTCTTGGATCAACTGATGCTGGGCTGCCATCTGGCATGGTGATATCGCAAAACATTCTGGC
>Ga0209299_1001425_pt1 | contig 13225 bp, 11 predicted proteins | sample S_140806_MF_Meta_FD_187326 | JGI IMG/M metagenome (GOLD analysis project Ga0209299, IMG submission 187326) | Freshwater microbial communities from Lake Simoncouche, Canada to study carbon cycling - S_140806_MF_MetaG (SPAdes) (version 2) | ecosystem: Environmental > Aquatic > Freshwater > Lake ...
CACCCCGGGCCACGAGGCATTCACCGCCATGCGGGCCCGCGGCACCAAGGTCACCGACGTGGCCGTGCTGGTGGTGGCCGCCGATGACGGCGTGCGGCCCCAGACCTTGGAGGCGATCAGCCACGCCCGCGCCGCCGAGGTGCCGATCGTGGTGGCGATCAACAAGATCGACAAGGAGGGCGCCTCGCCCGATCGGGTGAAGCAGGAACTCTCCAGCCACGACTTGGTGGCCGAAGACTGGGGTGGCAGCACCGTGATGGTGCCGGTGAGCGCCCTTCGGGGCGAGAACATCGACCAGCTGCTCGAGATGATCCTGTTGGTCACCGAAGTGGAAGACCTCCAGGCCAACCCCGATCGCCTCGCCAAGGGCACCGTGATCGAGGCCCACCTCGACAAGGCCAAGGGTCCTGTAGCCACCTTGCTGATCCAGAACGGCACCCTGCGCAGCGGCGACGTGGTGGCAGCGGGCCCGGTGCTCGGCAAGGTGCGGGCCATGGTCGACGACAGCGGCAAACGGGTGAAGGAGGCGGGCCCCTCCTATGCGGTGGAAGCTCTTGGCTTCAGCGAAGTGCCCACTGCCGGCGATGAATTCGAGGTGTATCCCGACGAGAAGAGCGCTCGCGCCGTGGTGGGCGACCGCGCCTCCGAGGCCCGGGCTTCGCGCCTGGCCCAGCAGATGGCCTCCCGCCGGGTGTCGCTGGCTTCGATGTCTGGGCAGGTGAGCGAGGGCGAGCTCAAGGAGCTCAATCTCATCCTCAAGGCCGATGTTCAGGGCAGCGTCGAGGCCATCCTCGGGGCTCTCGAACAGCTTCCCAAGGAGGAGGTGCAGGTGCGGGTGCTTCTTTCGGCCCCGGGCGAAATCACCGAGACCGATGTAGATCTGGCGGCTGCCTCCGGCGCTGTGATCGTGGGCTTCAACACCTCGATGGCTCCTGGCGCCAGGCGCGCCGCCGATGCCACCGGCGTTGACGTGCGCGACTACGAGGTGATCTACAAGCTGCTGGAAGAAATCCAGATGGCCATGGAGGGCCTGCTGGAGCCGGAGCTGGTGGAGGAATCCCTGGGCGAGGCCGAGGTGCGGGCGGTGTTCACCATCGGCAAAAACGCCGTGGCGGGCTGCTATGTCACCAATGGCAAGCTGCAGCGCAACTGCAAGGTGCGCGTTCACCGCGGCAAGGAGAAGGTCTACGAAGGCGACCTCGACTCCTTGCGCCGCAACAAGGACGACGTCAAGGAGGTGGCCACCGGCTTCGAGTGCGGCATCGGTTGCGATCGCTTCTCCTCCTGGCAGGAGGGTGATCGGCTCGAGGCCTTCAAGCTGGTGACCCAGCGCCGCACCCTCAGCACCTGAGCGCCGTGAGCGTGGCCGCGCCGTCTCCCCGTAGCGAGCCGCTGCTCTGGTTGCAGCTCCTGGCCCTCGGCCTGCTGCCGCTTGAGGCCCTGTTGCTGCTCCTGTTGCTCGGAGCCAGTGATCCAGGTCCCCTGCCGCTCCTGGAGCGCTTGCTCTGCTGGGCGATTGGGGTTCTGGCTCCTGCCGCTCTGCTCTGGCGCCTTCCCGTCGATCCCTGGTCGCTGCTGGTGGCGCAGGTACCCCAGCGGGGTCGCCGGGAGATCCAGCAACGCCTCTCTGCCCTGCAGCCGCCTGTGTTGCTAAGGCTTGGCAGCCTGGTTGGCCTCGCCATCCTCAGCCTGGTGCTGCTCTGGTGGTGCGACGACCATGCCGCCTTCGCCAGCGCCTTCTCGCCCGTGGCGGATAGCCCCAGGCTGGTGGGCCTGCTGCTGGCCGCAGCTCTGCTCGCCTTGCTCCAGTGGCAGGGTCAGCAGGTGGTTCAGGCGCTCTGGCTATTGAGCCGTTCGCCCCAGGAGGTTTCGGCTGTAGCTCCGCTGTCGGCGGCTGCCTCGGAGCGGGAGCGGCTCAGCTCCGGTTTGCCGCTGTTGCTGTTGCCCCCCTTGCGTGAATCCCTCGACTCCGCCTCGGTTGCTTCCCCAGCCCCCTCCTCCGCTTCTTCCACGGCGGCGGTGCGTTCGCCCCAGCCCCGGGCGGCCTCCGCTCCTGGGCTGCCCGATCGCTTGGAAGCGGCCGCAGACTCGCCCATCGTCAGCACGGTCCCCGACGCGGATCCATCGCCCCGCAAGCCCGAACCGCTGCCCGAAGCAGCAGCGGAAGCGGAGGAGGCAGCTGGGGAAGCTGAAGACGAAGCCGATGTCGCAGCCGCGGATCACCCATCCGCTGCGTCTTTGGAGACCACCTCTTCCGCTCCAGCCCCCGAAGACTTCCCCAACCCTTCAGCTACCGCTGCTGCGGTTGCGGTCGAACCAGAGCAGCCCCCCGAAGAGGAGCAGGGCCCCCCCCTGGATCAGCAGATCAGTTGAGGCCACCTCGCCGCCGGCGGCCGAGCGCATCGCCATGGTGGCCAGCCCTAGGGCCGCTGAGGCCTCTAGGGCGAACCAGAGTGCCCGACGCAGGCCCCGCCAGGGTGTGCGGGCCTCGTTGAGCAGCCGGCGCCGCAGTTCCGGGTCGAGGGGTTGGCGCGGAGTGGATTCGGGAACCATGGTCGAATGCTAGTTTGCCCTTGTTGCCGGTGTAGCTCAGTGGTAGAGCAACTGATTCGTAATCAGTAGGTCGCAGGTTCAAATCCAGTCACCGGCTTTGCAGAAGCAGTTCAAACACCATCCAGAACAGGGGTTGCCGGATTCTTTTTTGTTAAAGAAGCTGCAGATCTTCAGCCTCTTGGGGCCTGGTTAACTCGCTCATCCCGCCGGGCGAAGTGAGTGCTGTTGTAGGGCGCTCACCCCCCCCCTTCTTGGCGGCCGCTTCTCGCTGTCGGCTGCCGACGAGGCTTCGGTGGCGGAGCCAAGGCGGATGCCCTGTTTGATCCGCTTCCTCTGACAGGCGATCGCTGCCGTAGCCGCTGGGAGCCATGGATCCGAGGCCGAGATCATGCAGGAGCTCTGCACAATGCTTCGCATCACTGCATAGCGCGTCGGGCTTTCCGGGGAGCGCCGATTGGGCTTGCTCCCGAGGAGCGTGGCCATCTGCTGACACAGCTGTTGGAAAGCGCGTCGGCCTTAGACGATGGATCAACTTTCGCAACGCGACTCCATGGCGGTCTCCGGATTTCCCTCGGAAAACCTGGGCCAGTTGAGCCTGAGTCAGTTGCGGGACGTTGGGAGCCGCCTGGGGATCGGCCGCTTGAGCCGCGGCATCAAGCGCCAGTTGCTCTTGGCGATGCAATCCCAGGGCAGCGCCCCTGAAGCCGAGCCTTTTCGCGACCTAGGGCTCCCCAGTGCCGCCGCCGCATCGGTCCCTGCTGCGGGAGGGGAGGCACCACGATCTGGCGCTGGTGAAGCCCCGCAGCTACCAGTGCTGGGGGCCGAGCTTCCGCCCAGCCCCTCGGACCAGGGGGAGAGCCGGGTGGTGTTCCTCCCCCGCGATCCCCAGTGGGCCTACGTGTTCTGGGAGATCAGCCCGGCCGATCGAGAGTCGGCTCTAGCGGCCGGTGCAGGGTCGCTGGTGCTGCGGCTTGAGGATGTCACCGGCCGGCAGGATGGCCACGCCCATCCCCACACCCTTCAGGAAGTGGTGGTGGATGCCGGCGCCCATGAGTGGTATTTGCCGGTGCCCCTGAGCGATCGGGATTACCGGGTGGAACTGGGCTTCCGCCGCACTGGCGGTGGCTGGATCTCCCTGGCGTTGTCGGGTGTGGCCAGGATGCCTGCCCAGGGCCCCTCCGGGATCGTGGCTGATCGGTTCATCCCCTTCTCCCTCGAGGAGGGGGTGACGAGCATCCCCGTCGCAGAAGGCCCTCCCAGCCCAGCCTTGGGGCTCCATGAACGCCTCTACCAGCAGGCCAGCGGTGCCCATCGTCGGCTGGGCCACGGCTCCGAGGGCTTCCTCCAGCAGCGGCATGAAGAGGGCGCTGCCGCCGCTGGCCAGCGTTCCGGGGTTGGTCTCTGGGCCAGTGGCCGCAACGACTCCGGTGCCGGCCTGGCGGCCCGACAGCGCAGCTTCTGGCTGGTGGCCGACGCCGAGCTGATCGTCTATGGAGCCACCGAACCCTCCGCCCTCCTGCGGATCGGAGAGGAGGTGGTTCCCCTCTCCAGCGACGGCACCTTCAAGGTGCAGGTTCCCTTCCGCGATGGCGAGCAGATCTACCCGATCAGCGCCGTGGCAGCCGATGGTGTGCAGAAGCGCTCCATCACCCTGGGCTTCAGTCGCACCACTCCTGAGGCCAATGTGAACAGCTCGGAGGATGCCGTGGGCGAGTGGTTCTGAGGACGCAGGCCTGAGGAACAGGGATCGATCAACGTGGCTAGCATGACGAAGACCGTGTTGGTTGATGGAAGACATCCTGCAGCAAACCCTGGAAGAAGCTATTGCAGAAAGTGGACTGGATCCTTCATCCACCACCAATGGCATGGTGTTTTTGGTGATCACCACTCTGGGTTTTGCCATGGCACTCGTGTATATCCCTATCCGTCTCTTTCTCACGATCACAGCCCGCAGCCGTCGGCTTAAGTTGTTGCAGAAAATCAGGCGATTGCGCGAGGATCTTCGTCAGCCGATCCCCTGATCAACGCATCACCATCCCGCCATCCACCTGCAGGACCTGGCCGGTGATGTAGGCGGCAGCCGGATCAAAGGCCAGGAAGCGCACCGCCCCTGCCACTTCCTCGGGTTGGCCCATGCGTCCCAGCGGAATGGCCGCCAGGATCGGCTCCTGGTTGAGATCCCGAGTCATGTCGGTGTCGATGAAGCCAGGGGCCACGGCGTTGACTGTGATGCCGCGGCTGGCGAATTCTGCGGCGGCGCTGCGGGTCAGACCGATCACACCAGCCTTGGCGGCGCTGTAGTTGGCCTGGCCTGGGTTGCCCATCAGGGCCACCACGGAGGTGATGTTGATGATGCGGCCGTGACGGGCCTTGAGCATGCTGCGGCTCACCGCCCGCGTGCAGAGGAAGACACCGGTGAGGTTCAGGTCGAGCACCTGGCGCCAGTCGTTGGTCTTCATCCGCATCAGTAGGCCATCGCGGGTGATGCCGGCATTGTTGACCAGCACATCCAACCTTGACTCCCGCTCCAGCACCGTCTTCACCATCGCCTCCGTCTGCTCCTCATCCGCCACATCGGCCTGCACGCTCCAGGCCCGGCCGCCGGCCGCCGTGATCTCCGCCACCACCGACTCCGCGGCCTCGGCGGAGCTGGAATAATTCACCACCACCGTGGCCCCGAACCGGCCCAGCTCTAGGGCGATGGCCCGGCCGATGCCCCGGCTGGCCCCAGTGATCAGCGCTATAGGGGCTGGCTTGGGCTGAGGTTGGAGTGGGGCATCGGGGGCCTGCTCGGGGTTCGCGGAGTCCGGGATGCTGGCCACCATCGCGATGCTGATCGGGTTGGGGCGATCGTATGGCGCCAGGGGGCCGCGGCAGCACCCTTTAGCGAGGCATTTCGGCTACATCCACGAGGGCCGTGCCGAGCAGGTCGGCGAAGCTGGCCAGCTGGGGCTGGCTCCCCAGCACCACCAGCAGCTGGCCCGGCCCCAGCCGCACGTCGCCGCCGGGATTGGCGATCAACCGGCTCTCACCCCCATTTCGCTGCGGATTCGGGGTGCGCACGGCCAGCACGAGGGCTCCGGTACGGCGCCTGAGCTCCAGCCCCGCCAGGGTGCTGCCGTTCAGGTCACCCAGCAGGGCTGGGTCGTCGCTGAGCTGGAACTCATCCACCTCACAATCCGAACCGGACAGCAACTCCATAAAGTTCACCGCCAAGGGTCGCAGGGCGGTGGCCGCCATGGTGCGACCGCCGGCCACGTAAGGACTCACCACCTGGCTGGCTCCGGCTTGTCGTAACTTGCGCTCCCCTTCGTCGCTGTCTGCCCGGGCGATCAGGCGGCAGCCGGGCGCCAGGCCGCGGGCACTGAGCACCACGTAGAGGTTGGCCGCATTGCTGGTGAGAGCCGCCACGAGAGAGCGGCAATTGTGGATGCCGGCATCGAGGAGTGTTTCGTCCAGGGTGGCATCGGCATTCAGCACTGGCAGGCCTCGCTCCTCGGCCGCATCGCGGCTCTCGGGATCCGTTTCCACCACGAGAAGCTGCACCCCTTCCCGGGTGAGCTGTTCGGCGATTTCGCGGCCGATGCGGCCATAGCCGCAGAGGATGACATGGTTGTGCATGCGCTTCAGTCTCCTTCGAAAGCGTTGTTCGCTCAGCAGGCGGAAGTAGCCCGATTCATTCAGGGCCAGAAAGCCCTGGATCGTGAGCTGCACCACCACCAACCCTCCCACGATCAGCAGGGTGGTTACCACCCGGCCGCTGGCAGTGAGGGCCTTGGTGTTGGAATCGCTGAAGCCCATGGTGCTCAGCGTGATCACCACCATCCAATAGGCGTTGCCCCAGTCCCAGCCTTCGGTGGTGCGGTAGGCCAGGGCTGCCAGGTTCACGATCCCCACCAGGGCGAGCAGGGGCCTGCGCCAGGGATGGCGGGTGCGGCGCAGGCGTGAGCCAGGCTTCCGGAAGCCGCCGAAGCGCAGGGTTCTTCGGCCGTTGGCTCGGGACTGGGGAGGGCGTGGAACCGGATGCATCCTCCCCGCCCCCCTCAGGCCAGCCCGAGGGCCTGGAGCACGGCATCCACCCCCAGGTAGGGGAGATCATCGGCAGCCCCGATTCCCCGCACCCCGGCCCGTTCCGGCAGGCTGGCGGGGCTGCGGCCCAGGGCCACCACCGGGGTGCCGCAGAGCAGGGCCAGCTCCGTGGTGAGGGGGTCACTGGAGAGCACCACATCGGCGGCGGCCACCAGGGCGGCTCGTTGGTCGGCGCCCGCTGCCGTGGCGGGGAGCATCGCCTGGCTGCGTAGGGTCGGCAAAGTGGTGCGGATGCGGTCGGGAAGCTCCTGCCAGCGCCCGGTTGGCCAGTCCGTCGGACCTCCGGCGGGAGCGAGCAGAAGCATCGGCCCCTCCCCGGCAGGGAGGGAGGCGGTGGCTTCGGCGAGGGCGGCCGGCTTGAGCTGGAGGCGGAAGCCATCGGCCTGCAGATCCACGCCGATGGGGCGCAGGTGGCCAGCCAGGGCCTGGGCCGGCCAGCCAGCGGCGCTGGTGGCGGCCACGGTTTCCGTGGCGGAGAAGCCGGCGCTGGCGATGCGGGTGGGGATGTGGCTCATCGAGAGCATCAGGTCCATCTGGCGGCTTGGCGCCAGGTTTACGGCCACCTGGAAGTCGGGATCGCGCACGCAGCCGAGCAGGTTGGTCCAGTCGGCCAGGGAGGCGTCGCCATAGGCGAAGGGGATCACCTTCTCCACCGCCGGCAGCAGCTTCCAGATCGGAGCCTGCTCCGGCGGACAGGCCACCTGGATCGCAAAGCCCAGCGCCTCGGCGGTGGCGGCTACCGCCGGCAGGGCTTGGAGCTGATCGGCGCCATCGCCCGGGATCAGAAACAGTGCACGCATCGCTCTGGTCTCGCCGGGAACTGGGCCTCGGCCTGATTGTATGGAGCGCGTCTGGATTCTTCCGTCGGGAGGGAGTTGCTTGTGCATCTGCTGATCGCCGCCGCCGGCAGCGGCCGCCGCATGGGGGCCGAACGCAACAAGCTCCTGCTGCCTCTTGCGGGGCGTCCGGTGCTGGCGTGGACCCTGGAGGCTGCCCTGGCCTGTGCGCCGATCCGCTGGATCGGGGTGGTGGGCCAGCCCAAGGATGCCGAAGCGATCGGAGCTATCGTGGCGGTGGCACGGCCCGATCGTCCGGTGGAGTGGATCCTGGGCGGCGAGACGCGGCAGGAATCGGTGAGCAGGGGGCTCGAGGCCCTGCCGGCCGAGGCGGAGGCCGTGCTGATCCATGACGGCGCCCGCTGCCTGGTGGAGCCGGCCCTGCTGGCGGCCTGCGTAACGGCCCTGGAGCAGGCGATACAGGAAGGGGCAGGGATCGTGGCCGCCACCCCGGTGACCGACACGATCAAGGAGGTGGAGGACGGCACCATCTGCGCCACGCCCGACCGCAGCCGGCTCTGGGCGGCCCAGACCCCCCAGGGTTTCGGGGTGGCCCAGCTGCGCCAGGCTCATGCCACCGCTAGCGCCGAGGGCTGGAGCGTCACCGACGACGCAGCCTTGTTTGAGCGGCTCGGCCTGCCGGTGCGGGTGCTGGCGGCTCCCCCCTCCAACATCAAGCTCACCACCGGCTTCGACCTCACCATCGCCGCGGCCGTGCTGGCCGAACGGTTCAGTGCAGCAGTTCCTGGATCGCCAGAGCCTGTACTTCCACGGCCGTGAACAGCAGGCCGATCCCGAGCGACAACTGGATGATCCCCAGCACCAGAGCCAGCATCTGCAGCACCCGGGGCCGGATCACCGCCAGGATCGGCCGGGCGAAGAGCATGGCCAGCAGGTTGAGCACCATGATCACAAGCAAGATCGCGATCAGGGTGGCCGGGCTGCCCTCGAGTTCCCGCACCAGAGAGGAAAGGGTGATCACCACCGCCAGTCCGTAGGGCGTGAGGATGATCGGGAAGACGAGGGGCTGCACCACCAGATCCAGGCCGGGATTCTCGGGTGGCGGCGGAAGGGCATGGGGTTGCTCAGGGCCATCGCCCTGCCCGTGGTGGTGGTCGCCGAACACGTCATCGTCCCCGTACTGGGCGAGCACCACTCTCAGGGCCACGAGCATCATCACCAGGCCCGCTGAGGCCAGGATCGCGGTGAGGGGGATGTTGAACTTCGCCAGCAGGCGGTAGCCGAACAACGCCAGCACCAGCACCGTGGCTGTGGAAAGCAGGAAGCCGTTCCAGGCGATCCGGCGCCGCATCGGCTCACTGGCCCGGGCGGTGAGACGCAGGAAGGCGGGAATCACCTTGATCGGCCCCACCATCAGGATCAGGATCGGCACCAGCCCGCGCACGGCACCGGAGCCGCCATAGAACTGGCGCAGCTTGGGGATCAGCTTGGCCTGGGCTTCGAAGGCGGAGGCTGAAGGCAGCTCGGTGAGCGGGGTGGTCGGCATCCCGGTGGGAGGCATGGCCGCTGGAGCCACGGCCGCCTGAGTCGCGGCGATGGTGGCAGGCGATGCTGCCCGCAGGGTCGGTCTCGGCTCTGCAATGGCCGCCTGGGCAGGTGGGCAGAGGGCTGCCGGGATCCCCACCGCGAGCACGGCCAGGAAGGCCAGGGCCAGGAGACGGCCCAGCCAGCCCAGGCCGGCCGCGGCCTCCCGTCGCTCTGCCGGAGGCCGCTGGTGGGGGGCTGCTGGCCGCATGGTGGGTCCGGAGCACGGTTCGCCGGCATCGTATGCAGGGTTGCCCGTGGGCGCAGCGGGCGAGCCTCGCCAGGATCGGGCCGTGCCCCTGTGAACTCCCATGGCCGCCCCCATGCCCCAGTGGACCGCTGGCCGCTTCCCGCGACGGCTGCGCCGCTTACTGCCGCTGCTGGGGGTGCTGCTGCTGCTGGGGCTAGCTCTCTCCCCGGGGCCCTGGGCAGGGGAGAGGAGCGGCGCATCGGCCCGGCCGCTGCCGGCTGGTGCGGTCGCTGGAGCGATCCTGGCGGACCCCTCCAGCCCCTCAGGACTCCAGCCTTCAAGCCCTCCAGCCCGGGGAGCCGCGGGACTGGCTCCGGCCCCCCCGGGGCCGCAGGCCGGTGGATCCTCCCCCCAGCCACCTGCCTGGGTCACCCTGGAGGGGCGCCGGATCCTGGAGATCCGCTCCGCCGCAGGCGCCCAGACCCCCGCCTCCGTCGCGGAGCGGGGCAATACCATCCTTCGCAAGCTGGCCGAGAACCCGGCCGTGGCACCGGAGCAGCTCGAGGTGCGGGAGGACCCTCCCTATTCGATGCTGGGGTTGGAGGCTGGCGGTCGCTTCACACCGCTGCTCGCCGTGGATGACCGGGCGGCCCGGGCCTTCGACACCAGCCGCCAGGAGCTGGCCGAGCGCTACCGCGATCAGATGCGGGGGGCGCTACGTCAGTTCCGCAGCAGCCATACCGTTGGATCCTGGCTACGCAGCACCGCCCTCGCCCTGTTGATCCTGGGCATCTACGTGGCCTGGGTGCAGGTGCAGGGAGTGTTGGAGCGCCGCGCCCGCCACTGGATTGCCGCGGCACCCACCCCCTGGCTAGGGGGCCTGAAGCTGGCGGGCAGCAAGGTGCTGGATGGCTCCCAGGAGCGGGCCGCCCTGCTGCGGGTGTTGAGGGTGGTGCACTGGGGCCTGCTGCTGCTGGCCAGCTACCTGCTGATCCCGTTGCTGCTGGGCTTCTTTCCGCCCACCCAGGTGGTGGCCGAGGGGCTGCGTGGTCACATCCGCGGGGTGCTGGAACGTCTGCTCGACGGTGTGGTGGCCGCCATCCCCAACCTGCTCGCCATCGTGGTGATCCTGCTGATCACCCGCGTGGTGATCCGGGCCTGCCTCGACTGGTTCGGGGCGATCGAGCGGGGCCAGCTTCAGTTTTCGGGGTTCTACCGGGAGTGGGCGCGGCCGACCGGGCGGTTGGTGGCCGCAGCCCTGCTGCTGGCCGGGCTGGTGACGGCCTATCCCTACATCCCGGGCTCTGGCAGCCGCGCGTTCCAGGGGGCGGGCCTGTTCGTGGGCCTGCTGGCGGCCCTGGGCTCCAGCGCCGTGGCCACCAACGTGATCAGCGGCCTGATGCTCATTTACACCCGCGCCTTTCGGGAGGGCGATCGGGTGGAGATCAATGGGGTGGTGGGGGTGGTGCAGGACCGCGATCTGCTGGTGACCCGCATCCAGACCCCGCGCAATGAACTGGTGAGCATCCCGAACGCCACCGTGATCACCTCCCCGATTCTCAATTTCAGCTTCGGGCGCCGCGAGATCCAGCGGCCCGTGGCCCTGGCCACCACGATCACGATCGGCTACGACGTGCCCTGGCGGCAGGTGCATGCCCTGATGCTCGCCGCCGCTCGCGCCGTGCCCGGTATCGCCGAGGATCCGACCCCCTTGGTGTTGCAGACCTCTCTGAACGACTTCCACATCAGCTACGAGCTCAATGCCAGCGTGCGAGATGTGCTGCTCTACCGGGAAACCCTCTCGGAGTTGTTGGCCTCCCTGCAGGATCGTTTTGCCGAGGCTGGCGTGGAGATCCTCTCGCCCGCCTACCAGGCCAACCGGGAGGGCGGGAAGAGCACCGTGCCGCCTCCGCCGCCCCGCTCCATTGCCATTGGGCCCCTGGCGGGCGGTGGCGAATCTCGCTGATTGTGGCTAAGGGCGGAACGCCTGAGGCCTCCTTCGGCTTTTCCGGAGCTTGCCGGCGGAGGGGTCAGCCCGCTCCGGGCCGAAGCAGCCCCAGATGCCCCCGCCCCCCGTCCAGCCGCGCCATCACCCCGAGGGGCAGGGCGGCGTTGCCGGGGCTGTGGCCCACGGGAAGGTGCGCCACCACCGGAATGCCCAGGTCGAGGCTGCGCTCCCGCAGCACCTGATCGAGGTCGAAGCGGTGGTCGGCCGGCTTCTCGGCGCGGCCATCGGCCTCCCGCCAGCCCTCGAAGCTGCCGAAGCCGATGCCGGCCAGCTGCTGCAGCGCTCCGCAGAGGCGCCAGTGGGTGAGCATCCGCTCGATTCGGTAGGGCGCTTCCCCCACGTCCTCGAGCACCAGGATCGCGCCCCGCAGGGCGGGCAGGTGCGGCGTGCCCAGCAGGTGGGTGGCCACCGTGAGGTTGGCCACCAGCAGCGGCCCCTCCGCCACGCCACCGCGCCAGCCCACCGCCTCGAGGTCGTCCACCGGTTCACCGAACAGCAGGGCCCGCAGCCGCTCGACGCTCCAGGCGGGCTCGGCCGCCAGGGTGGTGAGCAGCGGCCCGTGCACCGCGCCGCCCTGGCCCCGGTTCACCCGGTCCCAGAGCAGGGAGGTGACATCCGAAAACCCCAGCAGCCAGCCCTTCGGCTGGGCCAGGGATTGCTCCAGCAGCCGCGCCGACCCCCAGCCGCCCCGCACGCAGGCCTGCAGGGCCGCTGGCGGGGCGGTGGGAGCGGACTCCGGATCGGGTGATAGATCGGCCGCCCGTTCGTGATCACGGCCGGCGAGGTAGCCCCAGCGGCGGCCCACCAGGGCGGGTCGTTCTTCCACTGCCAGGTCCCACTGGCGCAGCAGGGCCATCCCCGCCTCGAGCCGCTCGCCATCGGCTAGGGCCGAGCTGGCCGCCACCAGCCGAACCCGGTCACCGGGCCGCAGGGGCGGGGGGAGGGGGAGCGGTAGGGCGGATCGGTGGGTGGTTGGGGAGATCACGGAGGCCATGGCAAGGGAGCGGTGGCCGGATGCTGCGGCGCCCCTGAAACGGCTGGATTCTCCCAGGCTCCGCAAGTCAGCTTGTCCTGGACCCAGCCCAGGTTCCCCGAATCCGGCCAGATTGCTTGCCGGATTCGCACGCTGGACTCGCCTGGGAGGGAGTTCAGGTCCCTTGCGCAAGGAGAGGGTTTCAGCCCCGGCCGGCCAGGATCAGCCCCAGCAGCAGGAGGGCACCGAGCTGCACCTGGCGGCTGAAGTGGAGCCCGAAGGCCGAGCGGGGCAGGTCAGGGCGGCGGAGCTGGAGGGCTTCCCGCAGCATCCCCGCTGAAGCAATTGCCCAGGCCAGCCAGAAGAAGGGCCCGCCCAGCCCCCTGAGCAGGGCGGCTCCGGCCAGGGCGGCGGCCGTGAGCACATAGCAGCCGGCCACGACCGCGGGTGCTGCCTGGCCCAGGCTCAAGGCACTGCTGCGCACCCCCAGCCGCCGATCGTCGTCCCGGTCGCTCATGGCGTAGACGGTGTCGAAGCCGAAGGTCCAGGCCAGGGTGGCCAGCCAGACCAGCAGCAGCGGCCAGCCGCCCGCCAGGGAGCCGCTGGCCGCCGCCCAGGGGATCAACACCGCGAAGCCCCAGCAGAGGGCCAGCACCAGCTGGGGGTAGGGGAACCAGCGCTTGGCGGAGGGATAAAGCAGCACGGGCGGCAGGGTGGCCAGTGCCAGGGCAAGGCAGAGGCCCCGCACGGCCTGCGGCAGGGCCAGCACCACCAGCAGGGCCGCCAGCAGGCAGAGCACCAGTAGGGCGAAGGCGGTGGGCACCCCGACCCGGCCCGAGGCCAGGGGGCGGTTGCGGGTGCGTTCCACCAGGGGGTCGATGCGGCGATCCCAGAGGTCGTTGGCGATGCAGCCAGCGGCGCTCACCGCCAGGCCGCCCAGCGCGATCCAGCCCACCAGGGGTGCCGGTGGCGGGGCCTGGGGGTTGAGCCACAGGGCCCAGCCGGCCGGAATCAGCAGGATCAGGCGGCTG